>Ga0307517_10004375_pt1 | contig 21735 bp, 8 predicted proteins | sample 23_EM_MG_FD_194515 | JGI IMG/M metagenome (GOLD analysis project Ga0307517, IMG submission 194515) | Populus trichocarpa ectomycorrhiza microbial communities from riparian zone in the Pacific Northwest, United States - 23_EM | ecosystem: Host-associated > Plants > Roots > Unclassified | place... | reverse complement strand
CCAAAATCTGTGTTTTTTTTTTTTTTTTTTTTTTTTTCCTGTTTTGGATTTCGGAATGGTATTGATAGAAATGTCACCGAATTGTTTTCTTATCTTCTTTGCAGGTTGTTGCTACTTTGGGGACCTATGATATTGCATTGGAGATGGGAAAGAAGGTGATATGTCAAAGGTACTGACCCTTGCTTATGTCAATAATTGTTCTATTCCAGTATGATCTTGTCATGATAATATTATGGTATCCATTGTATTGTGCAGAACTCTTGATGCTGATTTTTCTATCTATACAGTTGAATATCTTTCTCGCTGCTAAATTATGATTTTGTGACTGCTGATAAGTCAATTTTTTTTTTTTAAAAAAAATTTAATATGAAACATCTGTCACTTTGGGAACAACTGTTACCAAGGCAGCCTTGGAAGTCGGTATTTTTAATACATCTATCTTACAGAGTGGTTTCCCAAGACTGTCATCGAAATGATATACTAAATGCTTGTCTTGCAAATTTGCCTTTTCGCCTGTCAGAATGAATCAGAAATGATGTGTGACTGAGGATAGCTTTCTCCCATTTGTTGGCATTTTGAATTGCTATATTTTTGTCGTGTTTAATAACCTTTTCTTGGTTGTGATGTCCTTCACTTGATAACCAAACCCTTGTTATAGTCGGCCACATGAAGTTCTATGAGGAGCTTTCTTTCTAGGAAACTCAAAGATTCAACTTATATTATATCAGTGCGGAACTATGTAAATTGACTAAAGGGTGATAGTACATCATATTTGGTTTGCTTTTCATATTGTTCATAATAACATAAATGTCATGTTGTTCACATTGAAGTTTTAGGGACGCTGAGCTGAAATGTTTGAGCAATTGCCTACAAATTTATTTTTCACTGTGTGGTGAAGATATTCTGTGCTTGAATTGCGGAGCTTTGTTCCTTTTCTTGCCCCCTGTGTTGTCATGATTCTGTTTTAACTTGTGCTGAGAGCTGGAGAGTGCCTATTTATTGTCAGTGAAAGCAAAGCAGTGTATCGTTTCAAAGGACTAAAAATTATTCCTATAAAAAATGAACTAAGACGATGATGAAATTTTTTGAATCCAAAGGAGGATAGAATTGTATCCAATATAGCTTACTGTTTTAATCTTTCTAGTCTCCTTGGAAAGTGGTAGAAGAACATGTCTTGTTAAGATTGGCATGTTGTTCATTTAATTGCTTGTGTATGCAGGAATTGTCAGACTTGCAATGGATGGCAGGCACTGCGGTGTCATATGTGCAAAGGAGCAGGGAAGGTGCATTACCAAGTTAAAAATTACACCTTGAGAAGGTAGTTAATGGGGTAAAGCTCACCAAAATAAAATCATGCTAATAGAAAAAACCAGACTCTCATAGACAGAAAAATTCATAAAAAATGCATCTAAACCAGCCTGGAATTTGAAAACTGCTAGTGCATGTATGCATCAGTACTACTGTACCATAAAGAGCGCCACTCCAATAAATCAGCGTTACTCTAGTTATGAATTTTCTATCACTATAGCAGACCACACATAACTTGGTACTTGCTAGATTGTTTTTGTCTTCTTTGATGATAAAACTGTACATGCTTGTCGAGCTCCGTTTTAGAATGTGGTCAGCTGATACCTTTGTCTGATATAAGCTGCATGCTTCGTAATTTTCAAGTACCATCATCTAGTTTATGGTAAAATATCTCGAGTTTTCAACCAACATGTTGATGGTTCAGGGCTTCAGAGCAGTCACTTCATGAAAATGTTGCAATGCAGGATTTTCTCAGCGTCCCTTTCCTAGTTCCTAGAATCCTGTTTCGAGAAACATAACGGCCTTTTTTTTGTAGTTCCTGTCTTCATGGTTGCCTCTTCATGAATCTTATAGAGATTATTGGTTGCCTCAACATGAATCTTATAGAGATTATTTTGTACATCGCAAAGCAAAATCAGCATGCACTGAAAGTTCTTTTTGCTGGACATGTTATCTTTAATGAATAATTTACTCTTTCCAATGAGTTCTGTAACGAAAAGTATAGTGCTCTTGAATTGTTTATATGCTGTTTTTTTTTTCTATGGATACTTTTGCAGTGGTGAGAAGGCTACAGCTGAATGTATTGCAGATGCCATTGCTGACAATCGAGCTGAGCTGGTGCACCTTCCCTCCTCCATGGATCTTAACATGCCTTTGCCATCTAAAGACTGTCCAACTTGTGATGGAACGGTAAGACTTGTATTGCCAAGTATGTCTATCCAAGTTTTCATCCCTGTACATTAGTATTGATATTGGTAGTTTGAACCTGATGTTCTGTTATATCATATTCTGAAAGCTTCTCTCTGACAGTCTGACTTCAGTCTATTTTGATCAGAAATGCACATCTTCACCTTACCAAATAGTTTAATAAAAATATGCTTTTTACTATTCTTCCAACTAATGTTTGTTACAATAATTGAGGAAGTGGTGTCCATGGCACATGCTTTGCCTCTGTTTGAGCATAAGCTGAACAACTTTTCCGTGCATGAAAAATGTCAGTTATGATCTTTGGGTGCAATATTTATTGATGTTGCAGGGTGTAATGAGCTGCCCTGAATGCAAAAACAAATTACAAGTCAGGATCTCTGCGGACGATGTAAGTTTTTCATTTTTTTTTTGTGAATTTGCTGATGCAGGTTTTTGTTTATGACCGCATAATATGAATACAGTCAAGTAGCTCCAGACTTTCAATGTGATCATTACAACCAAAATTTAAAGATTCAATCTCTCTCTGGCATCTGCTGAGTTTGTATGAACAACATGGTTGACATTGCTAGGAAGCAATCCTTGTAACTAACATTTTATGTTGCTATGCATGGCAGTGTAACTACTTTAAAAACCCAAGTCTTTGATTGTTCTAAAGTGAAGATTCCTGAACTAAAAGCTTTAAACATCAAAGCTATGCTCCATAATGGAACTGAATGGCATTACACTGCAGTGGAATATCTGTTTTCCGGTGTATTGATTTTGTGATCCATTTAGATCAACTGGAAATTCTTCAAAAGGGGAAAAAATGAAGAAGAAGATCAATAATCCTAGATAGACTCTGAATGGTTGCCAACCTAGGAATATTCAGCAACACAAAAACAAAATGTCACTGAGGGTAAGTATATTTGGCTAATTATCTGGTAGCACCATGGGTGATAAAACAAAATAATAGCAGCAACAGTAGTAAATTGTAAGAGTGTGTTGAGATTATTCAGATGTGGTCTATGTTCTCATCAGTTTCCATTATTTATTTTTTGAAAAATCTAGTCATTGGTGCTTATTGGATTACCCTTTGTGATTTACTTTCTAGTCCAATTAATCAACTTGTCAATCCTTGTAATGGTTTGACTTTCTGCAGATAATGGAGCCCCCATGGCAAGCCTACAATGTCTTGAGCAAGATGGAATATCCTTATGAGGCTAGTATCATGCCACCTTTACGAAATCTTGTAGCATCATTACTTTACTTTGCCCATTGGAAGCCAACCATCATAATTACGAAATATAAGCCATTTACATGCCCATCTTCATCTCAATGAAGTACTCTAATATTATCATGATCAAGCTAGTCAAACTAGTCATCCTTTTTTTCCACACAGTCTTGCATGAATTGGACAATGCTTCCATGGAGAACAAATACCCATTATGAATTTCAAGCAATTTAGGACATTTTATGTCTTATTCTTGTGCATATAGGATCGATGGTGGATTGGCAGGATGGTCATTGTTAACCTGAGAATCCTAAATTAACGAGATACCTTTAGAGACATGGGTTTGCTCAAATTGGGACCCTGCTAGAGGTGTCTTGTGCATTCTTGTTCTTTCCTACTTGAATCAAATGCAAGTATGAGCCCTCTTGGGCACATGTTGTCTTGCAATTTCTTTCTGACTGGCTTAGTGTTGACTCTGCATTCTAGTTACAATACATACCAATTGACACCTCTCTCTAATCTAATTTTACTACATTTGGCTTGATATTGTATCCTTGGGTAATACTCCCTTTTTAAGTGTCTATATTCCTTAATCATAAACCTTCAAGAGCTCTGACATCATACCCCCTTAACCAAGGGATATTTCAATTTACAGTATCCATACTTATCCTAAGTTTGGGAGCATTTACCATGCAGATTCCTTACGCCTCTCCTTACAAGCCATGTATATTATACCCCACTAAGATTTCTCATTTCTTCACCTTCTCATTGATCCATTTCATTATCTGCTATGGCATTCTTGCCGCACACCATGACTCCACCAGCTTATCCCAGAAGCTTCATGTAGACATGTGGGGAAGAACCCCACATGTCTAGCATCTTCATGTTTTACTTATATTTCTTTTCTTTTTGATAAACTCTGTATTTGGGAATCCACTCATGTTTGTTGTTTAGATATCCATTGGAAAGTGATCGCTATGATCTGTCATCTGACAAATTAGAGGATAGCATGATTTTCAAAGTGGAGGCATCTTTACCTGATTTCAATTTATCATGTTCATAGAAAATAATATAGTTTTGACTTTTTGCTGTTTCAGCATATAGTTGATAGCATGAAAGATCCCAGCATTGCTGCATTTTGGTTGTTTTCCTTTCCTGAGATTATGGGTGGCTTCAACTATGATGGTGATATCAAGCAGAAAATTTGGTGGCAGTACAAGGTATCTAGTCAATTTTGCTTCCTTTGCCTCATATGTTTGTTGATGTTATTTTCTATGTCATTCATCATTTTCTTGTGGCACTGTTCCTGGAAAAGTCCAAGCTGCTTTGATTAAGCTTCTGTAACTTTAGTCCATGCTAAGCAATAAAGTGCTGACATGCATATGCTATATTTATTGAATGGTTCATAATCCATCTGAAAAGTCTAAGCTTATTTGACGTGAACTCTGTTACTTTAGCACATGCTAGATGAATAAGTGATGACATGCATATCATATATTCATTGAATGATACATGCTAAATAAATAAGTGATTAATGTGGATCTCTATATGCAGTCCTTTAGCCATTCATGCCTACCCTTTTTGTTTTTTCCCCTTAAAAACAGAATCAGAACCCTGTAAAAAATTATGATCCAATCTATTCAAGATATTAAGACCTTATAGGGCAATTAGTCAAACTGGCAGGTCTTTTACATTTATTAGAGTTTTCAAAGCACAAGTGTCACAGTACCTCTTTTAACAACTTGGTTTTCTGTGTTGGGTTTAGGAATCAATGAGATACGATCAACTACGAGATATGGTAGCCAAGCGAAAACCTGGTTGGGAGCACTTGCAGGAAGTAAGACCATCTTCTTATATTTAAAGAATCTAATCATGAAATGCGTTGACACATTAAAAGTTTGATCTTGTTTATGAGATTATTTGGTCCATTTAAGAGGACAATGAGAGCATGCAGTCAAATACTTTGCTTCCAATCCTTGCTGTGTGTTTGTTATACTCACCCTTCTGGGTTTCGTAGTAAACTGAAAAGATTGTTATTAGTTGTAATTATTCCGTGTGTTGCAGCCACTTTATTTCAGTGAATCCATCATATGAAGCAAATTTCAATTTGTTTTGCTACTTTCCAATTTGTGGTTCTCCATATCGATAAATATTTTATCAAAGTGGGGGGACAAGAACTTATAAGATTATACTCCTATTTTATTTGTAAATGACATCTGGTTGTTATTATTTAAATTTTTATTTTATAGTAGCTCGTGTGGGCTTATGTTTTGTGTTTAAATAACTGCAAACCTAGGAGGAAAAAAAATATATTGACTACATTTCAAATTTTTATTTAGTTTAGCTGAATGATGGAATTTCTATAGTCAGCTTGAATTTATGTGAGGTTGATGTTCCACAACTTAGCAAGTGCTTGGAGCACCTGAAATGCACTCCTGCACATTTCAACTAGCTGTTGAGTGAGTTTCATTGGCATGCTAGTATAGGGTCCTTAGTCGAGCAAATTCATAGAATTGCCTACCAAGCTTTTCAAATAATATCCTGCTCTTCTATCCAGTCATTAACTCCATGTCTCTTCAATGTTCAGGACAATAGTGATGTAGTTAGCAAACATATTGAGAAGTATAGCTTGCTGTAATTTACTGACTGCCTCAACTGATAGAAGCTCAAATAATTTTTGAATGGAACAAATAGCGGACCTGCCCATCATTTTATCTATCCAGTATTCACATAATGATTGATTAGGTTTGATGTCAAAGTTTGGAAGTTGAATCTCTGCTTTTGAAAGGATGCCCAAGGCTCATCCATGGGAAAAATTAGCAGCTGTCGTTTAAAATGTCATCCTACAACGTGGCACTCTTGTCTTTTTATTTTTTTAGTAATTGTTATCTTTTCATTAACCATGATGAAGAGTTATATTTGACATTTATCATGAACTGTTATATCAGTCCACCATAAGGTGTGGGTTCTATATGATCTAATAAAATATGCTCATAATGGTAGTTATTCTTTTTTCTTTCCTAATTTCTTTGATTGTCTTGCTAATCAAACTCTTTTGAATTTAAATATCTACTTGGTGGAATCGCGTATAGTTCATTGTTTTGCCAAAAGCTTCATTTGAGTTAAATAATCATTTGCAGGCCTTGATCTCAATAGATCCTATTCGTGCCAGGGACGATCCTATTGTTGTGAAAAATGTCCCATACTACAAAGCCAAGAAGGCATTGGAGGCAGAGGTCATGAAACTTGATCCACCATCTCGGCCACAGAATTGGGGCGTGAGTGTTCATTGTCTTCATCCTATGGTTGCATTCTTCGATGCTCGTGCACTTTTTAATATCTCATTTCAATTGGGAGAGAACACGAGTCATTTAGTATCTAAAACATTGACAATGACATATACAATCCTCTAATAAGTTTCTTTTTTCACTAGTTGATGGTTATTAGAGTGTAACATAAATTATATCTTGAGGTTTCACCTAATAAATTAAGCTTTTGAGTTGAGATAATTCTTTGATATTGTATCAAAGTCTTGTTGATCAAATAGTCATGAGTTTAAATTTCATCACCCTCATTCTTTCTTGTAATTAAAATTAATTAATAGCACAAGTGTAGGCTTGCGTAAGTTTTAAGCTAGAAAGACTTTCACTTAAGATGTATTAGAGAATAATATATAGTATATCTTGAGGTTCACTTAATAGCTTAAGCTTTTAGGTTGAGATTATTCTTTAACAAGGACAACTTAATAGTCATCCATGAAAAAAATGTCTAATTCAGATCTTATTAATCAAATCAACTCAATTCAACTTATTCCTAAACTAGTTGGGGTTGGTTAGACCTTTATTTCAACTAGCTTTTTGAAATCAGATTCCTTTATAAAACTTCAACCTGTCATTTTTTTTGTCTCGCTATCCTACTCCCTTTATCCCTTCTACTCAAGTGTAGTCATGTTCAACCTAAGTAATTTCTGGTTTATCTTTTACTCCTTTCACCTTTTCCTTAAATGACTCTCTTTCCCTGGCACAACTAAAGGTTTGCATGGAACATGGCTGAATCACCTTAATTGACCTTCACGGGATCTATACCTTTTGTAGAATGTGATTGTTCTAGCTTTTCTTATATTACCATTCATCCATATCGATGTTCTCATTTTAACGTAGCATAATTGCCTTTACTGATTTTATAGTTATCAGACCTGGCCTAGCTTGACAGGTTGACCTGTATCCCGGGTGATCAGGGCCCTGGCTGGACCTGAAGAGTTAAAACTTGGGCTTGCAATTGGCCTGGTGAATACTGTCTGACTTGCCGGTCAACCCTTAACCCGGATGACCCGGTAAAACCCGGCAAAGATCTTTTTTTTTTGCCAACATTTTTGCAACAAACTGAAAATCTAATCTTTGATTCATCTAGCACTTTTTTAATTTTTTATAGCATATTTATTCGACTGCTAGTGCTAGAAGAAGAAATGGAGTTGGAGTGGTTGGAGATAGAAGAATCATACCCATTATTTTCATTTGACATCGCTGAATAAAAAAGGCTTCAGAACCTCAACGTCTGTGTTTTTCCTTCTCCTTGTGGTCTGATTTTTTGTTGACCAAAACGACAGATACACTTTGTAACAAATCTGGAATTAGGTGAAGCAGTAGCGTCTCTCTCTCTCACACACAAGGAAAACAGAAGTTTCGGGAAGATAAGTGGGTGGGAATGAACAGTTGGGATCATGCTCAGGGAAGTGGGCGGATGGATTTCCATGGCGAAGGAGATGATGACACGTGTGGGAACTTCTAAAATGCTGGTGTCTTGAAGAAGAAGAAACAACAAATTTACAGCTAGTACAATCAATTCTGAATTTGCTTTTGATTTTTAAATCGCATCCATTTACAACATTTTTAAAAATTCTCCTGGGTTGACCTGTGTGACCCGGGACCTGACCCTTTGGCTGGGTCAACCTTGGGCCAGGTTTGATAACTATGACTGATTTCATATAAAGTATCCCCTTCAACTTAATAGTTGTCATATTATCTTACCATAGACCAATACACTCATTTTTATTCAGCTTGCTCTATTTCCAGAGATAAAATTCCTGGATATTTCTAATGCCAAGTATCATGCTCCCATCTCAACTTCAAGCATTAAGTCATTTGGCAAGTTAACACATCTTTTGAATTTGTCAACGTATACGGAAGTTAATCCAATGTGTACTCTTTGAATATGAATTTTTATTGAAAAGGGAAAAGTAAATGCTGGTTTGGCAGGCAATACCCATGCATGCTTTGGAGATGTGATGCATGTGGAGTGTCTTGTTTTACTTTGAAGGGTGATTTAGCTAACCATGATTCCTTGGCAGGAGCTGGATCTTCCACTAAATGTATCATCATGGAGCGAGGAGGATCTTAAAAAACCAGAAAAATTCTATGAGATGACTGTTCTTCTTAATGCACAAAGAGAAATTGCTGATAAAATTTTGGATGCACAATGGGAAACTAAATGGCGTCAAGAAAAGGTTGGTAAAGCTGCCTCTACTTCTACCATTTAACTTGTCTCATATCTCTCCAAACCTGTGTATATTGCATGCAACATTTGTAAGTATGGAATGGTAAACCTATACACATAATAAGCACGCGCGCGCGCGCACATGCATGCACGTACACACACGTGACACACTACATATGTAATGTTCTGTTTGTTTTTTCTTAACAAACATGCAAGGTGGATGGCAGCTACATAACATGTGTGAAGCTTAATAAGCATTAAGAAGTTAAACCATTTTGAAATGCTGCGGTTTTAGGTGGGATCTGTTGACTGAAATAACTAGAAAGACAAAAGAAATCCCTTAAATTGTTTTGGACTTTAATTTCGTGAGAAAATTATGAAAAATATATTTTGGATAAAACCCCTCTAATCATGGCTGGGGGTATTATCTCCAAGTAAAGCTGCTATCCTGTCACTCTTGAATTAATATATCTACAAAGCCAGTCAGGCATCAAGTTTGTAAGATGAATTTTGCTATCATGGAATAGCTATCATTAGCACCAGTGACTTCTCAACAAAACATGATAAAGAAATATGTTTTCTTCTTTGTCACTCCCTCTAGATTTATTTCCCAAGTCTAATGTTAAAGGCTACCAATGTTTTTTTCAAGAGAAAAAGGAACATTTTATTGAAAGAGGAGAGAAAACAAGATAAAAAAAATATTAAACATAGGAGAAGAAACCCTCCAAAATGAGTGCTGGAATTAACAATTCAAAGATGAGGGGCTTGTAGTCTCATCTTTGATAAAAATACTCCTCTAAAAATCTCAGAGTGTACTTGAGGAAGAATGCAAATTTATATGTCAACTGATGCTTTGCATCCATATTTGACCAATGGAAATAACTTGGAAGCGTACTTGAAAGGAGGGAGAAACTGTGAACTTTTTGCGTGGATGTTTGAGAAACTCTCTTAATGCTTTTCTGCTATTCTTTTAAGAAACAAATGTGCAGGTGTCTCTCCGTGCATGTAGATACCCTCTGAGAATATTCTTACAACATTCCATCACTATTTGTCAGATGCCACCGTTGTTTACATGTTTGTAATCTTATAAATACCATGAGCCATCAATATCTTATACAATTTGATTTGCAGTTGAACGAACTGTTGGAAGAGAAGGTGCGGCCATACATTCAGAACATCAACAGTGGTGCCCTTCCCCGTCCTATCATAATACAACCACAGAATCAGGATAAAAAGGTTTCACCCTCCTTTCCCTTATTGCTTTGACTTTATTGTAATGTAACATCTATCAATAAGCTCTGAAGCGAAGTGTTACCTCTTCAATTTCTTTTCTGTTGGTGAAGAGGACTGGATCTATGTTTTGCACAAAACATGCCTTGTATGCACATGCATTCATGGTGGAAAGATGGATAACCAAAGCTAATTCTTAATACAATCGACTCACTCAAAGTGGTAATGGAGTAGGGTTTCAAATAATAAGATTGTGATGCCTACAATTCTTTGGTAATGGAGATTCAGTTAGTTGACTGCTCTGAGTTAGTCGAATACTGTCAATAGGTTAAATATATAATTGATGATTCTACCTAGGTCTTTTGCTGTATTTTTCAAGGTTAAAGTTCTATGTTATCTTTATGTATAACTGCCTTCTAGAGATCCAAGTGGAAACTAGACATTCGGGAATCGCGCACATATTAATCATAAGCACATTTCCAAACTTTAAATTCTGTACTGTAGTTGCACCTAAAGTCATTATTGGTTTAGATATAATCATGTGAAGCTTTTGCTAGGCGCTATCAATGCTTATCATGGTGCCCCGGTAACATTTGCAGCTTTTGGTTTATTTATTTGTTGCAGAGGAGGCAGAGGAGATGGTGGTTTTTCTGAAGAAGTTTTAACCAGCATTCCCATGTAGGTGGGTGGCTCATTTCATAAGTTGTATTTGCCAGGTTTTTTCTTTCAAAATTGTACATTTTTCTCTCCTACCCTACCTAAGTCTCTCTGAGAATTTTGTAGCTGTATCCTTGGATCAGTCTTAACTTCTACCCTTATCCTAGATATTCTGTAGCTACCATATGCTACTCTATGTCTGTTTTTGTTCTCTTAGAGTCGGTCTTGATTGAATGCAATATATCTCAATATTTTAGCTGTCAAACAAGTGCTGTAATTTCACCTGAATGCTTTAACCAATCAAATAAAAGGAAACGCTATTTTTTCTTTTGCTTTTTGGAATTGGAAGTACTTGATTATAAATCGGAAAAAAATGATACTGGAAATTTGACTTCAGATAAGCATAAACAGGTTGAGATAGAGAATTGAAAAAAAAAAAAAAAATCGAGATATGTTGTTATTTTCGATTTGCCGGCTAACAAAAATTTTAAAATGAACAAAGAAACTGTCATTGTCCTTGCAATTATTGAGAAAAATCTCTTTGCCTGAATGTTGTACACTCAATATTGCATTTGGTATTGTTGTTGATTTTGTAGCTGTGGATTGAGAAAAATGATTTAGAAAAAAATATTTTTTTGTGGCTGCTGGAGATGAAATATGTGTTTGGAAAAAATTTTGATTGAAATTTTTTTTTATTAAAAACATATTAGTTTGGTTAAAATTATAGTTGAACATGAAATGACTAAAGAGATAAATTTTTTTCATACATGACATTGAACATTTAATGCATATGTAAGATCAACTATTTATAACATAAAACTTTTATAATTCTTCCATTAAACTTGAAGTAATTCCATTACAAATATAATTCATATACAAAGACTTGTTGCATTTATATGTTTGTGAATGTGGAACAATATCACAAAAAAAATCTGGAGGCACAAAATTGATGATTGAACTTAGTAAACACAACATCTTATTTGGACTTCCTTCTTATATGATTATACAAAACTATTGATGCAATAACAATATGAACATGTCTTATATGAAAAAACTGACATGTTCTACGAAATTCTTTATCTTTTTTTCCACACCTTAAAAGTTCGCTCATTTACACATTAAATTGAAGAATGAAACCGATTGAATAAATCCTCCTGACTTCTAGGCTGGCCTCAACAACGAAATTTTAAAAGATAATATCTTTCATTTCTATATGGACCCAGAAATTTATATTCATTTGGAGAACTTGAGTCAACAACATAATACTTCCCTGTATTCACAAAAAAAAAAAAATGTTCGACCACATGACAAGAAATTAATTAAATCTAATTTTTTACAAGTCATATAGTTCAATCTAAAATACCTTCTGGTGGCTTAGGAAAATTGATATTTGGGTTATTTATGGCCTCAAGAAAAATTCTAGTATCATATGTGCTACCACCTCATCTAGCCTAAACAAATGTAAATTGCAAAGCTATATATTGCTATAATGTTCTATGTTAGTACTCATTTCTTTTAATAAATAGTATTTGATTTTCCAATGATACACAAGCAAACACATGTGTTCCATTGATTGCTCCTATACAATTCTAAAAAAAAAAGGTCCCTAAGAGGCGTAGCGTGATGGCAAAGGGCTTGAGATCTGCATAGCAGGTCTCGAGTTCGAGTCAGGGCGTGCATCTCTTGTAAGAGCCTGGGATAGCCGGGGTTTTACTCGCTCACCTTGGCCCACATTGTGGGCTTTCCGGGAGGTGGGGTTTCCTCGAATAAAAAAAAAAATTCTAAAAAAAAAACATATATTGGAAATGAACTACCATATGCATTATTTTATGTTTTTTGAACCACAAATATATATAATCACATATCATCTTCAATGTTACCTTAAGATATGACATATATCTCGGGTCTATTGCGATTTCTCGTGGTGTAGTAAAAAAATCTAAATCAACTGGTTTGATTATTTCAACTGCTAGCAAACATGTTACACTTAGAACTTCGTTGAAGTACTTACTCACGGTTTCACCAGAATGTTGAAATCTCTCCTGGACCTCCCTATTAGAAGCACATGATACTAAAGTATAAAGAAACATGTCAACCTTCTCTATAACACTCATACTCATTGATGGTTTCAGTCTATATTGTGCTTCTAATTCAAAACAAGACTCTGAAATGTCGTTACATCAATCTTAAACATATTTACACAATGTATCCAATGCTCATTTAAAATTATGTTGTATGAAATCATACATGGTTCCTTATAAATATAGTTATTGTAATAGATTACAAGTGTGCCTGTTGTGCACAAAACTAGTTTACGATGATCAAATTCTCTAAGTCAAAATGAATTGCCATCATCATCATTATCGTCTCCATTATTGTCATCAACAACACCACTACTACAATCGAATTAATTATCACTATTCCTACCATTATAGCCATGTGAGAAATATTGAACAACATTGTTCATGATATTTTCATATTCCTCATCAAAAAGATCATTAAACCAATCCACATTCATAGCTACAATGTCAATTAAATATTTACAAGCAACAAACTATAAATTAATTGTTATATAAATGTAGAGGTGTTACAAGTTTTACCTTCACTCTTCAATAAATCACATTACTTGTATAGCAAATATAATTTTAATTTTTGATAAATCCCTATTAAATTAAAAATTATTTACACTTTTTACATTATGGTAGTCAGTTTCATTGATCTATCCAAAGATATCATTACATTAAAACTCATTCCATTCTTCGACCATTAACAATTTATATATGTCTTCAAACCCATATGTTGTTAGGCAATATTTTTTATTATTAAGGTTGAAATAAAAGGTATTGTTATTTATATATTTCATGTATATAAAACAAGAATATAAAATAAAGGAAGACAATTTACTAGAATAAAAGATGCAGGCTACTATACTATAATTGGAATTCCTTGAAAGAGGGAAAAAAGTTGAGTTATTCCATAAATGATATTGAAAGTGATGTGTTAAACTTAATTGAAATGGTGAATTATACAGGGAGGAATACAAACACAAATGAGCATATAATACAAGCACACTCTACCGGACATTCAAAGCAATTTGTCTCCACCTAATAATCTTATGTTCAACAAGACACAATACAACACAACATAAAGGCAACTTCAACATTTGCAATAAAAGTTAACATTATGTTTGTTAAAGGGTACAAATTACAAGTGTTTGAAAGCCTACACATAAGCATCTAACATAAAGAGCATGCACTATATGATAAACACATGGTAGGTCCTTTCGAATACAACAAAGAAAAAATGGCAAGAAGAAGCACAAACCCAATTCCATAACAACAAGATTTCTTTAACACAATGGAAAAAACATTATAAAAGACAACAACACTCATAATTCCACATTTATAATGACAGTGATGTGTTAATCTGTCTCTTACAAACATTCAACAGAACCACAAAGATTGAGTCTCACCTCATGGTTTGAGGGTTTATCTCCTCTCAAACATTAGTTTTAACCATTCAAATTCTCTTTCATTCCAATTGCTGCTCATATTTCCCTCCTACTTCTAATCATGAAAAATTCAGTAGCAAAACTATACAACTCACTCCTAAAAACAACTTCATCAATGGAGTGAAACTCCGTCATCACCTCTTCAATGCTACATCATTTCATAAAGATGTAGTGTTAATAAATTAAAGTTCATATTGTTTACGACAACTACTAAAGCTCAAATTTAGTTATAGTACACACATAAGAACTTTGTAATGAAGTTTTATGTTTTATGAGTACATTATAATTAGCAAAACATAGTGATGAAAACATGGTGATGGCAGGGAAAGGTTAAGGTAGTAGGGTATGACTATGTTTAATGAAGCTGTAAGTAATTACTATTTGTAATAAAACAATGTTCTACTTCATATAAAATTTTATTGAACAAAAAATTCTCAAATTAATTAATAGACAAATAGAAGCAATGTTGTATTTCATTTCCAACATTTATTGACTGAGCATTTTAGCTTTCTTATTTTGTATGTCAAACATATGTTTTTTTGTAAGTTTTTCCTTACATGTGTTGCATAAATATCAATTCTTTATCTTAATAGGTCAAATGATGGTTTAAGTGTTATGTCTATATTTTTTTTCATAACAAGAATAAGTAAAGATCTTTCATGCTTTATGATAAATAGTTTCCATCTCAAACATTATACATTCATTTCACCGTATGAACATAAAACATGAAATAAAAACTACAAATACATAATCATGCATTAAAATTTAAACAAGGTTTATTAGTTTTTTTTTTCTTTATGTAACATAATTGTTTGTTTTCCATACATAAAAATATCTGTAATGACAGTTACATTGTTGAATAGTTAAATTACAATCATTAAGGATCAAATGAGATACATTTAATATAAGGAAAAAAAATTAAAAACTAACCAAATCTAATTTAATTATAAACAACTTTTTTGTTGTGGTAGCAGGGTTAACCTAATATTTTTGTTGGTATTGCTTAGGTATTAGAGGACTAAATCAGAAAAACAAGACAAGTTCAATGGGTATTAAATATTGTTAGCATGCTGTATGAAGTTGATAATAAAAAAGGCATAATTTTTTAATCAATACTAAATTAAAATTCATAGAAAATCAAATTAATAGGACATACTATAACCGACTTTCAATTTAATAAGTAATGCAATTGAGAAACAAGATGATGAGAACTATGAATGCTTACCGAGGTTGTAAAGACCAAATTAATAGTTCTTGCAACAACAAATAGGGATATAGTTACAAGAGTAAAGAAGATCTGGCTAGTTTCATGAATTTAACAAACATGCACAGTAGATAATGAACATCATTGAAATTGAAATTTACCTAGATTTTGATGTAGATAACACTGGTTATACACGAAGATGAGATTAGAGGATAGAAGGAAAACATATTTGGTGGTGGTTTATGTAGATCTTGTATAGGGATGGTGGTTGTTGTTGAAATGTTTTTTTTTTTTTATGGGTTTTGCAATTGTTTGTGGTCGGAAAAAAAGAAGAAGAAAGAAACATGACGTCTATAACAAATGTTTCAAGAAGGGAAAAGGTCGGTGGAAAAAACTATGAACTGCTGATGGAAACAAGGGGACTATAAGAAGCAAGCCAGAAAGAACATGAAAGAAGAAATGGGAGGAGAGATTTTTGGTCAAGAGATCATTGAACAATCTTCAACGTTCAATAACTTTGCACAATAATCATATGAAGCAAGTAAGACATGCTTTTGATGAACTTGTGGTTGGACCATAATTATTATATGGGTCACATATTCCTTAACCAACGGTTTAATGCTTTCCAAACAATCATTAATTGTGGTTACACCACACTACACTTTCTACCACAAAAACAAACACCCTCTCATTCAACCATTAAGTTAGTGAATGAACATTTTATCCTTGTAGCTACTCTCTATTCCATGGCTAGTTTTTATCATGTCGACGGTATTAATGGGGTGTAAATGATTGCCTATTTAAAACCTAAATGAAGAAGTTTATTTTTGATGGTTTGCTTACGCTTAAGACATAATTAGAGCAACTTATTCTTGATGCAAAAGCTGGCTAAGGATAAAAGAAATTTCCTAAAGAGAGAGTAATAACAAATTAAGCACCACACAAATGCAGTCCTTATTCATTGGTTAGTAATCATGTAAACCTCAAAGCTCTTTTCAGTTTGACGACATATGTAAACGAACTAAATATTCAGGTGTTGTCCCATGCACCGATGATCCACGTTTTGTTCATGACAATGAAAGAAAATGGGAAATGTAAAAAGCTTGAAGGAAAAAAAGTGGTTGGTTCACATTAGGAAGAGACTGGACAATAATTAAAGTTATTTGTCATCAAATGGAACATGACACAACCTTACATATCACTATTTATTTAATTTTAATAGTGCTTTACCTTTTTTATTCTATATATTTTTTTTCTAATTTCATTTTGTCTTTTAACATTTTGTTTCTTGAAGATTAGACTTCATAGTTTATTTTGGTTTATTTTTATAGGATTATCTCAACCTCAAAACTTGGGTTGCAAGCTTTACACATTATTACTCATTCATTTTAATAGTGCTTTACTTTTTTTATATAATATTTTTTTTTAATTTTAATTTTATCTTTCAACATTTGGTTTATTAAAGATTAGAGTTCATGATTTGTTTTTTTATGGGATTATCTTAGCCTCACACATTTCATTCATTTTCAATAGTGTTTTGCCCTTTTCTTATTCTATTTTTTTTCAATTTCAATTTCATCATTTAACATTTAGTTTGTTAAAGATTGAACTTCATGGTTTATCTTAATTTGCTTTCTATGAGATTATCTCAGCTATATGACTCAGGTCACTGGTTTAATAGGTTAATTAACCCGGTTGACTTAGGTTTTCACCCCATTTTAAATTGATCTTTTTTTCAATTCCATTCCTTAACATTTTATTGACGGGAATTATATTTTATAATTCGTTTTAACTGGCTTTTTATGAGGTTATCTTGGTCTTGAGACTTGAGTCACAGATTTGACGGGTTAACCAACTACATTAAAACAATTAAAATTCATTTCTTTGTTCATATGAATAATTAAGTTGCCCCACCCTTTTTTTTTTGTTTTCATCCCTTTTTTTTTTCAAATTTCATCCTTAAATTTTTTGCCTTTCTTAATTTGATTCTTTTTTGGCCTAATTTCATGAGATATGGTTTTCAATTAAATTAGAAAGATAAAATCTAAAGTGAGAGGACCACAATGTAAAACACGTATAAAATGCATGGCCAATCTCAAAGTTTTTGGAATTCTCATTCTCGTCTGGAAGTTCATTTTGTTTAATTTTTAGTCTTTAAGTTCGAGAAAGGAAAGAGAAACTTGTTGAAAAACAACAAGGTTGTTATTTAGCCATAATTTGACCACCAAAATAGAGGATCTTTGTGTCAATGAATTCCTTTTCTTGAGATGAGTTTATTAAAGGTGATTTTCCCTCTAAACATTGCGAGGAAAGCAAATCATGTTTAGTTTTGATTTTTGAAATTCGATTAATTATGGTTTTTTGAAAGATTTTAAAGTGTTTTGGGGTTGTTGGGTAGTTTATATAGGTTTTTATGGTGTTTTCAGGTGAAAAAAGGTTAAAAAGATATTTTTAAGGCAAATCCCCCCCTGATTTTCTAACCACCATAGTTATGGTGGTTGGATTATAGGCAGTGGCTAATACCCGACTTGTTTCCCGCTCAATAAAAAAAAGAAAAGTAGATGATGTGTCATCCGCTCTTAAGGAAAAAATAATCCAGGTGCGCTTGAGCTTTTTAATTCAGGCCAGACTTGCACTCTTGATTTATTTTTATTTTTTCTTTAATTTAAGTTTACATTTTTAAAATTAATTAATTAAAATTTTAAATTAATTAAAAATATATTGTAGATATTATTTTATTGAATACCAGTCAATTTTTACTTTGCTTTCGAATAGAGTATAGTAGTCAATTTATATATAGTTATCCCATATTAAAAAATTAACAAACATTCCATGGATGTAAACTATAAATAAATATAAGATTAAGTATTCATAAATTAATTTTGTATTTTTTAGGTGTATTACAAAAATATATAAAAAAAGCCATGTCTCACCCTATTTATGTCAGGTCTCACCTCTACTTTGACTGAGCTAATTGCAAGAGCAGGTTTTTGCCTATTTGAAACCCAAAAGGAAAGGTAATAAATTGATGGACAAAATCGGAAAAAGAGAGAAATTAAAGTATTGATAGAGCTCATCTAAAAAAAAAAAAAAAAAAAAGGAAAGTCTTGGGAATATGAGATGGAACCAACCAAAATCTATGGTCCCTCTTAATAATACCTTTAAATAGCAATATTTCCGCAACAAGGAATCACCTCACTTAGTTAGAGGAATCACTGAGTTAATGCATTGATTAGAAACGATTTTCAGCAGATAAAATATTGGAGAACATCTCTAATACGCAGAGTATTCCAATCTACACAAATTAAGAGATTTTGAATGTTTTATTAATATTTCAAGAGATTTCAAGAATCCAACAAACTATATTAAAATAATTTAAAAATATAATTTTTTTTTTTTTATATACGACTAAACTCCACTTCCAAATACATCCAAGAAAAGATAATAACACTGCACGCAAAATCCAACAAACTATTCAATTTGATTCTGCAAATTAATAAAAATATCAGTTTTATAAAATCTTCGATACAGCACACGTACGGAGAATTTTATAAACAAAAGAAAATAGTTTCTAACAGAGTTCAGCAATGACAATTAAGCCCGAAAACTTAAAAAAACTTCCAACCTAAAATAGAAATGATTGTTGTCTCCTCAAGGCCATCCACTAATAGCAGAACTAATAAGAAGAGAGGCCACAATAACCATCGTAGTTGAAGGAGTTGCAGCCCAAGAAGCAGCTGGAGCTGGAGCGGGGGCAAGGTCCGCCTCATTGGAGCGGGGTGATAATGATGGCCCAGAACTGGACTCAGGTGTCGGGGATGGAGTTGATGAAGATGGCGGTTTTGCTGGAGTTGGACTTGATGGAGATGGTGATCTTGCTGGTGTTGGAGAGGCAACAGGATGATATGATGGTGAAGGAGTATTAGCCAGTGGAGATGGAGACTTTAATGGCACTGGTGATGGACCTGGAGACCCGGTGAGAGACTCTGGTGAATGTGCTGGTGCAGGAGGCTTAGCATATGGAGATGGTGATGGAGACTTTGAAGGCACTGGTGATATCTGTGGTGTCTTGGTCACTGGTGACGGCCCTGGAGCCCCAGTTGGAGCATTGCTGCTCGGAGCATTGGCAATTGGTGATGGGGATACAGGTGACACTGATGGCACATGAGACGAGGTTGGAGGTTTAGCAATTGGTGCTGAGGATCTTGATGGCGCTTGAGCTGGATTGTGACCTTCTGGGGATGGTGCTTTAGGGGATGTAGCTGGGGGATATGCTGGTGTTGGGGTTTGTTTTGTTCTGACCGCAAGCACAGCAACAATCAGTTTTTGTCCCTTTCGACAATTATCCTCGTTTCCACTAATGAAAAAGAAAGGACCGGACTTATCAAACTGAAACACAGAGGAACCAGAATCCATAGTCTTGAGAGGCTTCTTTGTGTTGCAGCTGTTGTAATCATCTTTTGTCACCCGCAACACAGAGTCCGACCCTTTATTGTACTTGAAGACTATGCCACAAACCCAGAAACCAATGCACAAGAAATTAAAAAAACAAACTGAATCTTGTCAATTAAAAACAGAAAGTCAACTGCCAAAACAGGAGGACTTACCAAGAGAGTCATTGACTTGGAACCGGTTTCTCTCGGCCCAGTGATTGTAACTCTCAGAGGGGTTTATAACCCAGCCATCGTTGCCACCTACGTAGAAGCTATTGTAGGCCACAGAAAAAGAGAAGAGGTAGCAAGCAAGCAAAGCCCACAAGAGGCAGAGAGATCCTTGAGACTCCATTTTGAGGGAAATTTTTATAGACAAATGAGCCTCCTGTTGTACGCCTTCTCTCTATATAGTGAAGGGAGAAATGAAAATGGAAGCTGAGGATTTTTGGGATTATTTATCGGAGAATTTGCTTTTAGAAAGGAAGAACGTAAATAATGCCTTGGAAGATGCCTTGGAAGGATATAAAGAACCTTCCATAAATGCAATAGAAAGCGGGATAAGGGTGACATTATGGAAAAGTGTATTAAATTAAGGGGCTTTAATTTGATTTATTCTCTTCTCTCTCTTTTTTTGCCCTTTATTTTTGGTGGCATTACAACTATAAAGTCATAAAGAATCATCTTAGTGAAAAAGAAGAACAAAAAAGAAAATGGATACCAAGTTCTTAATTGTCTTTTTGCATAACTTTTTCATTTTTTTCTTTATTCCACAAATATTACACTCTACATATTACACTTTTGAGGTGTAATATTTTCACAGTTAAAATAATATATTTTGAGGTAAATTACACTTTACATCCTGTAATTTAATTATTTCTTCATTTTATTTTTATTTTTTTATAAATTACAATTTACATATTTAGTCAACTTAAAATTTAAAATAAAATAAAAATATGAAATTAATATAATACAAATACACAAACTCCATGTCATGAGTTTCTTTTTCCAATATTTCCTTTACCTTCTTCATTCCCTTCTCTCTGTTAATCTCTTCCTTGTCTCGATCAAAAAACGACATATCTTAATTGCTAATAGTCTTAATGCTGAACACTACCAGAAATTCGCCTTAAAACTTGCATATTATGCATTGGAAGAAGCCCCTTCATGTAATATCTTGACAACTGCACTATCACACCAAAACCCAAAAAAAACAAAGCAATGTTCTGAGATGTAGCTATGAATGGTAAGCATTAAATGACAAAATCTTGGAATTAAACTGCTTTCATATCTAAAACTTGCTATGCTATGGTCGTGGAAACCACACTGAAGAGGATGATTTTGAGGATGTGGGCCTTACTGCTTTTGATTACTTGGAGAAGCTTGTGATGGAATATTATCAGAGAGAAGATAAGGTGGAGATTTTTAGGGTTACTAGAAACAGGTCTACTGCTAAAACTAAAAGTTGAATAAAGGGGTTTTGAAGGAGGATTTGCATGGTCACTTTAGAACGCTTAAGAGTACTACTCAAGTTGATAGTGCTATATAGGATTTAGAAAATTCGGTACACCTAAGAAGAATTATGTGGTTCTAGGTGTTGATCTTTTTCGGATATATTTTTTTTTTTGGATAATAATTCTAGGTGTTGATCTTGTTTCTCTACCATGGTATTTTTAAACATCGTGGGATGGTGCTTGTAGGTTGGTGTGGAAGGCTTACAAACATTAAAACCATGGAGACAAAAGGGCATTTCTATGCCAGAAAA
>Ga0307517_10004374_pt1 | contig 21743 bp, 18 predicted proteins | sample 23_EM_MG_FD_194515 | JGI IMG/M metagenome (GOLD analysis project Ga0307517, IMG submission 194515) | Populus trichocarpa ectomycorrhiza microbial communities from riparian zone in the Pacific Northwest, United States - 23_EM | ecosystem: Host-associated > Plants > Roots > Unclassified | place... | reverse complement strand
GGATGTTGGATTTTGCGTTCAAGGTTGAAAAGAAAATCCGGGGCTGTATAAATGTGTCACTGTGTGAAGAATTTGCTTACACATTCTGAAGACGAACCTCCGTGAAGACAAGGTCAAGTAGGCTAGGCACTTGGCTACGCCACCTCTCACACCATTGTTACGATCATGGGGTTCTTTCAACCCGGAGACATAGGTATCAACGTATGAACCCCTCTCCAGGGTAATCGTAACTGGCATATCGTCATCTCTCCTTCTGCCGCTTTCGAACAAATTCTCGGAGTAACACAGTATGGAGCCAATATTGGTTCATCCAAGAATCTGGATGTCAACCCAGCGAAGTACACGGGGTTGCAGCCTGGCAGGACCATCCATGGAGCGGCGGAGGTTGTCAAGACCCAAAGACGTACAGCACGATCCCTCGATGATTTTCTCAAGGTCTCCAGACCTTGCAACCTGAAGCCTGAAGACTCGACCCCCAGCTCTCTTCTGTAGGGGGTCAGGCTGTTCAACGATAATACCCCCCCAATTCATCCTAGAGCATCTTGTCGGGTATTACTTTCCAGAAATGTCGGAGCATTTTACAAACAGTATGCTTGACTTTTTCCCTTCTTGTCGTTGACCGACAGTGTTTAGCCATCGTCGCAAAGTGGCTTGACGAACACAGGTTCCCAATGCCTAGCACTCTCGCTAACGACGACGGCGATGTTACTGACGACGTCATTTCTGTACCCAGTGCCGCTTTAGACGGCCCCGTTCGCTGGAACTCTGCCGTGGCAGGCGTGCTTGATGTCAGCAGGTCGGGCTGACTTTCGCTCGCAGATCTAATACACCCGCAGGTAAAAAGCTCTGGATTCCTGGGAAAAGGAGTCTCAGCGAAACCTCGAAGTTCCTGGCATGGCCCTTTAAAGTTGGTTTATGCTAAAAAGATTGACAATGACATGAAGACTTCGCAGTGTCTATCACTGAGGCTGGTGTGGTTGGCACTATCCAGTTCAAATACAGTGAAAATATCAACTTCCAATGGATTCTCAACGTTCCATGGATACTCTTGTGCTGTGGTCCCGTACTCGTATCTCGTGTGCTCTGTCATATACAACTCGCTTTGAACAAAACTTCCCCGCACTCAATGCGACGGCATCGTTATATGGGCATCGATGAATGGAGTCTGGTGGCGGGCGCCAGCACCTGTGCGCTTCGCTGGGTACGAACTCCAACCTGGTCATTCTTGCGGGATAACGCCTTATTGCTCTGAACTGTGGGAAGCATCTCAAATGCTACTAATATTATGGCCGCAAATAAAATTGACGAAGAAAGTATCATTAACATTGCACTTCTGATGTTTACTTCAACCAGAAAGATTAACGTCAACGCCCGAGATCCGCAAGGAGTGCTCGTGGGGCACGAGTGCCCTGCAACATTATATGTCAGAATCACCAGAGTCCAATAAGGGACGAGAAACGTACGGCTTGCTTCTTCTTGTTACCCTTCTTTTTTTGCTTCTTCTTGCCGCCATTGTTCTTTCCGTCCTTACCCTTGTCGTCCTTCTTTTCACCATCGTTCTTCCCCTCTTTATCTCCCTGCTTGACATCTTCATTCTTCGCAGTCGCAACATTGATTTTGGGGTCCACCTTCTCGTTTCCTCCCCTCTTGACACCAGCTTTGTTGTCGGGACTCTGGGAAACAACGACACAGTTCCCGAATCCACTACTCGTAATAAATTGCTAGAGTCTAATTAGTTCCGTGTTTCCATGTAGACGGTGGGGAGGGCACGTACAACAAGACACCTATCCTTCTTGGAGCCGCCAGTGCATTTTGTCCCAGCAGGAAGTTTGGCAACCACTTCTTGAGAACCAGTATCTTTCGGAACCTAAAGCATGAATTAAAATAAAAAAAAGGATTGAACCCTTGATCGTCAGACTTACAGGATCACCGTTGACCGTAATTGACATTTTTACAAAGTTTTTGCCTTTTCCGGTTGGATCTACCTTGGCACTGACTTGTCTGGACCCATCTGCGCCACTGTAAGAAGATAATTATTAATGCGATGTGACCGCTGTAGCCTCAAACGAAGACGCACGCATTAAAATTGAGAACGGTAACTCCCACGTCCCCGTTCATAGATGCCGAAACAGGTTCTGGCGTATCCAGCGCACCAGCGATGTTAACGCCATTTCCACACGGCTGGCTGTCGGAAGGTCGTTTGACATCGGACCTCTTGGGCTTGCCGTTCACGCCGAGCTGGGGTGCCACACTGGCATGAGCATATGAAGAAGGCAGGAGCGTTAAAAGAAAAAATAGAAAGGGGAAGTATGCGAATTTAAGAAACATTTTAAACAGTAGTGAGGTGGTGAAGTTGGATCAAAGACTCGGAGAAAGCGTAACAAAATGAAAGGAAAGAAAAAAGGAACCTGTCCTGAGCGAGGCGGAAGAAGGGCACAAGGCCTGAGGATGGGCAGAACGTAGAAAAGGAGAGCTAGAGGAAAGAACAATGCCAATGGTTTACTTATAGTGTTCTAAAAATATTCATGACAACATTGTATACGACGGAGGTCAAGACAATGGGTGACTTCCCGTAACGCTATCTTGAAATTATATATCCAAATATCATTTTCGGAACTTGAAATGTGATCCGGTTTAGAGATTTTCTAAACCATAAGACAACAAATAATGGTGTTCGTTGCTACGGCATCTTGAATATCCCCGGTTTTGATTTACATAATTCCAGGAGACAATCAAGAGACAATCTGGGGCCACTATTGTCTCTTTATTTTCTCGTTCAATTGGAAACTTGAAGCTTGTCCTACAACCATGCACCTTCGCGACACTCCGCTCCTGCGACCAGTGTTAGTAACCAAAGTTACGAGTTGTGGCTACAGTTACAGTTCGGTGTATGCAAGCAGATCATGATCAATAAATTTGATGACAACGTGCAACACTTTCGCCTCGGCTTCAACTCGGCTTGCAGACCACCCAAGTCAGCGAGCTCCTCTTCTCCCGCTCCATGCTGATTATGTAATGATTTGTCATGCATTGTGGATGGGGTTTTTAAGCACCAATGACGCTCCTTCCACCCCATATGCCTTCACTAAAAGCCTCCCACACTTCCCACTTTGCTTCTAAAGCAGACGGCAGTCCCCCAGCTGCCGTCTTCATAGGCGGTACTTCAGGCATCGGCGAAGCTATGGTCCGCGCCTTTGCAGATTACACAAACGGGAAAGCAAATATTGCTATTATCGGGCGAAACAAAGAGGCTGGGGAACGCATACTCTCCGAATTGCCCAAATCGGATGGCGTAGAGCGCGTCTTCATCCAATGTGACGTATCTCTCATGCGCAATGTCTCCGCTGCGGCCCAACAGGTGACTTCTACTTTCCCTAAAATCAACTACCTAATCGTTTCGACTGGCTTCCTTGATTTCTCGGGACGTAAAGAAACGCCAGAAGGACTAGAGTATAGGTTGGCTGTCAGCTATTACTCCAGGTGGTTTTTCATCAGGGAATTAGTTGGGCAGGTGGAGAAGGCCAAGGACAACGAAGAAAACGCGGTGGTAATGAGCATGCTGGCGCCGGGTTACGGTGGGGAAATAGATGAGGAAGATTGGGAAATTAAGAACGATTATTCGACTTTGAAAGGCGTATACACCGCATCGACATATAACGATCTCCTGGTCGAAGGTTTCGCGGAACACCATCCTTCTGTGCCCTTCATTCACGCACACCCAGGCATGGTTCGCACTCCGATCTTTGGGAGGTCCCCTTCCTTGGCCTGGAAGACCATAGGGCTTGTGGTCAACACCATTGGACGGCCATTCACCATCTCCGCTGAACAAAGCGGAGAAACGATGTGGAACATCATCCTGAATGTCGATCAAAAGGGAGGCTCGTATAGGATGGACGGAAAGGGAAAAAACTTGGAGAAGGAAATCAAGTATTTCGGAACAGAGGAAAAGAGAAAAGGGTTGTGGGACCACACAGAGAAAGCGATTTCGAGAAGTTTGGCCAACCAAATCTAAACCAATTACGACAGAAATTCCTGCTGCTACTCTTTGTGTATAATAATCTCACAATATAATCTGATTCTGTCCCCAAGTTTGACATGCAGAAAGTTTTTCGTAGGGAATCATTGAGTTAAAAGAAACTATGTATAAATGTGATATACAATTGAAGAGCGTAAGTATATAAGTAAATAAACTGTCCTTTGCGAGTAATATTAGCCATGAGTCATGTGTGGCGTGAATGGTGTGAATTGTGCGAGGCAGCAGTAGGCTTTTGAGGTGTTGCAGGTGGTGAGACCATCATCATGTTTGCAGGCGGAACCATACCGTCAGGTCTTAGTGCAGCAGGTACATAATGCATGAAAACAGGCGACATTTGTACGTGCCCGGCTGCGGTTCCCGTGGCTGCTGCGACGTGACCTGCAATACCGTCTCCGTTATGGCTTTGCGGAGGGGAAGTAATATAATACATGCCCCCTGCTGGTATACCAGCAGATGATTGGGGCATAGCAAGAGGTTGGAAAGGTGTATAACCGCCATGCGGATATTTAGTTCTTGAGATACCCTGACGAGAGTTTGACCTTGTAGCACGAGGACCACGCGGTGAATGTGCTGACGTTGGTGAATGTGGAGGAGGCGTCGCTGGCATCGTCCCAGCTGGTGGAACTCCGGGGTATGGGAGGTAGGGGTAGGTATATGGTAGGTATGGCGGTACTGCATACGGATATACTGTTGGCACGATGGGGCTCGCACTCCGATGTGCGTCTACACCTGTTGAAGTCGATGCAGTATGACGCCTTCTGCTTCGATGGTGATGCTTTGATCTAGGTGAGCGGTGCCGATGATTTCCGGATCTCCCTGAACGTCGCGAGATAGGTGATGCAAGCGAAGAAAGCATATTACTATCTCGTCCTGTTGAAGCAGTATTGCTGCTCGATAGATCGACACTGTTGCGCCGAGATCGGGCCATAACGGAGTAGTACCAAGATGACAAAGGTCTTTTGAGGCTCTTGAGTTTACCCTTTGCGCGAGGAGAGTCTCCTGGCCGGTAATCGACAGTGACTCGTCCTTGAGATACCCAAGGAAGATGATATAGGGATTTGAAAAACTTTTCAACAGGGGTCAGATCAGTCGAAAATGAGGGATCATAGTACGATGTCGCTGTCGTTACTGTGTAGGCAGAGGTTTCAGGAGGGGATAGGATCCCTCTGGGCGTTTGTCGGGAAGAAGTGAATGACTGGGTTGTCGGACGGTGGAGAGACCGCAGAGGAGGTGATGAGCCCGCCACTGGGATCGGGGCAAAGGATTCCATCTGGGCTTGAGCACTCGCTCTGGTTGGTAATTCTGCGGGGTACGAAACCCTCGGCATCGATGGTGAACGATGTGGAACGGATGCCCGTGCGGAAGACGTAGGATGAGTCTGAGTCACTGTCGGAGCTTCCGAATCCCTGTTGTATGCCATTACCGTTGCCCGATCCATAGGGTTCGCATGGATGTGGTCCGAACTGTCCGTTACAATGATTTGGGGAGGCCCGTGAAGTGGCGGTCCTTCAAAGTATTCTGCTTGTTGTTCTTCTTCCGCCCTGTCAGAAGGAGGGGTTACTGTCACCATAGGTTGTCGGGGTGATACAAGAGCAGGCCTGAGTTGGAATGCTGCTGGCGTAGTGTCAGCAGGTAGAGAACCATTGGCGACGGCCTGACTCAGTCGATGGGCAAATTGGGGATTCGTTGGACCGATAGATGGGTTTGAAAGATATCTCGGGAGGGTGTTGCCAGTGGTGAGCCCAGTGATATCGGTGTTTGCCTCCGTTCCTAATGGAGAGAGTTGCCTCTTACTTCTGCCACCACGAAACATCCTTGGTATGCGCTTAATCCCTTTGAAAAAACCACCCACCAAGGAATGGTCTCGTCTGGGAATTTGTGGAGGAGTTGCCGGGGAGGATTGCGACGATGGCGCAGGAACGACGTATCTAGCCGGGACTCCAAAGTGGATTCCTCCAAGCATCTGAGTAGCGCCCTGTGGCTGGTGCATATAATCCTCATCGTCATCTTCGTCCTCCTCGGGTACATCGTGAAATTGCCGCCGTGTCATGTAGTGCGCATTGGGCTCAGGAAGTGGCCTAGGTCCATGAAAGGGCGTGTGGCCAACCGACGGTGCTGGCTCTAAGGGTGGCGGCGGAGGATTCATTTGGTTGGAATAAACCCACGATCGAGTACTTGGGCTAATGCTGGTTTGGGTATGATGACTCTGGTGAGAGCCGTGAGTCGCCGTGCGCCTGATTACATTGTCCTCGGTTGGGTCCCCGGCGTACGTGGAATGGCCAGAGAATGCTTGCTGGTGGTGATCGTAAGTCGAGTTGTGGGGGTAGTAGTCCGTCATGTCTGTATGTGAAACGGGAAAGAGTGGCAGTGAGGCGTGTTTGTCGACGCTAAGTCAGTATATCCGCAATCAGAATGGTGGAATGAATTCGGCCAGATGGATAAACTGATAGTCGCTGAAGAGTGGTTTCTGGATATCCAAATAAAACTGGTACTTATGTTCGATAATGACGGTGGGCGGAATCCGCGTGCCCAAGGTGCGATGAATTCGCGGCGGCTCCCAACATGACACGAGGCTCGGGCAAGGCAGCCTGAATTGTGATTGACAACGTGATAAGGTTACCGACAACATACGTTAGTAATAGAAAGGACTACAATTGGCGTCAATGGGCTCACCAAACGGGCTTAGGCCTAAAGAGAGACACGCTCGATCGAACTAGCGCTAGCATCTGTTGAACGCCAGATCAGATATTTGTAACAGAACACCCTTACTTGCATGGAGGAGATTTCTTATTGAGGCATCGTTACAAAACTTGTGGTCGAAGAATAGTACGTTTAGAGTTCAGTGGAAGTGCTCAGCGTTCATGCAAAACCGATTTTTCTTGCTTCCAAGCTGGTTAGTAAGTCAGGAATATAACGTATGAGAGAGAACAAAGAAACTTCGTTGTCACAATATAAGAGACATGTCGGGCCGCTTTCAACATTCTCCCGCTTACCATATTCCCATCCTCCTAAGGTCGTACAGATAGCTTATTTGACACATTACCTTTCCCCGCGGCTCGAACTTGTACCCTGCTCAGCTGGTGTAACTGGGGCTCAGAAATTACGTCCTCCGCCGTTTGCTTATTACTAGGGCCTACCCCACCGATGGACAATGTCACGGTTTGATAACCACGATGATATCTTTCCTGAGCTTATTTCAATTGTGTTCCATTACACTTCTGATGAGAAGCTATAACACCCTGGCCTAATTGATTATCATTAGAAGACCCTGATATAGTGGGATAAACCGGGACTAAGTACATATATATATTGTTATAATGCTAGTGGCTTGATTCAAGTTGCAGCCCATCATGGCCTCCAGTGGCTCAGTCTTTACCCCAATTTACGAAATTTCCAATGTGCGTTCTACTCTAGATGTCTCTTACACCCAATCATGAAATTAATAGACCAACAACAATTTACGTGGGACATTTCGGTCTGGCCTGACGAGGCCGATCGATTGGCGACGCAAACAGCTATATCAACTCGGAAAATTCGTGAAAGAAAATTCGGATGAACTCGCTGAGTGCCTTCGTCTCGATCTCGGTCGTCCCAAACAAGAATCGATAGCCGCCGAACTCAGCCCGTCTCTCGAAAGAATTCTGATTAACGCTTCGAAACTGGAAGAATGGAATAAACCCTTAGAGCCAATTGTCAGTTCCTGGCAGCAGAGTTGGAGACCTCGGGTGGAGAAACACCCAAAGGGAGTTGTCTTGATAGTTGTGTGGGTCGAGTTATCCAGTTTCGACGACCCGTTCACTAACGACCTCCAAGTCCATGGAATTACCCCATTATTCTGACGATACAACCTCTCTGTGGGGCTATCGCGGCAGGTTGCTGCGCCGTCATCAAACCCTCAGAAATTGGTCCAAGTTACTCTTCATTTCTTGCACAGAACCTTAACAACTATCTTGACCCATCGGCCTATCGCGTCGTTTTGGGAGGCATACCAGAGATGACAAAAGTCCTCGAGTTAAAATGTAAGCCCCGTCCAATATCTTGTCATAACCTGTCTCATCGAATCTTAAGGGGATCACATCTTTTACACAGGAAATGCGAGGGTGGCCCGTATCGTGGCTGCTGCTGCTGCGAAACACTTGACCCCTCTCACCCTTGAGTTGGGGGGGAAGTCGCCCGTCCTGGTTGATTCCACTACAGAAATCTCTGTTGCTGCCAAGCGTATACTTTGGGGGAAGATCTGCAATTCTGGGCAGATCTGCGTCGCACCCGACTACGTATTAGCCGAAAGATCCATCATTCCCGCCCTCGTCGAGTCGCTGAAGCACCACTATGCCTCTTTCTTCCCAGAGGGAGCCCTTGCATCAAAATCATATGGCCAAATTGTCTCGGATTCTCATTTTGAAAGGCTGAAAGACTTGATTAAAAAGACGAAAGGTGAAATTGTACTAGGCGGCAAATGGGAGCAGACCGAAGGAAAACGCGGCATCGAGCCTACCGTTGTTATCAACGTAATGGAGGACGATGTGTTGCTCCAAGAGTGATGATCGAGTGTTATCGGAAATGTATAAGAACTGACGTGGAATTCTAGCGAGATATTCGGCCCTATCCTCCCAATTCTTGCCATTGATTCGATCGATGAGGCGGTTGCTTATCTGAATGATAGGTACGCTATTATCGATGCTCTGTTCTGGAAGCTCCGTCTAAATTCAAATGAAGGGACTCCCCTCTGGTGGTGTACGCCTTCACCAATATGGAATCCACAAAGAAAAAGAGTGAGCTCTGTGCCACCGTGCATCTGACATGATTAATATTTCCAGTCATTGCCGAGACAACCAGTGGAAATGTCTGGATTGGGGACACATTTCTTCCAATCTCAGGTCTGCCTCGAGTATTGTCCTCCTTAGTTTATGACTTACCTTTCGACACTAGTTAATGAGGTGCCATTTGGCGGTGTAGGGGAATCCGGTTGTAAGTAACGTTAGCCATGCAGCCTAAAGTACTGACAAGTCTCCTTTCTGAAGATGGGCGCCAAGGCTTAAAATTCAGCTTTGAAAACTTTGTTTACGAACGCTCAGTCGTAGATGTACCTTTCCAGTGAGTCAATTGTTGAGATCGACAAACTGGTTTCAATCCATACATTTTGAGCAGGGATGAGCCATTCATGAATCCACGCTATCCACCTTATACGGTAGCATCTCTTGCCTTCTTCTCCTCTTCTCTAGAGCTGGGTATTCCTGCATCAGAATGAGTATTATAAATAAATGTGGAATCTCAGTGATATTTGTTCCTATTTGTCGAAACCTCTGACTTGAACAACACGCTCCAAAGAACTTGTGCACTTCACAATCCTTTTCCTTAAAAATTTCTGTTGCTTACCATGTAGGTAAGTAACTTTATTTTCATCAGCATTGCTGAAACTATGAAGTCGTGATTTACAAAGCGAGGCAGTGTCGCCGTCGAAACTCGTTTTCTCATTCCATCCTGAATTATTCGTGGCAAGTTTGCAAGGCTTTCGCCCTGGATTGCAATCCACCCCAAGTGTTTTTGTCTCCGATGCTAAGGACCTCTCCACGCTACCCCGTTAGGACCGACTGTTGAAAATATCCGGTGGAACAATTCTATCCCAACTTAGCTTTCCGAGTTTTTCCATGCATGACTAATCCTGTGGCTCTTAATAGTTAATGACTTTGTGGCTTTGCCGCGGCTCTCTCAGACGACCCCTGTTCCTCTACCACCACCCAACAATGTCCTCTTTTAACACCAAGATCCTAGAAGCCTCAGTTACAACTGGACAAGATCACCCCGCCCCACTTCTTAAACATGACCAGTCTCACACATCGCCCGCTCCTCACCACGCTCCACCCAATCGTAGACTCTACGAATGGACCGCTCGGATTGAATGCAAAACATTCGAGCTGTCTACCAGCTATTCCGTCCTTATCTTCCTTGGCCATGTTCCCGATGATCCGGAGGAATGGCAAGTCAGCCCCAATTACGTCGGCTCTCACTTCGCATTCGTGAACAGCGCCGGGCGCGAGAACCATCGCGATATTGTGATTGAAGGATTCGTCCATCTGAACCAGGCAATCATACGCCATTCTGGTTTGAAATCCTTGGAGCCGGATGCTGTTATACCGTACCTCACCACAAACTTGCACTGGCGTGTTCTGAAGGTAAGGTATCTCGTACATTAATCAAGATCGTATCTGATTCTCTACTCAGGTTAATTGTGAACCCGCCAAACTCAATTCACTGGAGGTCACTGTTCACGCTACCCCCTTGAGTTATCCACCTGGCGCCATTTTCCCTGTTCCGGGAGAGTCCCATCGCTACGATTGTATTACTTACGGTCAAGAGGGGGGCAGTCGTCATGCCCCGACGGTCTCTTGAAAGATTGAAAAGAAATTGAAAGCGGGGAAAATCCAATTGTAATATGGCCTCTTGCCCGAATGTATCTCTTTCAAATTTGTAATTCGGTCTGCTGTGGTCATCCGTCTTTGTACGCGTCAATGTGCATCGATCTCAATTTTAGGCCCTGGTGGTCTATCTCTCCTAGGAAATGGTGACAATTTGGCGTTGCGGCCGAGAGTATTACAAAAACCCTGGACGGTGGAGCACCGATTACGGAATTTAAGTTATGCGATCCGTGCGTGGTACGTTCCAACACATCTTGATACTCCCGGTCTTTGATTTGGGAGCTGTGCACATCCAAGATAGAAATATTATGTTTCGCGATCTCATCGCGGTAGTAACCACTGCCTCTTCATCATTACGAGCCTGCGGAACGTATACTGCGATGCATCGCATTACAGGTCAGCAATGTGGCAACTTGAACTTCAAGATTTCGATCAGTATATGGATCCTGCTGTTAGCTGCAAGTCTGCAAAGAACCCGCTGGATGTGGACGTAAGCTTTTTAACGCCTTTCTTCACATTTGTACAGACAGGAACTCCACTTTCGAGTCGCTCCGATTACGAAGCTTCGTTAGCTCAGCTGAGACTGATATATGTTACATACTAAACCGAATGGCAACCGGTAATTCGTTGTAGTCATGTTTGGTTTAAACAGATGCTTACATGTCCAGCCTTCATATGTTTCGGGTGAAACTGACGGATAATTTAAGGGCAGCCCAGCGAGTTTGCTCTGATCATTCTTCCAGTCTTACCCTGCTGTTCAATCCAAATTATTTACAAGCAAAATGGCCAAAACATGTCCTGGTCAGCACTAATTTTACGATCGATGATTACTGTGTTGACTCTCACCCTTCATAGTTACCCCTACTAATCAAGACTTGGAGAGTAATGTCACCCTTTCTTGTTCCATCTCCGATTCTCTAACTGCCGATTGCATGAATAGTAAAGAGTTGGCTTGAGAAGCACCATCGAGTAGTGCCCCCTTCAGAACTTAACGCTGACGAAGTTCACATCTTTGCAAATCGAGCTGTTGGTATCTTTGGGGACAACAAATCGATATCTGATACAGTATATTACGAGATCACTTTCAACCTTGGTCCTGTCGATTACAAGGTAAGTAAAAAGAAATTCTACTCAAAGCCGTAACATATAGATAACTGTTAATTGCAGAATTGGGTTGGCTTCGACCGCACTGGCGACAAATTCTCCGTCTGCACTTTTTATGAAATTCCGCTGAACCCGGCCTACAGACTTGGTTCTGCTTCGGGAAAGATGGACGATCGTCTCACCATGAGCTTTGGCGAGTTCCCAAAAGGTCGTTTGGATTTCTACATCAAGGAGAAATGGGTGTGGTTGCAGTACGATGTCACTAGCTTTGGAAGGCAGTATGTCGGAGAAATCAAGTTGGTCCCTCCCCCGTAAGTAACCGACAACTCCTACGAATGCCGGTCTTTAACTGTTAAACATTGGATCTAGGTGCTGAAAATAAAGACTCAGACAGTATAATGTGTCTGAATAAAGAATTCGCCGAGTGCCAACTTAACCAATAAAAATTGAATTCGCTCTTGCCAATCATTTACTATCTTCTGACTGATGCCACATCCAATATGGCCGTCTCAGAGGGTGAAGCAAAATAATAAATATTCAACTACTACGAATCGCACCCTCCGCAGCGAGACCTCGATACATAAAGCATAGCAAAAATATAGAAAGTAATATACATTACACAAGCACTGGGCAAGAAAATATTAGGTCAAATAAGGAAACCAAGGGAAGCCGTGTGCAGGATTGACGGGAATGTGAACGCGAACACGAACTTGTCTAAGGCCTTGGGAAGTCTATAAAGGTAACGGGAGTGGTGTAACCACTGGCAAACGAAGGCCTAAGTCGAAATCATCGAGATCCGATTCCTATCGGCTCCTCTCGGACCAGGGCTAACCAACGGTGGAGCCTTCTTCAAATTTACGCCTACGTTCGCCACTTCCAGCTTGTGCTTGTATTTCCTGTAAAATGGCGATCCGACAAGGGGAATTCCTCTCTCGATTACGCTCAGAGCCTCTGCGCGTCCGTGTTTATCGTATACAACATCGTATAACCCCTCTTGTTTGAGATGATTGGGACACTGCTCTCGGGCCCAGCGGACATTGACTTGTTTTAAAGATGGGTTGTACTTGAAGATTCGGAGGGCGGTTGAAAGCATGCTCTCATCAAGATATTTGTGGCCTTTCGTCAATGAGAAACGTTTCAAAGCCGGAAGGAGATGAAGCTGTGTAACTAGTTGCTTCAATGGTTTCTGTGGCGACACTTATTAAATTTATCGTTTCAGTATAAATGAAATCACGTACAACTGTAAAACCCGTGGTGCACATGAAGTGAAAGTCGGTTAACTTTGGACAAGATGACAGAATGGATCGGAAGAAATGTTGTTGGTCGTGATTCGAATCAACGATATGCGCCCAGATGTCAAGACTCGTCAGATTCGTCAGACTCTGCAAAATTGTGCATATGGGACCGAGTCTCGTGTCGTAGACAGGTTCGCAAGTAAGGTCTATGGTTTGTATGGTTTGGGGATTCGGAAGCTCTGCGAGCTGTTGATACACGCCGATGAAGGTGTCGAGTACCGGGAGTGACGAGGACGAGAGGTACATGGGAATCGAGTCTGGGGACAACCATCTCTTGAAGTTCCAGAGGAATCGTACGTATTTGAGCTCGTTGTGCCGCTCTAGGAATGCTGCAAGACCCGTCTCCACTGTTAACGACGGTGGACCAATGGTAAAATCGGGTTGATAACCAAAAGAACCGAGGGTAAGAGTATGGAGCTTCGGCCAATGGCCCTCCGTTATCCTATCAAAGTCGAAAACGCGTGCAGAGGAAGAGAAACTACAGATCGCAAGTTCCTGGAGATTAGGACAGTGCATGATGAGCATGTCCCAGAAACGCGGGGGAATAGGTTCCATGTTCGGAAAAGTTTCTAGAATGGGGGGTTAATCTCGGGATAAGGGTTGAATGGGCCGCAGAACATACCTGAACCACCAAGACCATGACGTACGATGAGTGAAAAGCTGGTCAGATCTGAGAAATCGAATAACGTGCTATTTGGATCGAGTGGTTGTGTTCCGATGTTAGAAAAAACACTTTTTAGTTGAGGACAGCTGTAATAAAGTCAGGCCTGGACAAATGAGACTAGAAACTTTTTATGACATACTTTAAGCGAAGTGTAGTCCATAGGGAGTCTTCTGGTAATTCGAGACCATCCCAATCGAACGTATGCATCATCTTAAGATCTTTTGAGATACTCTCGACCATTTCCGCCACCCAGAATTCGCTGAGTTCGTCGTCTCGCTTCGGCCATGCGAGATAGTAGTTAGGCCGCAGGGCCATTTTTCTTATATAACCACAAATATCTCCCCTTGTTTTCAACATCTCAAGAGTAGCTTTGCATTCCTTGCTCGATTTCAGTGTCACAGTGTCGTACAATGCTGGCATTAACAGAGCCCTATGACGTTTTGACTGCCTCTGGATCAGCAATTGTGCGATCCAGAGGAGAACCGAATACATACCGTTAGACTGAAGTTGAGGATGTCACCGGGGGACAGCATGTCGACGATTTCTCTGACAATATCCGCAGGTACAGATCCTACTGCAGGCATGGGTGGGAGAGAGCCGTAACTCGAAGATCGATTGAGAAGTGGGTGCTGGAAGCGAGTCTTGAAACTTCGTCGCCGTTTATCCCTCGTGAGGTTTTGTCGAAGCGTCTCGAGTTTTCTGACTTGTTCCATGGCAAGAGGACGAGAGAAGTGGGGCAACGTTAGACTGGGTGCGATGGAAACCCTGGGTTTTCAAACAATTGGACGCAAGGCTGCAGCACCACCCATGTTTCTAAATAAGGCACAAGCCACACAGCCACTGTAACTGCCGTAAATATTGGGTTCTTATCTTTTTGAATGATTGAATTTCAACTGACTTCTATTCACAAGCACGACAAGTTAAGATATATTATAGAGAGCCTTCAAGTTTGCAGCAAAGAACGAAAAAAAGAGGTTCTGTGGGTAGTCTTAGTTGAAATTCTTTTTCGTTTGGGGTTGCACTGATACGATCGTGCACAGGATCTCGCGTTTCGGACTTGGAGAACCGTTTGACTTCGGGCTCTGTCAAGCTGCCTCGAGAACCAAAGAGTTAGGTGCAGATCCAGGCTACTTGGTAAAGAAAAGTCGTAATTACCTGGTTTTAGTAGTGATACAAATTTGATTTTTACTGATCAGTCTTGTATCCAGGACACATCACGACCGCGACCATCGGGTTGTTACGGAGCGGAGTGGAAGCAAAAATATGAACTACAGAAGTATATTTTGTATGTGGCCGATCTCCGTTTCATCATACGTTGTTATGTTTTTTGCAGGCCCCTAAACGCGTGTTATTGAGTTGTTTCCACGTGCACGGTAACTGTGTTTCAATTTCAACAAGCGTCACGCCTCAACACACCATCATGATGTTCTCCATCGCAATTCCACTCATTCATAACTTTTCACTAAAAATTCAACTGCTCGTTCTCTTTCTGCTCCTTGTTGGAAGTTATTTGCATAGAGGCGCCCGTCGCACGATAGCCTTTCTGTGCACGGCCTACCTTGCTTTCAAAGTAATCGTCCCACTGTCCCGCCTTCTGTTCTGGCTTTTCAAGGCCATCGCAATGTTTGGATTCTATGTCCATTATTTTCAAGTTGGACTAGGCTTTATTGTAGCGGGGGTGGTGTTCATCTTCGATGACGGGCTCAAATGGCTACAACGGGAGTTGGATAGGAAGTAAACACGTCCAAGTATGGTTGGTATCCGTAGTCACCCGACGAGTTTACTGAATATGTCTCCAAGATTCCCTTATGCTGTTGCAACAATAATTTATCAATTCGGTTTCATGCAGAGGCATTGCATTGAGGCCTCGTTGCTCCAGGAGGAATTTAAAAGTCGTGTATCCTGATATATTTGACTCGTATGTGTAGTTTTGGTTGCATTATTTAACTAGCATTATTGTGAGTAATTCATCGGTTCATGCCTTGATGTTGTGCTGACGGGTAATAGGTATGCTCATTTGACTGGGAGTTGCAAAACCTGGCGGTTTCGAACCTTCCTCATTGGCGCGCCGTAGACCCAATCTGTCTGAGAAAGTGTTGTTCGATGTGAGTATGGCAATGATAATTGAAACCCTGTGACTACATATTGTTCGGTTCACAGATACGAGAATCTGGACTTTTTAAAGGCGCTGTCTCATTGCCGGAACTAGCGTATCTGAGAACGCGGCCGTTTGCCTTGCCCGAGGCCTTTATATACCCTTCATCACGTCTTGTTCGAGAAGCGATACTGTTGCTATTTTCATGGCATTTTACTTCCACTCGGGGGAATGGTGGAATGGTGAGCCTATCAATCTACATTAGTCGCCGTCAGATACTTAGACGTCTTGGAAGACTTAAGTATCAGCCAATTTCGTACATGATGATCTTCCGCATTTCATCGTTTCCCGGAGCGAGAAGAGAAAATCGCCAAGCCTCTATAAAAATAGATCTACCGAATACCACAATTATTTAAGAAGACCTTTTCAATCTTTCCCTCACTACTCGGCTTACTTGCTGATAATCGACGATGGCTGGCCTCTCGGGTGTAGAGGAGTTTGTTGTATCTGACGAGCCCAAGAAGGTCGCAGGGAGCGTTGCTTCAGAGAAGCGCTCTGATATAGAGATACGACAAGAGCCGGATGACGGACTTTACGAAGGATTGGAGTTCCCCACTGAGCACGAGATAGCGACATTGCGTCGAGTGCCAGACACGATCCCATTGAACACATACCGTGAGTCGACAACTGTATCAATATTTGTTTTATCACTGACTTATTCGATACTTGTGTAGTCATCGCCTTCGTAGAGCTCGCCGAACGCTTCTCCTACTATGGCTCTAACGTTGTATTTGTAAGTTACTTGTAACGTACAATTCATGCCAGATGCCTGACTGTTTGGAAGACCAACTTTATTCAATACCCTTTACCACCAGGGTCGCGGACGGGTGCTGGGGGCCATGATGGCCAATCTGGAGCACTTGGGATGCGACAACGTGCCTCTACTGGTTTAACGACATTCTACCAGTTCTGGTATGTAATTTTCTCTGCACTTTAAATATCCGCCCATAAGCTACATAGGTGTTATATTACACCACTTGCTGGTGCTTACATTGCCGATACCCGTTGGGGACGATTCAAGACTATCTGTGTTGCCGTCGCCATTGCTTTCATTGGCCATGTCATCATGATTATTTCGTCAGTTCCGGGCGTTATCGAGAAGAAAGGTGGCATTGGTGCCTTCATCGTGTCCCTTGTGGTAACGGGGCTGGGAACTGGATTATTCAAGGCCAACATTTCACCTTTGGTCGCTGAACAATACAGACGATCTAAGTTGTATATCAGTACCACGAGGGCTGGTGAAAGAGTGATCGTTGATCCAACAATGACGATTTCGAGGGTGTATATGGTACGCTTCCATTTATTCCATTTCCACCAGCGAAATTAAAATTTCTTTTGACAGTATTTCTATCTCTTCATTAACATCGGATCCCTTGTTGGTCAAATCGGAATGACTTACTCTGAGAAGGTACGTATCACCCCTCTTAATCCGCAATGCAGGAGGTCACAAACTTTCTAGTACGTCGGTTTCTGGCTGGCGTATACACTCCCGACCATTGTTTTCCTTTTCTGTCCTTTGGTACTCTTTGCCGGACGCAACCGTTACACCCGTTCACCACCCACGGGCTCCGTTCTTGAAGGTGCATTCCGCCTATTTCTGTATGCCGCCCGTGGTAAATGGAGCCTCAATCCTATCACATTGTACAAGAACTTCTCTGCCCCGGGTTTCTGGGATAGTGCGAAGCCGAGCAAACAAGTACAGAAGCCTTCCTGGATGACCTTTGATGATCAGTGGGTGGATGAGGTTCACCGCGGCCTTAAAGCTTGTGCTGTCTTCCTTTGGTTCCCCCTTTATTGTAAGCAAGTCATCTTATATGATTTATCTTAATGCATCCTGATGGATGCTAAACATTGATCTAGGGATTACGTATAATCAGCTGTACAATAACTTGACGTCCCAAGCCGCCACGATGACGACGAATAGACTCCCCAACGATGTTTTGTCCAATCTTGATCCGTTCGCATTGATCATTCTAATTCCACTATGCGACTTGTTGGTACTGCCAAGCATCTCCTACCCTTGAAATAACTTTCCATTGAATTTTCATTGTAGGTTTACCCCGCCCTCCGTCGCGCCGGAATTGACTTCACTGCGCTCAAGAAAATTACCGCCGGTTTTTTCACTGGTGCCGCTGCTATGGTATGGGCTGCGGGTATGTCTACTGTCCCAATTGGCCCGATTCGTGTATCTTATATTTTAACTACAGTTGTGCAACATTACATCTATAAGACGAGTCCGTGTGGAAAATTTGCCTCCGAATGTGCTTCTGTCTCACCTCTCAACGTGTGGATTCAATCTGGATGGTGAGTTGCAATATTTCAACAAAGAAGTGTGATTAAGCATGCATTCTAGTTATATTCTCATCGCCATCAGCGAGATTCTGGCATCTATTACTGGGCTTGAGTATGCTTTTACCAAAGCTCCCAAGAACATGCGATCTCTCGTTATGGCCGTTTTTCTGTTCATGTTAGCCATCTCTTCCGCTATTGGTGAAGCTTTCGTTTGTATGTCGAGTCCCATCTTGTAAATTCGGATTTATGTCAACTCATTTATTTATTTTTGCAGCCCTCTCTGCAGACCCACTTCTTGTTTGGAATTACGGAGCTGTGGCTGTATTGTCTTTCTCTTCTGGTGTTGGGTTTTGGTATTCTGTCCGTAACCTCGACAGACGTGAGGATGAGCTGAACAACTTACCCGAGGGTCACCTTGTATCGGAGAAATGATAAATACGACTGGCCCGGGAATTTAAATGTACTTCTCATAATCTTTTTGCTTTATTCTTCGATTGGAATTAACTAGTGCTTGATGATTCCCTCCCAGAAACTATTCCTTGACAATCTCATTTGCTCTGACCGCTGACCCCTTTGTCGAGCGTGGTTTGGGGTTGGTGTTCCAAGTTGATGCAGCGCCGAGCTGAGAAAATATCGGAACCAAAAGTTGCAGCCATTTCGTGCGGACATTCTCTATACCATCCACAGGGAAGTATCAGCTCTGCGCCCTTCGGTGCAAATATTCCTCTGTAAAATGACTAGAGCTATTAAAAAAATCCCAGTGGAGATTCCCGGTGTTTACATAAACGTTCGAAGATTGTCTACTCATGAAATAGATCCACTGAATTCCTTCGGAATATTGGTCATTGCAATTCCGTTTTGTCTAACCGTAAACTTTCTGGCTCGGTGTTTTTTTTTGAGGATTGAACGATCTGGATTGGGACCCGGATTATCTAGCTCGTGAAGCGAAGGCATGCCAGGGGAGCATCGGCCTGTTCAGAAGAGTTTGCGATGAGACTCGCTTGGTCACGAGTTAACTGATCCTACGATGCGCCATTGTGTATCGAGATATCAACAGGTGAATGATTTGACTCGGACGTCAATCAATAGATACAGTCCGGCAGAGGTCATGTTAGGTGGTCAAGGGGAATGGTGTACAGACGATCATCAATGAACTGATTCCTGGGGCCTGCGTTGTTACTTCTACATCGAATTTGGTTGCAGGTTCGTAGGTTATGTTGACGAGTATCGCTGGTACCATCTTTGAAGCTCTTTGAAGGTCGTGTTTGAATGGGCGCCACAAAGAATTCCCCATTATATTCTCAACGGTCCCGAGCTTACCACACCCACGGCATCCAGATCTTCCTCACTCGATTGGGCAGTCCACAAGTAAGTAGACGACGTGACGGAGAAAGAGATTAACTAGATCACGCTCGACGCCTATCAAAATTCAGAGCTTCAACTAGCACTAAACACCAAATCGTGGTTTTACGTTTTGGATGTCGTAACAAACTCGTACCTAAATGGACATTCGCGTACAATATGATTTGCGGAGCCTTCGCAGTCACGTATGAAACGGAAGGATAGAAATGGACAATTACAAGACTCACTCAGATTTATTAAGAACTCGTATATTTTGGAATCGAATAAAATATGCACATAGGTTCAACTCTATTCTAAAATGAATCTGGTTGTACTTTGGTGAAACACTCCGACCATTGGATCTCGACGGCTGGGTGGGTAACAGGGCCCAACGCTTTGCCGGTTCTGCGAGCAGACGCTACGTTCCGCAGCCAAGTGACGAGGTTTGTGATTTGGGAAACATTCTTGAATGATGAGCTGGGGCATCCTTCCAAAGATTTACGGGTCACATTATCTCTTCATCTCTTGTGAAGGTTTTGCTTGCGGAAGGGAATCCCCGGGTTGACGAAGGTGTCGAGAATCGAGGTGTGTCCAGCCCCTCATGCTTTCTCGTTACCAGCCATCGCACGGTTGTGCATTATCTCCGCATCTTTGAGACGGCCTTGCATGCGGTAGAGGGCACCCAGGTTGTCGACGGTGTTGAGCGTGGACGTGTGCTCTGGTCCCAATGCCTTCTCAAAACCGGTCAGCGCACGATCGTACATTATCTCTGCATCTTTGAGACGGCCTTGACCAGCATAGAGGAGACCCAGGTTGTTGACGGTTTCGAGCGCGGACGTGTGCTCGGGTCCCAACGCCTTCTCATAACCGGCCAGCGCACGATCGTACATTATCTCCGCACCTTCGAGACGGCCTTGACCAGCGTAGAGGGCACCCAGGTTGTTGACGGTGTTGAGTGTGGACGTGTGCTCGGGTCCCAATACCTTTTCATAACCGGTCAGCGCTGCATTGTACATCATCTCCGCATCTTTGACACTGCCTTGGTCAGCGTAGAGGGCACCCAGGTTGTTGATGGTGTTGAGTGTGGACGTGTGCTCGGGTCCCAACGCCTTCTCATAACCGGCCAGCGCACGGACGTACATCATCTCCGCATCTTTGAGACGGCCTTGGCCAGCGTAGAGGAGACCCAGGTTGTTGACGGTGGTGAGCGTGGACGTGTGCTCGGGTCCCAATGCCTTCTCATAACCGGCCAGCGCACGGACGTACATCATCTCCGCACCTTTGAGACGGCCTTGGTCAGCGTAGAGGAGACCCAGGTTGCTGACGATTTCGAGCGTGGACGTGTGCTCGGGTCCCAGTACCTTCTCATAACCGGTCAGCGCTGCATTGTACATCATCTCCGCATCTCTGTAGCGGCCTTGATCCCGCTGGAAGTTACCAAACGTTATGCGAGCTTCCAAAAAGCGATCACCCAACTTCGAACTCTCCACCTCTCGCCAGATCGTATCTAAGTGTGCTTGCCCCTCTTGCCGTGTTTTGTAGTCACTATCCCCAATAGATTCCAGGTAACCTTCCAATTGTGATACCGCAGCATTAAGAAAGGTGGTTTGCGAGCTTTTCTCAAGTCGCATGCGAAGCCATTCGGACACCATCGGATGAAGTGATACCGTAATTTCATTTTCAGAGTGCGAAAATTGAAGCAACGACAGTTCCTGCATCTTCACGATCGCGTCTTCGAATTTCAAATGGTTCCACCGACCATCGTCCTTGAAAATCGACATTGGAGAGGTTGTCAAATCGTTGTCATCCGTGTCTTTACTGAAGAGTCGTTCGCCAATATTCACAGGGTTGAAGAAGGCAAATAGTGTCATAACCTTCTCTAACTCTGCCGCTTGCTCACCAACGCCAAGCAGTGGTAGCGACATTTCCCAAGTGGTCAACAGGCTAAGAGATGTCTCCTTCTCTTTGCCTGGTAACATACCCCGGTACAGCCAGTGTTGTGGAGTTTCCTGCATGACACTCCGCTTCCGTCTTTCGTACTCCATCACAAAGGCTCTCAGTCCAAGTTGTCGCTTCGAAATGTAGGCTCGCGCCTGATCGATGGCCAACGGAAGGTTTCCCAGCAGGCTCAGAATCTCCTTCGCAGCATCGGGCTCAGCGGTATCTCCCCCTGAAGAGCGAAGCAGAAGCTGGAGGCCCTCGTCCATGGGGCCAAGTTCGATTGACTGCCCCAACTCCTTGGATCCAGCATAACGGCTGGTAATGAGTATACAGCCATGGCGATTGGCTGGGAAGAAGTTAACAATGCCAGGCAAGTCTTCAGGATTATCCAGATTATCGAAAACCAGTAGCCAGCGCTCGCTCCAGCTTGAGAGAACCTCTTTGACTAAAGTGACTGCAGCCTCAGGGTCGTCGAATACCCGATCAGGAAGCAACTGCT
>Ga0307517_10004373_pt1 | contig 21745 bp, 5 predicted proteins | sample 23_EM_MG_FD_194515 | JGI IMG/M metagenome (GOLD analysis project Ga0307517, IMG submission 194515) | Populus trichocarpa ectomycorrhiza microbial communities from riparian zone in the Pacific Northwest, United States - 23_EM | ecosystem: Host-associated > Plants > Roots > Unclassified | place... | reverse complement strand
TGTTGATTTTTTTTTTTAATATTGAGCTGATTGAAAATTTAGTTTGGTAATATTTTTTCTTTAAAACATTATTGATTGCTACAGTGTTTCTCCGCATGGTTATTTTTTTTATGATTTTCTCCTAAATTATCTTTTTTTTTTAATATTTAGCTGGTTAAAAATTACAGTTACAATATGTGAGGAAATCACTGTAACTTTCCTCGCAGATTACTGTGGATTGCTACAGTGTTTTTTCCCACATGGTTTTTTTCTGTTTTGTTATGTTCTTTTCTAAAATTGTATTTGTCAATTTTATTTTTTAAATATTAAGCAAGTTAAGAATTGCAATTACAAGTTTTTCCTCACAAAACACTATGGATTGATACAGTTTTTCCTCACATGGTTTTTTTCCAGTTTCTTTTGTGTTTTCATTTTTTGTAATATTTTTTTTAAAAATTATCTTCGTCGATTTTATTTTTTTAATATTGAATTGGTTAGAATTTAACCTTGTAATAAAGTTTAATCATGTGGGGAAAACACTGTAGCTTTCCTTACAAAACATTGTGGATTGCTACAGTGGCTCTCCACATGGTTTTTTTTCTTATAATTTTTTTCAAAATTATCTTTGTCAATTTTATTTTTTTTAATATTGAGCTTTTTGAGAATTACAATTACAAATAAGGCTAAATCATGTGGGGAAGCATTGTAGCTTTCATTACAAAACACTGTGAATTGCTACAGTGTTTCCAACATGATTTCTTTTTTTTTTTTGTTATTTTTTTTCTAAAATTATCCCTGTCGATTTTTTTTTAATATTTAGTTGATTAAGAATTTAGCTTCGTAATTTTTTTTTAAAACACTGTCAATTGTTGCAGTGTTTTCCCATATGATTTTTTTGTGATTTTTTTAAAAATTATCTTTGTCAATTTTGTTTTTAAAATATTGAGTTGGTTAAGAATTATAATTACAATAAAGCTAAATCATATGGGGAAAGCGTTGTAGTTTTTCTAATAAAACACTATGGATTGCTATGGTATTTCTTTAAATGGTTTTTTATTTTATTTTATTTTATTGGGGAAAACACTGTAGTTTTCCTCACAAAACATTGTCAATTGCTACAACTTTTTTTCTTATGGGTTTTTTTCCTTCCAAAATTATATTTGTTGGTTTTTTTTTAATATTAAGCTGGTAGAGAATTTAGCTTTGTAATTTTTTTTTATTAACAGAAAAGCTAAATGATGTAGCGAAAGCACTATATCTTTCCTCACAAAACACTGTGGATTGCTACAAATCATTTTGTTCAGTCTCTAAGTTTTTAATCACCAACATAACCTTTTTTTTCCGTCGTGAAATATTTGCTCCATCATACTTTTAGTTTCTATTACTTATCTAGCGCTGATTCACAATTATAATACTATCAAGTGAGTTTATTTTATAAACCCGCGGCAGCACGCGGGCATATCGTCTGGTCTTTCATTATTCATTATAATACTATACCTATTACCTAAATGACATGGAAGCTAAGGTGGAAGTCCGCGTCCGATAGAAAAAAATTACTTGCTTCTATCTTTTTCCTTCGATGCAATGCGCCTATCTTTCTGTCACTGAAATTGTCTGGAGTAAATCAATCAAAGGGAACAAAAGCTCAAATTCATGAGACGGAAGAAAAGCAGTTCGAATCAACGGATAATTTATTCCCATTTCCCAGTGCCTTATATGAGACGCCAGGGAATCTCGCAGACCGTGTGCTTTCTAACACCACCGCTCAAAACCCATTTATTTCCCTTCCTTTTAATTACTAAAAAAATAATCCAAAAACTTTTTTTTTTCCATTGATCATAGATTGTATGGGCTTATCTACTAATTCAGGTCAATAATAGATTATGGGCCTGGGCATCGTAGGTAGATCTTGATATAATTAAAGGCCGGTTCAGTTATGAGTGCCCAGAGTGCGCGTTTTATTAGCTCGGAGCACAGGAAGTCTAGATGAGAGCGACAAATCTCGAAAAAAGATGCTGACATTTTAGGTCTGAAAAAGAAGACTGACGACACACCTCACTGTTAGGTTTCGTAGGTGGACAGCTCCTGTGATCTTGACCCTGGGCTATAAAGAGAGTGATATAGCCTATGGCCTTTGGCTAGCCACTAACGTGTACTTAACGACGAAAGTGTTTTGACCTTTATCACTCTCTTTAAGCTCTGTCTACTATTTTTTTCCCTCGAAAATAATTGAAGAGAAGTCACTTTTTTTCGTTTTGCAATGACATAAACATAATTTGCAGCCCAAAGGGGGAAAAAAGAATCGGTATTCCGTGGTGCGTGCCCCAGTCGAGCGTTTTCTTTCTTTTCTGTCTTACTTCGTCAAAGTCGAGTGTAATACTTTGTCTTGGAGTGCGTGGGCTTTTTAAAAATATATTTGTTTTAAATAATATTAAATTAATATATATATATATTTATTTATATAATTTTGATGTACTAGTTAAAAATAAATAATTCTTTACAAATTTTTAATATATTTTAAGTAAAAAATATAAACTACAATACCATTTAATTATGTTTTTTCTCTTTTGATATTTAGAACCCCACGACGGTGCAATATGGAAATTAAAACTTGGAAAAAAAAACAAGAAGTATAAGAAGTGGTATATTTATTGAGCATAATTCTGATACTCTATTTTTTAAAAGAAAATTGTTAGTGATGGCCTTATAAATACGCCGCCAACACCACCATGTTCCAATCTCCTGCAGCACGTTTCTTCAAATATTATCAGCTCAGATAGCAACAATTCCAGATGAACTCTTAACCTACGCAAGGACACGTTATTTGTGCAGAGACCTAGAATTCAAGAGATACTCCAAGGCATGATCAAGTGAGGAAATATTCCTCGGATATCACAAGATGATCACAAGTAAAAAGCAAATCATCGATATCAGTTCTGAATAAATATAATATTAAAGTACAAAAAAAAAATCAAGGGATCAAAATAAAAAAAAAACAGAGAAAAAAGAAAAAGAAAAATCACAGCGATCCCTTTACATAATACAGTAATTCACTCTTTTCCTTCACACGTCACTGTTTGACCGTTGTATAGGTCATGTTTGTTTTACATTTTAAATTTTTTTAAAATTTTTAAATTAATATATATTTTATAAAAAACATTTTAAAAAATAATTTAAACCACACTCATTTACGACCAGAACAGACCAAACTCATGAATTTACTACCAAACTGGTTCACCACGAACAGACACCTATGATTTTACCAACGCAATAACACAAACCCCGAGGTTCCCAGTGACCCAGACCACTTATAGGATTCTTCGCCCCACTATTCCCCTCTCGGTTCTAGCGGGTACCGAGCATCCACATCTCCAAGTCCACTCCATTTTCATGGCTCAGTGTCTCTTTCTCGATGAAAACCTTGCCGGAGCCTAACTCCTTTCCATCGTAACTCACCCGAATCTGCCTTTTTATCAGACACACAGAAGTTCTGTTCAGGTATTTTACTTTTAGTATAATAACTTCCTTTCCTTTTACATACCTCTCTTTTTTTCTTTCATGTTTGTTGAGACAACCCTCTGCTCTGTCTTCCTTTCTGATATAAAACTGGTACTGACAAGGGGTTTTGACTGGTTCAAGCTTGAGTGTTTCTTAGATTTCTTTTCGGGGTTGAAAAAGAGGAGATTTTTTTTGAAACATTACTTTCTAGGGAATGATTGCTAGAATGATAAAAAGGTGGATTTCCCCTTCATTTTTCCAGTGAGAAAAAAAAACAAGAAGAAAAGGGGGCTGTAAGTATTGTTGCTTAACTACTTACCACAGAAGTCTCATACTCAACATCATGTACTAATTGCCGATTAATTTACCGTATCATGGATTTATAACCAGGAAAAGAGAGCGAAAGTCACTACTCACTAATGGGAGTGTAAATAATCACGTTTCTTTCTCTGTTTTTATTATTTTTTTCTTTTTTCCTTTTAATTTTCTAGTTCGTAGAACAAGAATCCTTGAGGTAAAAGCGAGAAACTATTGCATGGAGCTGGTTCATTCCACCAAACCAATCACTCTCTCTTGGTTTACCACTCCAAACAGTTATAAACCGTAGGCTCCATTGCATCAACTAGTTAAAACTGTGCTGGACCAACGAGCGAACTAGTCCTTGTAAAAATTTCTCAGGTGAAAGCATGTAGGCATTATTTTGATCACCCTGGCTTGAAATGATAGCACTAGACTTGGACTGAACTCTGTCATGGCTATATTAAATAATTGATGGTATGGCAATACCAAGGAAAAAAATTGGCACCAAAAACAATAATGATGCCATGGCACTGCTTGCCAATCTTACCATTTCTTTTCTTTTCTTTTCCGTTTTTTTTCCCCTCGTAAAGTGACAAGTGTAGAACTCCAACTCTCTCCAGTCTTGGTTTTGCAGAGGTGAGAACCATTAGACAAAATGCAGATGCTTATTGACCTATTTTGTGGGATTCGTCATTCCCCACTGGTTTAGCCAAGTGGAAAACGGGGGAGCTTGGGATGAGCTGTTGAAGCTCACATCTATAGTTTGAATCCTCATTTATGCAGCCTGGATTATTGCATTGTGGCTCAAAGGACTGTTCACTCACTTGGAATTTACTGGTAAAAGCTTGTTGCATCAAATCTAAATTACTAGATAAAGAAAAGCTCCTTTGGTGGAATTTCATGTAGTTCATGAACATTAATTGGTTTCAAGTTCGAATTTATCTCATTTAATTTTATTTTTTTTAATGTATCTCCTTGAGTATATGATGATGCTGTCATTTTCTTTCTACTATCTCAGGGTTTGCTGAAGAGAATTAGCTTCTTCGCTGATTAACAATGAAGAGAAAGCGTTTACATCAGTCCAAGCATCCATTTAATGCACACCGTGTGTATTACCTCCTTAATTCCCTTACTCTCTCTCTTTTTTTATTTCTAATGTTATCCTTAACTTTACTTAGGAGCGAGCCCCAATACTGAGGAGCATAAGTTTTTGTTATTCTGAGCAAGGAGGTCCATGCTAAATATAGGTTCATGTATTATCATAAATTGTTGGCCTGTGGAAGTTATATAAGCATATATGTGTTTTTTGGATAGCCAAATTGTCAGAGCCACATAATGTTTGAGCTAAGATGGGACAATCATAAAAGACAAATTGATGGTGTGAACCATCAAATTCAGATTTTTTTAATCTTAAAATCATTTGTCCTTACTATTTATGCAGCGATGAAATCTGTGCGTTTGATCGTTAAGAATATTCCGATTTAAGTTGTTGAAGCCTGGATGGTTTCATTTTTCAAATGGCTATGGATTCCCGAAATATTTTTTTGCAATTGTATATGCATCACGTGTTGTGATAACTATCTTTTTAATATGGTTCTATTGATGCTTTATTCGCTTAGCTTTTGAGGCCTTATGCTGTGGCTCTTGGCAAAGCGTGGAGCTTATACAAATCAGGGATGGGGCTATGACTGTGCATTTTGTAGATAGCCATCATAGAATTGAGGAGAAGGGTCCTTTCTCAAACGTTCGAGTGAAGTCGAGGAAAGCTACTTCATCTGATTGCACATGCTTTCTGAGGCCTGGTATTGATGTTTGTGTGCTTTCATCTTCTGAGCGCGCGAAGAATACTGGGGAAGGAAATTCAGAACCTGTAAGTGACCTTTTCATGTTGCTGCATTACTGAAAGCTCTGTAACTATGAGAGGACTATAGATGGTGTACCTTTATCACAATCTTGCTTATTGAGTGTTTGCAACTGTTTGCATTTCTTTAGAACAGCACATGACTTAAACATGATTGAAAAAGTTCTTGTGGCTTAATAAATGCACATCATAATGCACAAAACATTGAATTGCTTCCTCTAATATCCCTGTCACCCACAGAATACATAATAATTTTCCTGCTTGAAAGAGCTTCTCGTTAAATTTTGCAGCAGTTAAATTTCAAAAGTTATGATGTTCATATTTAACGTTGTTTTTCACATGCTCTTTCTCATGTAGGTGTGGGTTGATGCTAAGATAAGTTCTATCAAGCGGAAACCTCATGTATCTCACTGCTCATGTCAATTTTTTGTTAACCTCTATGTTAACCAAGGCCCTCTTGGTTCAGAGAGAGCCAGACTTAGTAAAGAAACTGAAGCAGTAGGAATCAATGAAATTTCTGTTCTTCAGAAACTTGACAACGATCCATGTGAAGCAGACAACAATCAGCAAGAAGCTCAGTTCTATCGTTGGGAATTTTGTGAGGACTGTTCTTTAGTACAAAGAAGCAAACTCTTTTTGGGGAGGTTTTCAGCTGACCTTACATGGCTGCTTGTAGCATCAGTTCTGAAGCAAGTTGAATTTAATGTAAGGTCAGTCCAAAATAAAATTGTCTACCAAATTTTGGGTGGTGAGAATGAGCACTGTTCATTAAAATCTAATAATCACATAAATTGTGTAACTTTCAAAGTGAAAGACAGTATTTCAACCCCATTTGTGGTCCAATTGGTTCCCACTGATGCTTGTAGTGAAGCAGGCCATATTAGTGACACCAATGGGACCGAACAATCACCATGCTATGATGTTATGAGTTTGCGGCGGTCAAAGCGTCGAAATGTACAACCTGAACGCTTCCTTGCCTGTGATGCTCCTGCAGAGACAGAAATTGGCTGGGTAAGATCCCTGCCATACACACCACTGAAGTGGAAGGCGGAAGAAGAAGAAGAAGAAGAAATGCACTTACCACTGGCATACCTGTTTGGGACACATGCAGGTGCAAGTTGTGCAGAAGAGCAAACATGCAACGAAGTGGGAGTTAGTTCTCCTAAACTAGAACTCTTGGAAGGTATCCCTGTTTCCAGAACCAAGACTTACTTGAAGGAGATTAAATCAAATGTGGTTAACAGAAGAGATCACCAAACTGAGCCCGGGGAGGTTCGAGCAGGCATGGCTAAGAGAAGAGAATGCCAAAAGTCAACCATGGCTGACCGAATAGAACACCAAACTCGACTCGGGGATGCTGAATCAGGCATGGCCAACAGAAAAAAGCATGGAACTCAAATTAGGGAGGTTAAATCAGGCGTGGCTAACAGAAGAGAACACCAAGATCAACTTGCTATTGTTCCTGTGCATACTGAAGATGTTCTGGCAACCTTTGAACAATTTGATTCCCCTGTGAAGACTCCTGAACCTTATTCACAAGCGTTTATTGAATTTCCGATTAGTTATTACAGAAAAAAGAGTTCTCCTGCTGCGCACAGGAAGAATGATCGTGATGAAGATTTGATGTTCGGAAATGGATGGGGTGGAAAATTTTCTACTAAGAAAGTTCAAAGAGCAAGATACCGATCCACACATTTAAAGCAGGATAATTCTTGTGCGCCAATGACTTACAAGCGGACAGCCTTAAGTGCTGGTGCTTACAATAAACTCATAAGTTCTTATATGAAGAACATTGATGCCACAATCAAGTCAAAGGAGGTACCACGCATTATTGACCAGTGGGAAGAGTTTAAAGCAAAACATAGCTCAGATCAGAAGGAGAAAATGGAACCATCTTCGGTTAAGGATGATGGAGAAAGCTCAGAAACTGAAATGTTGTGGAGAGAGATGGAACTATGCCTGGCATCAGCATATATACTTGAAGATAATGAGGTAGAACTGTTAATTTGATTTGATTGTTTTTTGTACAGGTGCGTTATTTTTATATATTCATATCACTTATACCGTATTTTTTTCTTCATTACCGTTTCTGATTGGCTCAAGGATTTGCAGGCTCTACTTTCCACTCGGACTACACAGAAAAATTGCCAGCACGAATTCAAACTGGATGAAGAAATTGGGATATTATGCCAAATATGCGGCTTTGTGAAAACTGAAATAAAATATGTTTCAGCACCATTTGTAAGTCAAATTTTTAAACCCATGATGCCAATGTTTTCAATGTGGCTGCTGTACCTCGTTTATTAGCCCTCTGGATAGACGAGTGAGTATGAAGGGGAGGCACTTAGTAGTTATAATTAGGTATCCTACTGCTTGTGTAATGTATACTGAATTTCATCTCATTGCATTTTGGTTGGTCTTTGACCGTAGTCTCCTAGGTGGGGTAGTTTAATGGCAGGTTCCAACTTCTGTTGTTCAGTTTCAACAATTTTGTATGGGAGTATCTAATGCTATTGTTTCAAACAGAATCCTGATTATACTATGCGCGTTTACATTTCTCTAGATGGAACACACAGGCTGGACTGCAGAAAGTAAGCCACAGAATGAAGAGGATTTGGAGCTTAAACCTGATGAAGATGAGGGCTCGAGTCTTTTTGGCAATCATACTTCAGGTGAAGATGTGCCTGTATCAGAAGTGAATGACAATGTTTGGGACTTGATCCCTGAGCTCAGACCGAAATTACACATGCACCAGAAAAAGGCTTTTGAGTTTCTATGGAAGAACACTGCTGGATCCTTGGTACCGGCACATATGGAAAAAACATCTAAGAAGATAGGTGGTTGTGTTGTTTCTCATACTCCTGGAGCTGGAAAAACATTTCTCATCATTGCATTCCTTGTCAGCTACTTGAAGTTGTTTCCAGGAAAACGGCCTCTGGTCCTTGCTCCAAAGACAACTCTCTATACCTGGTACAAGGAATTTATCAAGTGGGAAATCCCTGTTCCAGTTCATCTTATCCATGGCACCAGATCTTCTAGAGTCTTCAAGCAGACTCCAGCAGCGCTTCGAGGATCAGGTCCAAGGCCCAGCCAGGATGTTGTGCATATTTTGGATTGCCTGGAGAAAATGCAAAAGTGGCATGCACAACCAAGTGTGCTTGTCATGGGCTATACCTCATTTCTGACATTGATGAGAGAAGACTCGAAGTACAACCACAGAAAATATATGGCTAAAGTGCTGCGAGAGAGTCCTGGAATGTTGATACTTGATGAAGGACACAACCCCAGGAGTACAAAATCAAGGTTGAGAAAGGTTTTGATGAAAGTGGAAACAGATCTGAGAATATTGCTTTCAGGTACTTTGTTTCAGAATAATTTTTGTGAATATTTCAACACCCTTACCCTGGCAAGACCAATGTTTATCAAAGAAGTTCTGAAGGCATTAGACCCGAAGTTTAAGAGGAAAAAGAAAGGGGCACAAAAAGCACGTCATTTGCTGGAATCTCGCGCCAGAAAATTCTTCATAGATAACATTGCAAGCAAAATTAATTCGGATGAGGCTGAAGAGAAAATGCAGGGTTTGAATATGCTGAGAAACATGACTAATGGGTTCATTGACGTGTATGAAGGCACAGCTTCTGACACCCTTCCTGGTATACAGATTTACACCATATTGATGAATCCAACAGATATTCAACATCAGATTTTGGTGAAACTCCATAAAATAATGGAAAAATGCCCTGGATACCCCCTGGAAGTAGAGCTTTTGATAACTCTTGCTTCAATACATCCTTCATTGGTCAATTCTTCTGTCTGTGTTAAAAAATTTTATAATCTGGAGGAACTGATGGAACTTGAGAAGTTAAGATTTGATTGTAAGAAAGGGTCCAAGGTGATGTTTGTGTTGAATCTTGTGTATCGTGTAGTCAAGAACGAGAAGGTTCTGATCTTTTGCCACAACATTGCACCCATTAAATTATTCCTTGAATTGTTTGAGAATATCTTTAGATGGCAGCAGGGTAAAGAAATTCTGGTTCTTACAGGGGAACTAGAGCTGTTTGAACGAGGAAGAGTGATGGATAAGTTTGAGGAATTGGGAGGGCCTTCAAGGGTTCTACTTGCATCAATTACAGCTTGTGCCGAGGGAATAAGTTTGACAGCAGCTTCACGGGTAATTCTTTTGGACTCGGAGTGGAATCCTTCCAAGACAAAGCAGGCCATTGCACGAGCTTTTCGGCCTGGCCAACAGAAGATGGTTTATGTGTATCAGCTTCTGGCAACAGGCACAGTTGAAGAGGACAAGTATCGTAGGACAGCATGGAAGGAATGGGTCTCACGCATGATATTTAGTGAGGAATTTGTGGAGGACCCTTCTCGTTGGCAAGCAGAAAAGATTGAGGACGATGTATTACGGGAGATAGTAGAGGAGGACCGGGTTAAGTCATTCCATATGATAATGAAGAACGAGAAGGCTTCAACAAGTTGATGGTAGACTACCTTCCTTAAAGAGTAAGAAATTTCCTGGTTTTGTTACAGTTTCCTATTGTTTTGTTTTTGTCTTTCTCTAGCTTAATCATTATATCTGTTTTTCATTTTATATTATCAGGGCGTCAATATTGCTTATGTTTCTCTGTGGTTCCAAAGGTTCAAGTAATCGCTGCAATGGAGCTAACGGCAAATATAATAACTTGCTGAACCATGTCTTTGCCATTCAGAATAAGCTCCATGTCCAAGTTGTTCAAGCAGTTTCTTTGTCAGCAGGATAATATATCCTAATGCTGTTTAGCTTAACGAACTGGTTTAGTTTTCTGTCATTTCATTTCCAATGCTGTTAGATTATCATTCAAAATCACATTCCTAATTGCATTGGGAAAACTTTGTTCAAACCTTATGCGTACATACATGTTAAGTCTTGACATGCTAGGTTAAAGAATCTGGTGCTTTGAAACCTGCCCGCAGACATCATGATAACTCAATTTAGCTTGAAATGCAAGTACCTGAATCATCTGATAAATTTCTCTGTTTTGATGCTTCATGGGATCATATTTTACATGGAACATGGTTTATTTTAATAATTGAGATGCTTCTTGTAGTCAATAATGATATTTATAGCTTGTTTTGCATCAATAATCTACTTGCATACTTGTCTTTTATGTTTTATCTTCTGATGCAAACCCATAAAGTTGTATCGATCATCACCTCTCTTTTTTTATGCATAGTTCCAATGATTACTTTCTTTGGATTATTTTTATTTTTATTTTATTTTTGTGAGTAGCACAGTATCAACTAATAAGAATCAATTTCATTCCTCTCCTGAAATAGTAACAGGAAGTTGAATCCACAATTTTTTTAGCTGCCTTTCGAGCCTGGCCTTACCTTTTGGGCTACATATAATTAACTGGATCGGGCTTTCCTGTCTTTTGAGATTATAATACAAGGGCATCCGGCCGACAGTAATCCTTTTGGTCTAAAAGAGGCCCACGTGCCTTTGCAATTCAACGTCAGCCTTTTTTTTTCTGTGAGCTATAAGCGTATCGCTTGAACGGAGCTTCCTTCATCCAAAGGCACCGGACAAAGGCATGGCGGATACTTTAATTATGCGGTTATCCATTCCTTGTCCAGACCGGAAGTTTGACCGGAACTTGACCGTGAGTGGAGAAAGCTCCTGCTACCATTACTTGTGAACATGTTTGTGCTTAATTATATTCGTGGTCAAATTTCGACTCGTTGTTGAGATGCATATGCAAGGTGATTGTGGAAATTACCCACACTAGTTGAGAAAAAAAGGTGAGTGGCTAACATATATGAATATACCTCTAATTCAGTAGTTGGAGATGGTGTGCAGTCATGTTCGTAAGCTTTTGCGTATATATAGAATTTCATCCAAAAAAAAACTCACAGCGTCCTCCGGGCGCATGGTTCCCCGACATTATACAGACAGACAAGGAACGAATGAAATGGTAAGTTGCAATATTAAAATGAGAAACCGAGGTGGTCTCGGCATAACAATGTGCATCACTAACGGACACCACACTACAGTTTCGATTTTGAAGTCTTCGAGAAGTCTTTTACCGAGGTTAAATTGTTGGCTCTTCTTGAGAGGGATACGTATCTTATAGTGGTATTAAGTAGCAAAACCATGGGTTGGATTCGATGGATATACCACCATCAACTTGCAAAACTGTTGGCCTCTCAAAGATGACCTCAACCATGAACTGTTAGGAGCATCTATCAGCCGAACATCCACGGTATGTCCCAAGTTGACGAAAATAAAATAAACATCAATTGCAACTTGGTCGTGAAAATTTATAACTTCAATTCGACTCTCACATATAATCCACACCAGATTGATTTCCTTGACTAAGAATTCCATAGATCCGTTTTTAGTATATTGGGTTAATGAGGCAACTTGGCTGCTATTCAGAGTCTTGTTTGTATCTGATATAGGGAAGTTGTTGATTCATTCCAAGGCTAGCCTACTTGTAATCTCTATCTTATTTATTTCTTGGTGTTTTTCCAAGTCTCTTCGTTATGTTTGACAATATTGAGTGAATGTTTTTTTGCCACTGCTTGCACTGCACGGCTTTCAATTGGCATTGGTTTACGAAGAGTTGCAGGTGATTCCCTTTTCTTTTTCGGTTGAAATTTCTCCTTTGTGGGAAGGTTTATAGTATGTACTTGGCACAGCTTATTTTTATTTTGAAAAGCGAATTAAAGGGAAAGTAAATTGGTGAAAAGTTAATACTTTTTTTATACTTTATGATGTCATAAAAAAATAGTAAAATAATTTTTAGTTTTAATTTTTTTTCAAGTTTATTAAAAGAATAGGGAATGGGTTTGACATATAAAAAATTTAAAGGATAAAATTAAAAAATAAATTCATAAATTGTTTTAAATAAAACAAATAACAATTAAAAGAATGAAAATCAAATATGACAAATAAAAAAAATAAAAAAAGATTAAATTGAAAAAAAAAATCATTTTTATAGAATATTTTAAATAAAATAGATAGCAATTAAAAGAATAGAGATAAAATATATATAGAAATTCTCAATTAAAAAAAAATAAGAAAAAAAAATAAATAAGAACCGGAGTTGGTATAAAAATTAAATTTCAAGGGATAAAATTGAAAAATATCAAAATAAACTATATAGCAATCAAAAAATTAAAAATCAAATTTGATATAATTAACAAATATCAGGATGTTTTTTATTTTTTCATAACTTCAAAAAGGTTGTTAGAGAATAATATAAATCATATCCTGGGACCTCACCTAAAAGTTTAAGCTTTTGAGTTGAATTGGTTCTTTGACAAAGGTGTATTCTACCCGAAATAAAAGGAAAATTCTTTCTTAAAAAGTAAGTAATTTTTTTCGTTAATAGTAAAGTATTTTTTATTTATCAAATTTTCTTAATAGTAAATAAATATTAAAACCTAATAAAAAAATTGAAAGTAGTTTAGCATAAAAGTTTTGATTCAGTTACGAGATTTGGTTTTTTCTTTTTTATTTTACTGGAATGAGAACTGTGCTCCGAAAATTACACACGGATTATTCCAGGGCTAGCCGCCCTCCAAATATCCTCTAACAAAACACGAATACAACCACCATGGCTCTGTATAAATTTAGTGATGTATCGAAGTATTGTTTGTTTGTCTTAAGGAAAAAATAAGACACGAGGAATGAAAATATATTTGGTTGTTGCAATAGAGACAAAATCAAGTTTGAGGGACATAGAAGACATGGACAAGACTATATATATATATAAATTTTCCTTTAAACATCTCATAATTTAAATATTTATCCTTACGTTCAGATTTAAAACATAACTTAATTTTCATCATTACATCTGAAAACTAGAAAATATAAAATTACAAATCATAAAGAAGAAAAAAGAGAAATATAAACAAGAGAGAGGTCGTAATATTTTATCAATTTAATAATTTGTAACAATTACAAAAAGAATAAATTAGAGTAAATTATTTTTTTATTGAATGACAAACAATGAATATCACTATTAAAAAATAATACTATAATTAAAACATAAATAATATATAAAAATAAAAATTGATCATATGATGAAAAAACAAATTCAAGATTGAATGTTAGCAAAAACAAATATACATTTGTGATGAAATTATTATCTTGCATATATTTTCAACTATATTTGATTTTAGTTTTGTCTTGGTATATATATTTTATTTGATATATGATTTATTTATAATTCTTTATTTTATTATTAAATATATTTAAAGGAATAAATTATTGATTGACTCGGTCATAATATTTTTATCCATGATATCATTTTAACAATGAATTATCTTTTTCTAGATGATTATAAATCACTTTTTAACATTTATAAAACAAGTGAATAGATGGTTTTAATTAAACTAGTTTTAAGAAATAACATGCATTATAAACTAAAATAAAATAAAAATAATGATCTCTATTCAACTTCTCTGGCAAGAAAATTGCATAGCAAACACTGGGTTAATTCCTCGGCGGCAGAAATTCAGGTACAAAAACAAGTGGAGTTGCGCCAGTTCCACGACTGCCAGCACCCAGTTCCAAACCAAGTAGTCCACAGAATAGATTCTGCAATCATAGCATTACACGAGAGGTTGTGTAGCATCCAAGGAAACAAATCCATAGAATAAAAGCTAGTGACCCACGAATCAATTATGCTCTCTCTCCAGGCATCGCATGCATGGGGCAGTCCCTCAATACAAGAAGAACCATCTCAGATCTATTGCCTTCCATAAGAAGCATCTTCAACTACATATCTTCCAACTCTTTTTATATTTACGAGCTGTGCTTATATTTTGTTATTTTTTGATTAAAATGTATTAAAATAATATTTATTTTATTTTATTTTTAAAATTTTATCTTTGACATTACCACGTCAAAACGATAAAAATTAATTTTAATAAAAAATATTAATTTTAATTAATTAATATTTTGATCCCAGTGTCAAACGTCCTTCAACTAGGGTAGAAAATCAATGGTTATAATTAATTTATGACTTAACTCAAAGATTTATTATAAAATTAAATTAAAAGTTCTAACCTTAACTCATTGATACTAACCCATGCAACATTTATTTTTCAAAAGAATTATTTTTAATTTATTTTTATCATTAAATATTGTTTTAAGAAAAATGAATAACATCTCAGAATTAAAAATCAATCTTACAAGCTATTTCAAACATACTCTCAAAATTTTAATGTGGTCCACTTATCAATGATCATTCCTTTTTTAGGGTCAACACTGTACATAACGCTATCAGTGGGAGTTGTAAAGCTATCACCCAATCGCTGGAAAGGGCGGTCAGTTGGAAAGCATCTAACTTTAATTAAGGCTTGATTATATGGAAACTTTAAACTTAAGGTCTTCCTGTGAGAGCGCAAAGTCGTTGTTGTCGTTCTTTTCCTGTCTTCCATAAACCGAAGAGTTGGTCTCGACTTAAAAACAATCGAGTAGATTAATGGAAGTTGGTACGAATAGGAAAGAAATAAGGAAGAAAAGACAATAAAGTGGAGCTAGAAAGTTTGTCCGAAGATTAAACTACACGGTAATACCTCAACTAGCTATCTACTGGAGTAGAGAGATGATTCAAATTGATAATGGAATTATATAAAGCCCCAAGTTGGATGGCCGAAGTTATCGAAATACCCCTGCGCATAGCCAGGGAAAATAATTGCAGTAAATAGATTTATTAATTAATGGAAAATAAATAGCTGCCCCCGAACTCGATCCACTTGTCCCATTTCTAGAAGCTTCACATAAATGTATCATCCACTTACAGCTTTTAAAAAAGTGTTTTTAAAATTTTTAATTTTTTTATTTTTAAAAAATAAAAAATATCATTTTAATATAATTTTAAAAAAAATTAAAAAACAAATGTTACCGAATACAGTGTAAAAATCCCACATAAATGTCGATGCATGACGACATAGCTTCTAGTTGATGGTTGAAATTATGTAACAAGCTCCCAGATCTCGAGATAATGTTGCTCTTTAACCTAAGGAGAATTTCAGTGACCAATCCTGTCAGTTAAATATCGTTTCCGTCAGAGCAAATAATTGCTAAGACTAAAATTCCAAAGGTGCATAAATTTCAATGACAATATTAAAAAAGTTGACATAATAATTAATACATGGGATTAACGGTTAAGCTTTTACAATTAACACGCCTTTGACATATGTGTTTATCTTGGCTGCTAAGGTTTGATGTCATATCAGTTGAGGTAGTGAAAAAACAATTTTTGTTTTGTTTATGAATTCAGCTATTTCAGGTATTTACAATAAGGGTATCCAAGAGGATTTTGTGCACAACAAAACAAAATTCCTTAAACTTCCTTTCTCGTCTGGTTTCTCCTCTCTCTCGGCAGAAAATTAGTCTCGTGTGCGTGCAGTGTTAATATATTGTATACACCCATGACATGCATTAACAGTAGAATAAACAGACCTGATTATTCACTTCACCGTGCTGCCTTGATTTTACCTGCATTTTCATATATTTTTAAATAAAATAGACTTTTAAAAAATATAATACACCACAATATTAAAAAGCACTAAAGCTCTCGAGTCTCAACATTTACCAAAAAAAAAAAAAAAAACAAGGAAAGGGAAAGGGAAACAAAAGAAAGCCCCCCGTCTCAAGGTTTTAGACGAGCTCGGTTGAATTATTAAAAAAAAAATCATCTCTGTTGTTTAGGCAAGATACATACAGCAATGCTTCATGCATAACGTTAATCGGTATTTAATTGTTTGTGAGCAAAAATCGATTGATGTAGGAGCAGCTGTATAGCACGCTTTCCCGTTAATTCCTTACCAGTAGTTTATTTTCGAAAAACAAACAATCACATTGGGTTCCTTTCCGAAGCGAATAATTTATTTTCCTGCGTGTCTTTTGTGCTTTTGAATTCAAACTAAAATTCAGATTTGTTACCGAGTTGCATTCAACTTAATTGTACTTTGAAAACGGAAATTCTTATTCAACGAAGGCGAAGAACTTTTTTGTCATGGATGACGACTAGGATGACGAAATATCAATCTAGTTACATACACACACCGGCTGGGTATGAGAATTTGGGGTGTTATGTATTTTGATGAATGATATTTAAAAACAAAAGTATTGAAATATTTTTTAGATTTTTTTTTAATATTATAATATCAAAATCATCATAAAACACTAAAAAATCATTAATTTAATATTTTTTAAAAACTAAAATTATTGTAAAAAAACTTCTAAAAATAGAAGCATAATTAAGCTGCGACAAACACCACTTTGTCACAATTCTACCTCTAAAATTTCCCTAGAGAATAATGTATACAAACACTTTATAAGAATTTTCAGAAGCGGCATTTCACTAAGGATATCTCACTTTTATTTGAAATTTTACTTGACTTTAAATTAACCGGTAGCATCTATATTTATAGGCAGTGAATTATTGGACTCGCTTGGTATAAAAGTGAGTTACAGTTGCAGCTTTCATATGGTTAGAGTTGTTAGTGATGAATGACTCTGATCAGTAGCCAAAATAGAGTAGGCTTTTTCATCCAAAGTTTGAATTTTTGTTCAAGATTTCCCCTGCATTTATAAATATAGCTTTGGTACTTTTACAATATAGATTCTCCTCTTATAAAGTTTTAATTAATCCCTGGCTTTGATTGTTGTGCTTCGAAAATAATTTGTTGAATAATACTCAAAAGCTCCAAATCCTTCAATTTCTGTATTTTTCAATTTCGAAGATTTATTAGTTAATTTCAGGCTTTCAAAAACTCCATTTCGAACAATTTTCGAGAAATACCTTTTCCGTGTTGCCTGGTTCAGAAATTTATGAGTATGGGAGGATAGTTATCGCTAAGAACCCACTTGATACCATTTTTTATTTTCTATTTTTAGATAACCAAAAATATTTTATATTTGTTAATTCTTATTTTATAAAAGATATTTGTGTGTTTACTTAACAAGTCTTTTTATACATACCTAATTTAACAAACATGAAAACATGTTATAATTAAAAAATATCAATAATTTAATAATGATAATTAAATGATGAAATCACAACAACGATATTCATAGTAATAATGGCTATAATAACTGCGGTATAATAATTATTGATACATTGTTAAAAGTTATATAATAATTATATTAATACTGAATGTATAATGATCATAACTTTATTAATAAGTAATGATAATGGTAGCGAGCAATAATAAAATGACAGAAATGATCCCCGATAATATGATAACAATGAGGGTATTAGTAATATTTTTGTAACGGTTTTGAAAATAATATTTATGATAATGTTAATAGATTTTATGATAATGATAATAATTTTAAAAAAAAAGATAACAATAAAAAAGATAAAATAAAAATAAAAAACCAGTGATTGATTTGATACTTGAAAACACAAGAACAATCTTCAAGATTGCAAAGAAAAAGACATCTACTACTCAAGTGGGGTGTCATTTTATGTAAACAATTCCAGTAGGGGGGCTGTGTAAGTAGGAAATAAGCATAAATTAAATGGATTAGTTTATTATAACAAATATATATGTATATAAAGATAAATAATGATAATTTTCATTTTTGAAACACCTGTTTTTTATAATTAATTATAAGCATTAAAAAGTTAAATAATTAATTATAGTATTAACATGAATTAATTTTTACATTATCAACTTTTGATTAATTCTTATGAAACCATAACAAAACTTGAAAATTATGGTCATAAAACAAATGCTTTTTTACTTTGAAAAACTTGTTTAAGATCATGATTTGTTGAAAAAATATTGTAAAAATTGATAAGATTCTTATTTTTTTTATATGAATAAAATAGTGGGCTAGATTGGAATAAATTATTCTTCATATACTAAATCTAAGCCTGGATTTAAGTTGATAAAAAATAACTTCTTATGATCTAAAAAATTATTTTACATTTAACGCGGACTCATATATAAGCATGTACTAGGACCCAAGGCTTGAGCACGAGTTGATACTCTCACCTCAACTTAGGTGCCATTTAAGCGGAATCTTAACTCATCATCTATCCTTTATAAATATTACGAGAAAAAAAATTCAATGTAGAATAGAGTGTTTCTAGAAGGTTTTTGAATTTCGTTAAAATATATTAACTAAGATTTTTTAAGATAAATTTTTTATTTATCATATTAAAGAGCATACATTAAAAATTTAAATTTAAATAAAATTTTAACTCAAAAAATAAATAAAACTTACTTTTAATTTTAACTCAAATATATTGAGGGGTTTTCTGAAAAAATTTCGAACACACTATTGTCTCTGGAGTTATAGTTGTACGACAAAGCCGCCGAAAAATTAGATATCAGGGGTTCAGGTATCAGAATATATGTTATATAGCACAAAAAATCCGTTTCCTGACAATACAATCTACGCGTGTATATATATTAGCTAAATGTTTCTCAAGAAGAATCATATTTAATTAAACGAAATATCTAACTAAAAAGATCGTGAAACCTTCAGTTCGATGAACAAGACAAAACAAGCTAAGTATGGATCACTTAATCCCCCCCACCACCCCCACATGTGTGTGTGTATATATATATATACCAAATCTTGGGATTGTAGTCTTATATATAGCTAGGCACCTAGGAGTTTACAATCTTTATTACCCATCTATAGATTAAGGCTTGGTTTGATAAAGGGATTGAAACTCCATTGTAATTTCATTGAAAACATAAAAAAAAAATTGTTTTTTGAAATAGAATAGCAGGTTACACCCCAAAAAATGGGCACTAGCATGGCAATTAGCAAGCTTGAAATTCAAAAACAATAGTGTGTGTGTGTGTATGTATATATGTATGTACCAGTCACCTACCTAACAAATGACATGAACAAAATGGCATTATTGTAGTTTTAAATTAAATAATGGAATAATCAACCCAAATGAAGTCCAAAGAAGTTGCAAGTTGAGTATCAACTTGCATAGCCTGCTTGGTAATATCAGCCTTAAAATATTTCTCACACCGAACTAAATTCCATAAAACATCAAACTAATCCAAGTGGACAACAATTTCCTTATCTAGCTATGCATATCAATATATATATCCATGAATGTATCTTAGCCTAACCGATCACCGAAAAAAGAAAGCCAAAAGGTTTAAGATGCCTGCATCGCTACAGCTCCAAAGAGCAGCAGCCACCAGCACCACAACGACCCGTACTGGCCATAAACAATCACAAACCACCGTGAACACATGGGGGGTCCCACTGCCATGGGACACTCCGGTACCAGACTACGTTTCTTGCCACCACACACGCATTCCGGGGCCCAACCAGTGTTGCTCCGTGGTTGTTCAGACCATCAATGCGCCAGTTGCCACCGTTTGGTCTGTCGTCCGTCGTTTTGATAACCCTCAAGCTTACAAACACTTCCTCAAGAGCTGCCATGTCATCGACGGAGACGGGAAGGTTGGCTCCCTCAGGGAGGTGCACGTGGTGTCTGGCCTCCCTGCAGCATCAAGCACGGAGAGGCTTGAAATTCTTGACGATGAACAACATATTTTGAGCTTTAGTGTGGTCGGTGGCGTTCACAGGCTAAATAACTACAGGTCTGTGACCACGCTTCACGCTTCGCCCAATGGGAATGGGACAGTTGTCGTCGAATCATACGTTGTGGATGTACCCACTGGTAATACCAAAGAGGACACATGTAGTTTTTTGGACACAATTGTGCGGTGCAATTTACAATCCTTAGCTCAGATTGCTGGGAAGAAGGCACGGAATAACCAGATATCAATAACATCATGAGTATTTGTTTTGATTGAGTTTTTTCCCCCCCGATTTGGATGGATTGATGATCATCATGGAATCTTGATCGACGCACTTATCAGAAATTTCATAGATCGGTGGGTGATGGTATATTTTGATTCTGTACATGTCAACTTTGTTTCCCTTCGAGATTAATTTCTGCTACTCCATGAGCGCATAATCACAGTGAATCCAGAAAGTCGTATGGTCTATGAAATGCCCTTTAATTTTTGTTATCTCGTTATTTGTGCCAGTTAAATTAAATATTTTTATTCTTATGGGAACTAAAGAATACCAATTGCCGTGTGAGTATAGTAATCACTAGTTTACTTGATCTTCCGATTTTTCCCTTTGTATTTGTCTTCTTTCTTTCAAGAAATATGCTGTAATGTTAAGAGCGTTGGGTCTATGTTTTTATCAACCCCAGTTTGCACGAGTATTTCCTTGGACAAATAAAATAAAATTATGAGTGAATTTCTGCTGGGCACCATTGATTTATTAGCTAGCTGGCTACTATGCAAATAATTGCGCACTGGAACGTATGCCAACCTGATGATAAACAGAATCGTTGAATTATGGATCTCGTGCTGCAGTCATAATTACAGTCCAATACACAGACACCTTTGGCATTGCATTTTATATTTTTTGAAATTTTTTAGTTTTAATTAATTTTTTTATTGAATTTATCATTTCCATATAAAAAATAAAATATATTATTTTAATATATTTAAATAAAAATTTGAATAGTAATCTTAAACAACTTGGTATATTTAAACCATTTGAAAATATAAAAATAATATTTTTTTTATTTTTAAAAAATAATTTTAAATACTAGTACATTAAAATAATTTTTAAATAAATTTTTTTTTTTTACAGGTTCGTTTGGGCACACTTTCAAACAGTGCTCGAGGTGTTAAAGGTGGTTTCCAACTTTATATTTGCTTCACATTGATGATTTAGCATGCTTTATTTCAACGTCAAGGAGGAGCAAAGGATAGCTAGTTGTAATTGGGATGTAAAAGTATGATGTACGACAATGTTCCTTTTTCTCAATTCTTGATCCTCGAGCCGATAATACACTGTCAACCATTGATTTGGTAATCAGCGTAATTATTGTACTTTCTAGCTGCAGGTCTCCTTACAGTATGCTGGGACAAATTAGGAAATTAGCTCACAAAAATCAAGAATATTTTCGTACTTTAGTACTTGAAAAAAACAACAGTATAAAAGAATTTAGAAAAGTATGAGATATCATCTATGATTCTTTTCAATTCTAAAAATTAGCTAATAAAATTTACAATAAAAAAAAGGAA
>Ga0307517_10004372_pt1 | contig 21747 bp, 26 predicted proteins | sample 23_EM_MG_FD_194515 | JGI IMG/M metagenome (GOLD analysis project Ga0307517, IMG submission 194515) | Populus trichocarpa ectomycorrhiza microbial communities from riparian zone in the Pacific Northwest, United States - 23_EM | ecosystem: Host-associated > Plants > Roots > Unclassified | place... | reverse complement strand
AAGTTACCCTCGCGGTGATCATAAGATTCACCGTCGTCGAGGTACAGCTCCCCACCGGCACCACCGGACTGACTGAGAGCGACTTTGAGGGTGAACGGGTCACGCTTCATCAGAGCTGAGGACCTGCGTGGGCGTTCACGAGAGGGAAGAATGGAACCACCACGAATGAGAAGAGGGCCACGTTCGAGAGGTGCAGGTACGGTGATGTTCTTGCCCTTTGCTGAGCCTCGGTAGGCATGTCCATTGTGGAAGTCGTAATAAACCTAGGACGGAATTAGATACCAACAATGTGATCCCTCAGGCGTTTCTCCTACCTGATCTTCCCCGATATACATGGTAGTTTCGGTCACATCAGCCTCGGTGATTGGCTTGACCAACAGGCCAGAAGCGCCAACATAATATTGATCGTCGATGGAGAATCCGGGTTCGTTCTTGGGCAACACAACGTATTGAGGTCTACGGCCTCATGTCAGCGACGATCGCAGAGATGATCCTTCCCTGGGTTACCTTACAACTGGCAATCCAGTGACGCTGGATTCCCTAAACGCGGTGTACCACACCGGCAACAGACTATACCGCAACCTGAGAGTCTCGCGAACGATCGACTTGTAAGGCTCGGCCAACAAGTACGGTTCTCGCCTCTTGGTATCGATGTGCGCATGGGCGCGGAAGAAAGGTGAGAACGCGCCAACGAAGTACCATCTCGTCAGCATCTCGGGTTCAGGATTGCCGAAGAATCCTCCAACGTCGGCTACAGGAACCCTGTTAGCTTCGAACTCGATACATTACAGAATTGCAAACCTCCAGCGAAGCTCATCCCAGCAATACTGTTTGATAGAACCATCGGGATACCGACAGCCATATGCTCCCACGTGCCCAAATTATCGCCGGTCCACATGGCTCCATAACGCTGGGCGCCAGCGTAGAAGGAACGGGTAAGGACGAAGGGACGCTTGTAAGGGGTCGTCCTCTCTTTAACGGCCTGAGATGTGATGTTCACGAAGAGCATGCCGTTGATGTTGTGAACGTCTCGGTGTTCCCAACCGCCGTAATGAATGGAATCCTTCTCCATCGTAATTTCTGGCCCGTTGAAGATAGATGGCTGCCGAAAAAAGGGAGGTCAACACTTGCATGTACAGAACGGAGGGAAGAAAGGTGCTGTACCTCATTCATATCGTTCCAGATGTGTACAGCACCTGTGCTCTCGGTCCAACTCCACTTTTCATCTTCCCTTCCGTTGAATTTGTACAAGCTCTTATACCATTCCCAACTGTTTGGATTGAAGAAATCGATCCAAGCGCTGCTTCCACTCCAACACCACCCTTCGAACTCGCTACCATGCTTGTTCTTGATGAATAGGTCAAGCTCCTGTGCTTCTTTGTAGACAGGGTAATCGTCGGTGCGCTTGATGTGTGGATCGACAATAACGACCATCTAGGCAAAAGGTTAACCTCCACAACATTTGAATCAAACCAAACTTCAGACCTTGCGAGCGAGGGCTTCGACGTCATTGAACATGTCAACTGGGTCAGGGAAGTGCTTCTTGTCCCAAATCATGTACTTGTGGTCCTCGGAATACTCGATATCGAGCCAAAAAACGTCAACGGGGATGTCCGCTTCGTCGAAACGTTTCTGCACACTCCTGACGTCGTCGGTACTGACGTAGTTCCATCGGCACTGATGATACCCCAAAGACCAATGAGGAGGAAGTTGAACCGCTCCAGTAAGTTTTGCATATTGACCGAAGACCTGGTCTGGCGTGGGTCCGGGGAGAAGGAAGACGTCAAGAATACCAGACTCGGAGATCCAATGGGTTTCAGTCGACTTTTCCGTAGGGTGAGCGACGTCTATCCAGGTTTCAGAAGCGACGGCGACGAAGACTCCAACGGTAGAATCCGCAGAGTGCGCGTGGATCAAGGGGATTGATCCGTACAACGGCATGGTCGAAGAAGCGAGGTATTCGAAAACATCGGCGTTGTAGAGCCGGTATGGTTCATCGAAGAATGCTCCCTCGCCTTTGGTGGTTGGAAGGTCCAGGCGGGTAGCGTGTTGCGGGATACCGTAGGCGTGACCGTGATTAGGGAAATCGATATCGAGGGAAAGAGACTCAGGACCTGTGTACTGATGTAAACTTGGGAACGAGATAGGCAGAATAACTGAACTCACCCTTCGGTTTTGTATCCGTCCATGATCTCCAGGTCTCTTGCCATAGACCGTCTTCGGTATCCCCCTCGAACCAGGCGTTTGGAGGGAGCTGAACGACCTTCTGCGCCTCCTCACCTTCAGCGGGAGGGACCTCTTCGTCCTTGGCTGCGACTTCTTCCACCTTCTTCTCCCTGAAATGCTCCATGTGCAGCAAGCCCTGGCCATTCAACACGACCTGATCCTTCCCATTCCTCTTCATCCTCACCACCAGCGGCTCGAATTCGACAGTAACCTCCACCTGCTCCTTCTTCCCCCCATAAGCAACCTTGACCTCCTTCTTTCCCACACTCCACTTTGACGAAGACGATAGAACGGGTTCCTTGAGCAAAGCCCACGAGGCGGCCTCATCGTACCTCTTCCTCAACCCTTCCCTCTCATCCATCCTCACCCGAACCACACCATCTTCGTGAACCCTCACATCCAACTCGAACTTGATCTCGGGGTACAACGAACTCCTCACTCGACCCGTGAACCTCGACCCTCCGTCCTCCAACACAACTGTGGATGCGTCAAGGGAGTAAGGTGACTTCCACTTTTCACCGGATTTTACATATTCCGCTGCGCGATCCGCCAAGGCTCGTCCACGCCGACAGAATGCAGATTCGTTGCATTTCTTGAAGTCCTGCTCTTTCACAGCCATGACAGACCGCGTGGGAAGCAGGAGGAGCAGCCAGGTAGCCGCCACCAAAAACCGCATCCTCGTCAATTTGTCGCAGACCCGAAAAAGAGGGAAAGAGAGGCGATGGTGGATAGATGGGCAGGCTGGGTCACCCCCAGAATTTAAATAGCCGGAAGGGGCTACGTGGTGGGCGCGTCGTTTGCGGGCTTGACGGAGCTAGCCGAATTATTTCCCACGCTTGCTACGCCATCCATGGCACTGGTCACCCCGCCGAAAACAGGCGCACTGGACATCGACCCCGTCAAACCCTGGGCAGTAAAATGTGCTGCAAGGGCACTCGAGGTGATAAAAAGGTCGTGACATTGATTGAGACAGAGGGGAGGGAAAACAAAAAAAGCTAACTAAAGTCATAACTGTACCCATTTTGCTTTGACGCATAAGGATCGGGTACGGGCGAGTAATAAACAAAATCAGACAGAGTAGAACAATTTCTGGAAGAATAGAAAAATAACTGGAAGAGGGAAAACAAGCTTTGGTTTCGATGGGATGGAAAGAGGATCGAGCGTTTTGGCTAACTACATGCTGAAAAGTTCGGGGGTGGTAAAGAGATTGATTTGCAAACGGTTATGATGACCCTGCAGAGAGCGGGCAACAGAACCAAGAAATGCAAGGGGGAGTCGGACGCGTTTGCTTCATACGGAAAAAGAACAATGACAGAAGAACACGGAACAACGTAAAACCGAAGTGATTATGCATACGTCCAGTGGCGGACGAAAAAGAAAATGGAAAGGGTGCCGAATGTCGGAAACGGAGGAAGACCAGACAAGCAAGAACGTGAAGTTGTGTATGTAATTCGTGCGATGATGAAGACTAAAGGGAGGAGTGGGGGCAATCATGGTAGTACAGAGGGTGAAAGTTTTCACCAAGAAGCGTGGCGGATCCCGCTTGACCCAGTGATCATGCTCTTCCCGTTGAGGTACCCTCCAAACTGCGGCGGAGGATAAGGCCCAGCAAACGTATTCGGGAAGGGTGCAGGTGGGATCATTCCCGTCCCGGGCAGCCCGTATGGATACGCGAACGGTGTAGGGAAGGGTGGCGACCTCTGCTGCATCTGCATGAATGCGGGATGAGGCGGCTGCTGGGTTGGCGGGGGAGGGAACTGTACTGCGAATGGTCCCGGTGTAACGGGTCCACCAAACGATGAGACTGAGTTTGCGGGTGACGAGAACGCTGGTGTTGGCGGAGTCTGTGCGGGGAGAGGAACGCTCATCGAGAGACTGGGAGCGCGCTTCGAGTTCTTCGAAGGCGGCCGGTTCGTAGTTGAGCGCGAGGGAGAGGTCGCGACAGACGGTTGTCGGTGGGCCGACAGGTCTATTGATGATGAGTAACCCATATCATCGGTCGAAACCGTCGAGATCGAATCTCGTCCACGACGCGATCGCTTCTTGCCACCTTTAACCACGGGTTCGACGGGCCCGAAGGCATCTTCCGGCGGTGAATCATCGGCCACGGGGATAAAGTCAGCCTCTGGCTTGCGAGGGTCATATGCGGACTTCATCTTGTCGACAATCTGCCTTGTCTTCGACTTTCGGGCGTCAGCCTTGTCAGCGAGGAATGACGGGACTGACGGCCGCTTGGTCCGTGATTTACCCTCGCGATCGTCCTTCTTGGGGGCAGGGAGGATTGTTTGTCGAAGAGTAGGGAAGTTGATGATGTCGAGCACCGGAGGAGAGGGTGACGGAGACGGAGACAAGGATGATGGTGAATGGTACTTGGCGGGAGTGGGGATGAAGGAAGATGCAGTGGCACTCAGAGGTTTCAGAGAGTACGCTGACACAGGAGAGGAGCTATGATGTCTCGCTCTGGGAGTGATGGGTAGGGGATCCGAGTCTGCGGACAACTCAGAGTCGGTAAGATCAGCACCCTCGAGAGAGCGGATGAGGTCATCGAGAGTCGACGAATTGTCCAGACACGAATCCCAGTAGGGTGAAAGATCTTTGAGACGCTCCTCGCTATGGTCCGGCGAGAAATCTTGAAGGTAGAGCTCCTCGGGCAGACGTTTGAATGATTCTTCAAAGAGGCTCCGCAGGTCCTCCTCCCACTGTCCTTGGTACTCCTCTGATGGAATGTCATCCAATATACAGTGTTCGTCATCGAGGATCCAGCCGAGATGAAAGAGGTGGAGGAAATGTTCAATCATGTCAAACCCTGAGCTCAACTCGTAAGGCCGTAGCGCTTCCTCTACCACTCTGACCCCAACCAAATCTCGACTGAGCTCGTCCGTCATCGGTGTGGTGATACCCGAAGACAAATTGAGGGGATATCTTGATAGACGGGCTTTCAGTAGCTGGCTGGCTCTTGAAAGACGGAGGAGAGTTGTTCTCCTGGAAGGACGGCGAGAGGTACTGTTTTGAGAAGGGGGGTAGGTCCAGGAGACACTGTTGAAGAAGGTCCTCCACCAATCGGTCTCTGCAAGCTCCCATTTGTCTCCCTTGTTCGCATGTGGACGATTGGTTTCGGGAGCCATTGACGATTTGAAAGGAGGGCTTGTTTCTGAGGCGGAGTGGCTGGCGGCGGGGATCTTTGCGGGAAGTGTGCAGGAGACAAAGGGTGGTGATAGAGTGGTAAAGAGTGGCGTACGAAAGGGAAACGGAGCGGATTATCGACTTGTAAATCTAAGGTTGTGGACACATCAGAAAAGGGAGCATGGGTGGAACAACGGAGAGATGCCGAAGGACGGCGCAGAGACTCACAATCTGCCGAGAGTGTCTGCTCTCGCCTTTCGTGTGGTCGGCTGGTCGTCGTCGTCGTCGTCGTTGGCGAGAACGGTATGTTTGGGCGTGGGTGAGCAGCGCAGACGTGAAATTGTTATTTGGTCACCTCAGCGACCGAAAGCCGCGTCGATTGCCCGTTTCGGCCAAGAGTGTTCGAGGTCACCGACCACGACGTGGACCTCAGGCGTGCAACAACCGCATTTTACTTTATTTTATTACAGAAAAACCTTGTCTACGTGTCTTTGGGATTTTCCGATTTTTTCGTGTGCAAGCTTGAGGTTCCAGTGGTCATGCCTCAAGGCGATCCGACATCGGATTAGGGAGGTCATCTGACGCTGGCTGACCGACCGGTGGGAAACAAGATTCCTTGTAAAAAAAATGTTTTTTCTTGCGGTTCCACCCTCTCCATGCGGTCTGGCGGTTGTCGCCTGCGTCAATCGTCGCTTGCCTACGTGGCCGTCGTGAATACCAGATCAGATCACCGACGTGACCGACGCCGGCCAGCCGCAGCCACCTCCCCTAAGAAAAGTGAAATGGGATCGTGTGAACTGCAGCCGCCCACTGCTTCCAGGAGGTACTAGTACCCGAAGCACTCAAACTCGCACCAGCAATGAGTGTGAACTACGACGACATCATCACGAACCTCACCGTTTCCTCCTCTTCCCCGTGGCCGGATACTAGTGAAACAGTAGGAGAAAACCGTGAAATCCACGCGTCTTTGATTGACGAAAGACGTTACAGATCCTCCTCGAACCCTACACACACATAACGTCCACTCCTGGCAAGGAAATCCGAACGCAGCTCACCGAGGCGTTCAACCTCTGGTTGAACGTTCCTCGGGAGAAATTGCAGCGGATTAATCGGATCGTGACGATGCTGCATAGCGCCAGCTTGTTGTGGGTTAATTCGCGATTGTCTCCGCTGGGGAATACCGATATCAAACTCTAGCGTGCAGGGTGGACGACATCCAGGATGACGCTCAACTCCGTCGAGGGGCACCAGGTAAGCCTATCTCCCGCAACATCTATGGTCCGGCCCAAATTCAATCCTCTTATCTATCGACTCCAGTTGCTCACAAGATCTACGGGGTCCCACAGACGATCAATTCGGCGAACTATGTCTATTTCCTTGCAATGAGCGAATTATTCCAACTAGAACCAGGTTCGTTTCCCACCACGTTCTAGGCTGGGGTCGTCAACGTTGAGGGTCCACAGAACAGTATCACCCCGATCGCTCCCTACACCAGCTTGTCACAGGCACGTTTTCCCCGATCTCCGTCCCATCGATCAACCAGTGACCATAACTTAATCATCACCCAGATGAACTGTTGAATTTGCATCGTGGTCAGGGCCTTGAGCTCTATTGGAGAGATTCTTTGGTATGCCCCACCGAGGAGGAATACATCTCCATGGTCAACAACAGTGAGTCTAGTATCTGGATGACCCGCCACGCACTCAGCGGGAGTTCCAGAGACGGGTGGCCTTTTCAGAATAGGAATCAAGCTTATGATGGCATGTGGTACAACAAACACTGACATGTGCAGGGTTTTTTTTTCTTTGGGTTGAACATCGCTGACCACGGGTCCTGCAGCGATTATATACCGTTGGTCAACCTCCTTGGAGTGTACTTCCAGATCCGTGACGACTACATGAACCTTCAGAGTACAGAGGTGGGCTCGTACCGACTTATCATCAACTTGGTCGTTCTTCCGACATCCTTTTACTTTAGTACGCCCACAATAAAGGCTTCGCGGAAGACCTGACCGAAGGAAAGTTCTCTTTCCCCGTTGTCCACGGCGTTCGAGCCAACCCCTCAAACCGGCAAATACTCAGTAAGTTTCTGCCAAACACATACGGTTGACTTCGTTCATTGTTCACCCTTCATCCAGACATACTGCAGAAACGTCCCACGACACCAACGCTGAAAACGCACGTGATTAGCTATCTTGCCAACTCAACCCACTCCTTTGCGTATACTCTGTCGGTCATGGGTAAGTTTAGGGATAAGGTGGTAGGCGAGATTGAACGGTTGGGAGGAAATCCGGGATTGGATGCAATTGTCGAGCTGTTGTCGAGAGGAGTTCCGCATTAGGTGTTATTGTGCAGTGAGTCTTTCCGACTTCAATCCTCACGAGGTCTGCTGACCCAGCAGATTCACAGGTCGCAGATATCAATAACTAATACAGGCATTCTTACGATCTTTCTCGTGATGCGTCGTGCCTTCCCCCCGGCCACCCGTTTCCATTATCACCTGCGTTAGAAACAGACATATCAACCGCTGGGATGGGGGGTTGAATGCCCGAGCGTTCGGACCGCGAGCGCCGCAACCTCGAGTTTGGTATCCTCCGCCCTTCCTCCCTTTGGGTGAACTCAGGTTCTCCGCTCTGGACGGGATCTTAGCTATGTGATGGATGGTCCCTGTGACCTCCAAAGACGCCAACTATTTGTCGTGAAATTTGAACGACACGCCGCACCTCAGACGAACACCTCGCGATCGCTCGACAGTTCCGCTCAGCCCCTCCACCTCAGTTCCAGGCGTGGGATGCATGTACCTTTCGGCACGTCTCGCAGTTTAATTGTTTGAGAATTGGTACATCCTCCTCCTATATCAAGAATTGTCTTTGCTTCTTGAATCATTTCTCCTTCAAGGAGATCGTTCCAGCTTCATTTGTCCTGCTATTCTTGGGTTAACGGCTGGTCAGTCAAATGCCAGACCCCATGATATGTACACTTCCGAACAACTTCCTCCATTTGTGTGTCTGGCAGCTCCCGGCCTCCTAGTAGTGACGGTAACCAGAAGGCATGGTGTTGGTAACTTTACGTACAGACAGCCTCAGGGGTGGGTTACGGACGGTCGAATGCTGTGTGCACGCGCGCGTGCGCATGCACGGGTTGGGCTGTTCCATTTATGTTACGAAATACACAACGCGGAACACAGAACTCGGAAGTTGATTTGATAACTCGTGAATGCCCTAGGGTAGGTGACAGAGAAGAACTTTGTTGAGGGTTCTAGAGCCACCCAAACCCGGTAGGAGATTGTACGCTGGGATCGTGGGCAACCTGTTTTAGGTTCTTTCCCCCTTCGATGCGCTGGAAGATCTTCACGCCACCACCTTTGGTACCGCCGGCGACCAACCACTCGGAGTTAGGACCTCCAAATGCCATCCCACGAACGTGATTAAGGCCAGTGGGCACCTCAGAAATGAGATCCAGCGTGTTGTCCGCAATCGAAAAGATCGAGATCGTGTCGCCCTCTGGGGAAGGGTCATTGCGATTTGAGACGTACAGGTAAGGATTGGGGAACTGCTCGTTCGGGGTCGGGATGAGGATTTCCGCCGCGAGCATCTCGTTTGGAGACGGAAGTGGATTCCGTTTTGTTGGGGTTGAGATGAGGAATGTCGGTTCCGTTGGGAGAGGAGGGACTTTGTGAGCAGCCACGAAGCTTGTCAACTCCAAGATCGTGTAGACGTTGTCTCCTGTTGTCGTTATTTAGCGCTCCACTCCGATACGGGGAATGAGTTCCGACGCGCACCATAGAACGCGACATGCCTGGGGCCAGAACCGCCATTATACGAAATATGTCCGCGTATTTCCCAGACCCCGTCCGCGGATTTTACCAACCGCAGGGTCTTGTCGTCGCCGAGATCGGGTACGAAGAGCTCATCACGGGTCGGATGTGGAATCACCTGGTGAGGGTGAGACGAAAGCTGCCGATCCTGGTCTAGACCAGAACCGCCAAGCAAAAGATTCGTCGTGGACGACGTCACATAGGGCGGTGAAGAAGTTATGGGGAGCGCAACGACGTTTCCTTGCGTATACTACGTGTTGCAGTACGGTGACACAAATATCGATCAAAGCGCCGGTGAATATCGGGACGACAATCTTCCGAAGAAAAAAAAAAACTCACGTTTCCGATAAGTAGATCACCCTTGTACGCCACCAAGGTGCAAGGTTCTGAGCCTTCCGAAGAGAGGTCTCCGATGACTTTGCCCTTGCCTTCCTTATCGTATTCAATGGCCACCACTCGCCCGTCCTCCTGCTCGAGCGCAGTGAACCAGATAACTTGATTCTCCGGGTTTGGGGTGATCCAAGAAGGGTGGTGTCCCACCGTCAGCGAAGAAGTGATAGAGAGAGATTTGGCTTCAGAGTCGAACGAGAGCGTCTCGACCCTGTCAGTATAAGTCGCGGTCAAAATCCTGTACACCATCGTCCCAAAGGGTCACACTTGTCCCTATCTGCTTGCTGCTGGGCTCGGTAAACTTCCTGGGTCCCCAAGCCTGAGAAATCGGGATGGCGTTGTAGTGGTGAAATGCTCCCCCTAGGCTGTCTTTATATCCTCTAGGAACGTGAGTCGCCGACGGGAGTCCGAGAACCTGGAGAATCTGTTTTGCACCCAGGTTTACGATGCCACGCGCGGAGATATATCCAAAACGGTGATCGCCACGTAACGCGCAATGCGCCGTTTGCTACAAGTTGTTGGTCGTATCGTACGTCCATGTGCTTGAGTCAAGAAAGGGAAGGGGGGGACGTCCCCCCTCCAGCGAAGTTGGTGGTATCCCGTCCGAGGTTTCTCTTTGTTCCGGAGTCTAATATTGAGGATACGGGGTTGAGGGTGGCATAAGGAAAAGGGTGTCGAGGTGAAAGAGATGTCGTTCGAAAATATGTTGAAGGGGGAGGGTAGAACGAAGAGATAAGTACAACGTGATGGTATATAAGTTACCGAAGTGGGAGTGTCCGAATCAGAGGAATGGAGTGATGGTGTTACACACGACACGGGGGGCGTCAGAGGGACATGGAATACATTATTTAATTTACCGGTACAAGCGAGACCCTGAGAGGCATATGGGCTCCCTTGACCTCTTCGCCACTTACGACAGGAATCATCACCCCACAGGGCAATCGCCGTACTTTTTCGCTCCGCTCGTTCATCGAAAATACGAAATTTGAAATCAACTCGGCCAAGAGTGTCTGTAGCTCTATGACGCTTCGGGGGGAGAATGTCAGTTTTGCAGGGTTTGGTGGGTGGGTACATGTCATGCTTACGCAAATCGCTGACCCTGTGCGATAGGCAAAAGAGATGAGTGATCAATTCACGTACATTACCCCGACCGGTGATGACTTACGAGACAGATGCGTGGGCCCGTTGAAAAGGTTAACCTAAGCCGGAGTTAGTGGCTGCAAAACGTGTGATCTGTGACGGATCGCCCACAAGCCGCAGTATCCACCGATGTTCGGGCCAACCCTTTCCTTCTCCTCAAGCCACCTCTCTGGTCTGAAGACACCAGCATCATTACCCCAGATCTTTTTGTTGCTGGAATATAATTTGAGCCTCGAAGTTCTCTGCGCGGTGGATAGGTGATCAGCATACCGGTGATAAGCTGCAAACGAGAGGACGAGGTTGGTCCCTTCTGGCAGTGGGACGTGGGTGATCAAGGTTCCGGACTGCGTCTTGATGGGCTCGAAGAGCGGCAAGACGTCGTCCTCTCCAGACCTGCGCATTATGTGGTACACAGGGGCATGGAAGCGGAGGTGCTCCTGTGAAGTAACCGGTAAGCTCCCAGATGTGCAAATCGGCTATCTCTGTGTACTTTCAACACGGCCTGAAGGTACGGCATATGTTCGAGATCGTCCGCGGTTAACGGAGCGCCGCCACTGGCTGCCCGGGTGGAGTCAATCTCGCGCCGAAGGCGCGTTTGCACGCCCTGATGCTTCGCAAGCTCCCATAGCAAAAAACTCATAGCATTCGACGTCGTCTCGTGACCCGCCAGGAGAAGTGAACTGAGTATTGAATGAGGAGCGGTGGTAGCCTAGATTCAAAGAAAGTGCTGACCGTATCTGGGAGATCATCTCATATTCGGAAAGTCGCGTCTTTGGGTCTTGGGAGCTGTTCGCTTCGACTGAAGGGATGTAAGTGCACGCTACCCCTGGCACAAAGCGTCGTCGTTACCCAGCAACGTCATGATGTCACGGTGACCTTTCCCAACTTCGAGCGCTCGAACCTTGTCGGCAATCCAACCCCTAGCGAGTCGGTGCACGAGCCTCTGGTTCTCTCGCATTTGATCCATGATCTCGCCCGGCATTTTGGCAATTAGAGGAACCAACAGGGACTCTGGAAGGTATTGGAAGCAAGACTGCACCATCAGTTCAATCGTGCTGCCTGTTCCAAATGCGTTCTTCCTGATGGCAACCGTGTCAGTGAGCCGCAGCGCACAGCCGGAATGATGTATCATCCACACACATAATATTCTCGTAAGACCGGACCAGTGGATCGTTGGGGCCATCCAGAGCCCTGCAATCGTAGTCAAAGGCAGCTGAAGGGATAAAGTGAGCGCTCGACTCGATTCTCGTGATAAACGAGTGAACAGACCTCTCCCGATCCTAAATGAAAGCAAGACGATCAGTTAACCGTCCTCGCACATCGCAGGAAGGAGACTGACACATCGAGTGCGGCACGGCTCAACCAAGGCGCGACATTCATATCGCTTGATGACTGTTCCATGTCGCTTTCATCAGACATGATGACCTCCTTCCATTTCGTCGTCAGCTGCGCGAGGCGGTTACGTCAGGGGGAGGGCTCGTGCAGAAACAATAGGAGGGTGCGCCTCACCTGAACGGCAACTTCCTGAAAGACAGGATACAACGCCTTACTTTCAGATATCCCAAAAGCAGGTTGCATGACTTTGCGGTGTCGCCTGTGTGCATCACCTTTACGGCACCACGCTGAGTGTCATCCACAAGTCCGAGGAGACTTCCTCATACCTTCCATGGTCAGAACACCATCATCGCCTGTCCAAACGTCAAACTCCGGTAAAGCAAGTGAAGCACCACAGGGGCCCAGTTACGTACAAATCAGCCTCCCAAATTCTCTGCGGTCTGCAGGCCGGGGATGCTTGTAACAGGAGGTGTGCAGGATATGATGTATAGCCTTCGGATCTGATATCCAGAGCTATGTTGGCGCCAAGGTGAGTTGATACCCTAGCGTGCCGTAAGGGCCAAGATCCTTACTTGGTCCTCCTGCAATCGCAAAAACAACGATGGAAGTCAGCCTCAGGCGCGAACGTGCACCCCGTCGTATCAGTCACTTACTCCAAATGGAGCTTTTATGCGGGCTACGCCGCCGAACTCCTCTTGCCAGAGGAATTCCGCCTCGGCGGCATTATTGCGCAGCAGGTCCCCAAGGTGACCTTGGGGTCGTTAGCCACGCAACGTCAAAAAGAGTGCGATAACCTACCCAATAGTAATGACGTGGATTTCGGTCCTGGGATGTCAGAGAGAGACCGCTGTTTCCATCTGCGGTAGAGGTACAGTGACAAGAGGACACCGGGAAAGATACACAGTTTGTACATGCAGAGAGAGGGGGAACGCACCGGGGCCTCGGGCACCCCACGCTCCCCCTTAAGCTTAAATAAGTCCCTCGGGACGGGGTAGCACCCGAATCAGATTCCACGATTCAATGGTCAGAACCCGTGGCGTCCAAACTCCCAGTTAAAATCCCAGGGGATGAAAGTGCCGTCCTTTGAGAGGTCAGGCGGTTGGCGCCCGTGGGTTTGAAAGACAATAGGGAATCGATCACACTGTCCACGGCACTCGGCATGATGATCATGCAGGCTCCTCCCCACCGGCCCAATGAGATATAGACCGGGCTTCTTTCCTTTTATGTATCCGCGTGGTGAGCGGATGACCTCCATTTGAAAGGGAAACTTTTTCTGCTTGTCGAAGGCTGGGCAGGAAACTGGTGATTATGCGGCACTTTTTTCAATGAAGACTGTGACCGGAGGGGGCTCAGGTCTTCGCTCTGGGTCTCTCGAATGGGTGTCCGGTTTTCACCGGGGTGGGCTGTGAAGAGAAAAAAACGAACGAATCGGTGACTATTGGTGTGATGCACCTGGGTGTCATGGATGCCGAGTTTGCTTCCAACACCAAGTGTGCCCCGGCTCGGTTCTAGGAGTTTCAAGAGTGTTCTGGCTCCCCGGACGCCTGACAGGGACGTGATGAACGCACACGGTGCATTGAAATGAAAGTTGGCAGGAGCAGGTTCGCCTGACATGCGGAGACGCCACTCCTTGATGTGGACATTTGGATTCGCACCAAGGAATGAAAGCAAGAGGCGTCAGTGTGACCCGCGTCACAGGTACGGAAGGACAAATTTCCCAAGAGACCGGGGGTCCGGACACCAATCCAGGGCCCTCGACAGAAATTTCCTTTTTAAGTTTAACTTGACCAGGTTGTCCGCTCACCTACCTAAGCCCGGTCCGGTATGTCCCATCGAGGAGCCCGACACCGATCTACGAGGTTTCCATTACCGGTGATCAGTAAACTTACCGTTTGGGCAGGACAACTTTGCATGTAGGTGGGCTGCAGATTTCCGACCTTATCTGGTCAACCAGGCTGGGTGGTGAACGATGCACATCGCATTGAAACGAGTGGGTCAATGCATCGTCCACAATCTGTCCGACGTTCAAAGGATCATACACGTAAGAAAAATTGACCGGTGCAGCCCTTTGCGAGTGTGGTTCTGTCACTTCGCCCCAAGAACTGTGGACCTGCTCCCACCGGCGAATCCGTTCACCAACCTCGCAAAGGCCCGTAGGGGGGGCAGCCGGTTGAATAGACCGGACTTCATCTGGGACCTAGAGGTGGAACGTAGGGTGGGTGTGTAAATCTCCCTCTCCGGAAGGATGAAATGGAGCCGCGAGCTGCATGTCATGTATCTGGGGTAACACCTTCTACCCACCAAAAAGAGTTCGGCGGCCGGTGATCACAGGGACGTATACGGCTTACGAGCAGGAACGACCCGTCCAACTGGTCGCCGTCCACAAGCTTATTTTTCTCACGCCGTTTCGCCACTTTGGCGCCATCGGGTGTCTCGTGGTGGAGAGGTTCGAGCGTTAGCCCGTCTAACCAACTGGTACCGAGATCATGGGTCGAAACTCCCAACGCCCTGCCAAGAGCCATCGTGAGAGCTCATTCCGGATGAAATCGGTCATAGTTGGTGACCCTGTGTCAGGGGTGATGCGTGAGAAATGAAATCCTCGACCTCCGTCTTGTACCACGACACAGTTACGGAAGGACGGGAACCTGGTTATGCAGTGATTTGGGACCAGCGAACAAGTTGGGGTGCTCATGGGCAGTTACAAACGCCAGGTGCGCAGAAGGGTTCGTTAAAAGGCAAGACTAGCCGTGGTATTCGTGGCTGCCCTTGGATTTGGGGTACCCTAAAAACGGGGCCGCAAAGCGCCCGCGTTTACCCGGATAACAATCACAGCCCACGCCGTATTTGTAGTCATTTCGGTCTGTCAACATAAACCATGGTCAAAGCAATGACATTCAAGGAGGGGAGGCATACAGGTTGGAATGAAGTGTGGAATGAGGCGCCTGATAAGAAACGGTCTCTTATTGTCTTTGACATTCGATCAGGAGAAACGCATAAGATGGCTGTCACTGATGGGATTCTCGCACCCTCTATTCGGGTGGGGATATATTAACAGCGTGAAATCGGAAACCTAATCGTGACCGGCGTACAATGATCTCGCTCTATGGTTTCACGGGAATCGGATGGCCGTCCTCGCTTGCTTTCTTCCCGTTAGCCCCGGCCGATTCTGTGGCGGGCTCTGGGGGTGCAGGGTTTGACTTTTCCCATACCCTCAGAGCTGCCTCGAAGTTCTCCCACACACGTCTTCCCAACGGCTCCCCTCCCATCTCACCGTCGTCCGGCAAGACCCCAGACTTGTCCTCCGGTTTGTCCGTCTGCTTTCCTTTTCCCTTTGCCTTCTTTTCTTCCCCATCCTTGGGGGGCGTTTGCTTTGGAGGTTGGGCGCGTGGCGTCACTCTTACCACCGAACAATCGGCATACAGTGCACCGGGCTTCAGGACTTCAACAGTCAATTCGTCGGTTTCGTTATTATTGCGCGCCTCGCTTTTGAATGGAGTTGGCAAGAATAGTCCGTGGAGCACGGTTTGGATGCCCGAGGTTGGTGATCTCGTTACCAGCCAAAACAGTGGTTGGAGAAGGAAGTACCTGGACCAAATTTCAGCACATCTCCAACAGCAGAAGGTAAAGTACTAACAGGATGGCACCGGTGAAAGTGAATCGCGAGGGGTCTTCCCTGTCGGCAGCGAGGAGCGGGGCAATTGTGTCCGTTTTGGTTATTCCCGGTGAGACTGCGACTGCGACTACGTTGGATCGTTGGAGCTTACTGGACACAACATTCACAACTTCGCCGTCCACCTTTGGGGCCTGGGAGCCTTGTGGCATCGAATCCAGAATGCGTTGCAGGTGTCGAGTGAGAACGGCCATCTGCAGTGAACGTCGGCCCTCTTGTAAGAATATCGAGGGTTTCTCAGGGAGTGACTCCGTGGTGGGGGAGAAGTTGGTGATTGCGGCAGCGTAGAATGGGTTGATGACATTCACAATACGGATATCACGTTCGGCGGGTGCGACGAGGAGAACGGGAAGCAACAAGGTCGTGATTAGGAAGGTAGCGAGGGACCTGGTCTGTCGTTCCATTTCATCCTCGAGCGAAGTGGATTTTGTCGGAAGTGGCGAACCAATGTGCGAGTACTCGTGGGCGAAAACGATCCCATCTAGCCTATTCTCCCCGGTTGTCAAGAACCGAGAACAAAACTCTCGTATCGATACCGGTGAGGATAGGTCACAATGTTCGGCAAAAATGCTCTCATTAGAGGTGGTAGAGCGTAGGAGTTCGATTATTATGTCAACGCGTGGTGACGAGATCGGTTCTGGAGAGAGTGCGATGATATGCGCCCCGCGTTGAGCTAACTCTTGAAGTAGAGTCAAGCCTAGCGGAGTGAATCCACCCTGAGCCAACGCAATACCAAAGTAAATCTCTGGAACGATGTTGAGGTTAACTCTGACCACGCAACTGTGACTAGAATGACTCTTGCATTGAGGTTCCGCTCCCGAGTCGTTTTGCGCCCCTGGGAGAGCGTTCGTATAATAACAGCGCCAAAGACGGCGAAACCGAGTCTCAGCCAGTACTTCGAAGGCAACACCTTAGAAAGGACGGCGTGTACGAGTTCGAGGACCATGACACGAGACGATGAGGAAGCGGCGTCCCGATTTGGGAATTAGACGCTTGCACTTTATCTTCTCCCTCACCAGCCATGTCTCTGAAGGTCCCAAAAGCACAAAACCTCCAGCTTTTCAAGGAGGGTTACAAGGTCCGTCTAAGCGTTTCTTTCTGCCCGAGACTATGTCTGAGTTTTTTTGTGCCGCTATAGCACCTGTCGGGTCTTGAAGATGCCGTACTACGGAATATTCAAGCCGTAGCAGAGTTATCAGATCTTGTGAGGACAAGTTTCGGGCCCAACGGTGCGTTTTCCGCCCTCTACGTCTTGTTTCTGATTGCCTAATTCTCGATATGGGACCATCAAAGGTCGGAACAAGTTGTTGATCAATCATCTGGGTAAAATGTTCGTAACATCGGACGCAGCCACAATCATTCGAGAAATTGAGGTGGTGCATCCTGCTGCTAAACTCCTCGTGATGGCTTCTCAAGCCCAGGAAAACGAGGTGCGTTCGCCGATCCTTTAGACACGATCGCGGAGCTGACGTAGCCTTCTGACTTGGTAGATGGGCGACGCGACGAACACGGTGCTGATATTCGCCGGTGAACTTCTGAAAAAGGCAGAACATCTCTTAGTTATGGGACTGCATCCCAGCGAGGTCATCAAGGGTTACGAACTCGCTCGAGTGAAGACTCTTGCGGAACTTGAAAGTATGTCTCGCCGATCGATAGGAGAACCTACCTAACTCCATGGGGGAAATCGCAGCACTCTCAACGGCGAAACTTCCCACACCCTTTACCCAAAAGTCATTAGCCTCCGCTCTCCGACCCGCCATCGCTTCGAAACAATACGGTTATGAGGACGCGCTCTCGGATCTCGTTGCCGAAGCCGCGATTGCCGTCATGCCGTCAAATCCCAAAAACTTCAACGTTGATAATGTTCGAGTCGTCAAGGTGATGGGTGGGAGTCTCTCATCAAGTAAAGTCGTTCAGGGGATGGTATTTGGTAAAGAGCCAGAAGGTCAGGAGGATCCGATCTGCGTTCGTGCCTTGCGTTGAACCCTAAACCCATCCGGCTAGGAATGGTCAAGAAGCTTACCAGAGCCAAAGTCTGTGTCTTCACGTGCCCGCTGGACATCGCCCAGACAGAGACCAAGGGAACGGTTCTGTTGAAGAATGCCGAGGAAATGCTCAATTTCACACGGGGAGAGGAACAGCACTTGGAGATGGTAATCTCGATCTTCCTCCACCTTGATATCACTCACCGAAAGTCTCAAGATTATCAAAGAAATTGCCGATTCTGGCGTAAAACTCATCATCGCCGGCACAACCGTCGGTGACCTCGCCTTACATTACCTCAATCGATTCAACATCGCCGTCATCAAAGTCCTCTCTAAGTTTGACCTCCGGCGGGTGTGCCGGGTGGTCAACGCAACTCCCCTCGCCCGCGTCGGTGCCCCAACACCAGAGGAAGCCGGTTTCGTGGATATTTTCGAGACCATAGAGATCGGTGGTGATCGAGTAACGGTCATTCGACAGTTGGTGGACGGGGATGAGGGTTATGATCCAACCGCCCCGGGCGAACGGACGAAAACTGCCACGGTCGTTCTACGGGGAGCCACGTCAAACCGGTTGGACGATCTGGAGAGGGCCATCGATGACGGTGTTAATGTCATCAAGGCGCTGTTGAAGGACCCTCGTCTGGTTCCAGGTGCTGGTGCCACAGAGATCGAGCTCGCTAAGCGGGTAGAAACCTATGGTAGTGGACTAAAGGGGCTGTCGCAACATGCTGTGAAGCGATACGCCTCTGCGTTGGAGGTCGTACCTCGCACCCTTGCGGAAAATGCTTTGGGTGGTGCAGAGGGTAACGAGGTCCTGAGTCGGCTGTGGGCTAAACACGAGCAGAAGGGTGGGGAGAACTGGGGCGTTGATGTGGAGGTAAGCCCGACCGCTGCTCTTCCCAATGGTTCTGATAGTCGTACTAATCGACCATAGGGTGAATCGGATGGGACGCTACTGGCTGATGAGGCTCAGATCCACGATCCACTCGCCGCGAAGGCGTGGGCGATCCAGTTGGGCACGGAAGCCGCTGTTTCGGTGCTCACTGTCGACAGTATCATTATGAGCAAGCCCGCTGGAGGTCCGAAGATTCCAAAGCAGGCTGGGAATTGGGATGAGGACGATTGAGTCTGAGGCCTGAGGGCCAGAGTTACCGTGGCGTGACCTGGTATCCACATCAGAACTTTACCCATCTCCGGCTGTTTTAGACGATACGATGAGAGTAATGATAAACTTGTGTTAGGTGTTAGGAGGCGGAGCTCCTCGGTGTTCCGATTCCGCAGAGCTCATACTCCCTTCAAACCTCCGACTTATGGTTGTCAGACATTATTGCTGGAGAATGGTTTCGACCGCACGATCACCCATCCTTCGCATGGTTGGCACGCAGAATATGAATCCACTCCATCGAACAACGTATGGTACACATCAATTCAACTGTGGGGTCCACCATCACCGCCCACCGGGACGCGGAAACATGTCCCTCGAGCTAAGCTCCGGGATTTACTTTGATCCTGGAAGTTTCCGAGACAGTCTACATCAGAAATGTCGTTGTGGACATGTGCCTGAGCACTCACCTATTGTATGGTGTAAGCCCTGATGTAGGAACCATCAAGTCCACAAAGTTTGAGTGGGATGAAATGAACGATCCATTCCTTTCCTGGTGACTCCTCCATAATCCCTTGGAGGTTCAACTGGTCGGGTTTTCCGCGATCAAGCCACCTGACCCGAGGATTGTGTGATGAAGCGCCCATGGATCCCCTCCGTAACATTCGGTGTCCTCCCCTCACATGGGCTCGGTGGGTGTTCTATCCGGACTGAGAGTGTCCACGCCGAGAATCCTGATCCCGTGCTCCAAGAGTTTTGCGGCCACGTCTCCGGTGAAATATGGATGGAGGAGGTAGGTCTGGGATCGTGTCCAAGAACACCGAGCATCGGGCCAACCGGTTCTAACCAAGAGGACCTTATCCCCTTGACTGGCCTTGCGGTTTTCGTCTTCGTATTCCGCCAGGTGCTCCCACTCGATCCTGAAGCGGTCTCTCGCACCGTGGACGAGCGAGCTGGGGTCATCAACCACGACCGGTCGGCCAATCAACCACTCCAAAGGGACCTCGTCGATCTTCTTCCCGTCTTTATAGAAACTATGGGGCGCGTCGATGTGAGTGCCCGTGTGGGTGCCGAGGCGGAGAGTTTTGGGTCCTCTGGGTACGTACCGATGTCTGATTCGAGGGTGGGGTTAGGTCTACGATTTTGACTATTTTCTCTGTGATGGACCGTGTCTGAAAATAATGTTTTGGTGGTTGTGCGTGACGAGGCCAGCGACAATGGTGAACTTCCGGGTCGCCCCCAATAAGGAAGTTCAATCCTCACGTAGTCGCGCCTCCTGCTGGCCACCAACATCCAATCGCAAGAACCGCGATAACTATGGCTTTCAGCTCCACTTCTACACGGCTCGAATTTGTTGTCACCCCCGCCTAGTAACCGAGGGGCGCCATGTTTCTGGGGCCGGGTAAACCGAGTAAGAATTGGGGTGAACACCACCGTCGGTGCCCGCCTCCTCGGACGACAAAGTGTCGACCCCATGGCCCATCATCATGCCTCCGCGGGGCGGCCCCGCTAAAGGATTTGGCCACTCTTCTTGAGGATACCACGGCCGTTGGCGGGGCATCCTTTGTGCAGCGGACCACCATGACCCGCTAGGAGGGTGCATATAAGCCCGACGCGGGTGCCCGGAAGCTTAGACCACCCCAGCGACGCTACGCACGCTATGTCCCTCCTTCCTTCCACTCATTCTGAACACGACTCCTCCGACGGAAGGCGGAGCGCTATCTATCTCCCGGACGGCTTGGCCGCCAAGTTATTAAGCGTCTGCGACGCGACTGCCGAAATGGAATTATCCGAGCCAAACTCCCCAATCCACTCCGATCTTGATGATCTGTGGTCAAACATCCTAGCGTCTTCCGTCAGTTCGGTCGGTTCGTTTAGAGCGGAAGAGGTTATCCGATGCTTTGCGGAGCGGTACGGCTTGGTTCATTGTCTCTCCGGCTCGAACCCGAGCTGGCTCAATGAAGTTAGGAACCTCGAAACGCCCTCCGAGGACATGTATAAGGATCTTTTGGAGGCTGCTTTCGGGAACCCAAGCAGTGAAACCGCATACAAAAATGAAGAAACCGACGACACCCCCCAAATAGAAGTTTCATCCCTGAATGTGAGTTCCCCCCTCCGTATTTGAGCATGCGCGTGCGAGAGTATCGTGTCTGGGTTCTGCAATTCATCCGTATCGTGAACTTGGGATTGACCGATTTTTTTTACAGTTTTATGAGGAAGCCGATTGCCCAACCGAATGGTCTCCTCACATCTCTCGCTTCTCACTATCTCTTGACCTCCCAGAAGGGAATGCCTATCACGAAACTCCGAGATTTTACTACAACCGTCCGTATACCCCACAAGTCATCCAAGTTGACCTCGCTCAGACAAACTATCACGACTTTTGGGCAACACCCAACATTATGAAGAAACCGAGCCTCTTTCCCCCTACACTCCAAAAGATCAAGGACTGGATTTTCTGGCGGAGGGTGTACGGGAGACGCTGATGCCTTGTAGTGATAACATATTATGCCTCCACGTGGCTACCCTTCGCATGCCAAACAATCTTCATAACATAGTAATTATGCATTCGGGTACAAATCACCCTCTGTGGACCTTTGGAGCCTCTACCGGACCCCTGCATTTCAGGTGGGGCCATTAATAACATCGTATTCACGCATTGACCCAGATCCGGAGTTTGGATAAACTGTTGACGATAGAACACCCTCACATGCCGCGACCTGGGGAAATCATAGGTTATTTTCACTGCCGGTCTCTAAGCATTGATATGAAACGAGAGTTCACCTCGCATGGCATGAGCTGGCCACCAGTGTGGTGAATCTCGGTCTTACCGGATGATGCGTTTGACCGTGGGCAACAGAAGCTCAAACAATTTCCCCCCGATCAGCGTCAATGTTTCGTATCGCTTGCTTGCGGTGGTACCATAGGGGTCTCCCCCCTTGGTCGAACGTGGTCGCTTG
>Ga0307517_10004371_pt1 | contig 21757 bp, 17 predicted proteins | sample 23_EM_MG_FD_194515 | JGI IMG/M metagenome (GOLD analysis project Ga0307517, IMG submission 194515) | Populus trichocarpa ectomycorrhiza microbial communities from riparian zone in the Pacific Northwest, United States - 23_EM | ecosystem: Host-associated > Plants > Roots > Unclassified | place... | reverse complement strand
ATCTGTTGGCAACTTAAATGAATGTGTTTTAATTGACAATGTGTTTTAAATAGGTAACTAATGACATGAAGAAATCAATGTAAACATGCTAACCTTTAATAATAATTCAAACCAACTTTACACCTAGAATTCAAAACTCCAAAAGCAAACAGTCAACATGTTAACAACTATTCAAACTAAATTCTCAACATCCAATTCTAGATTGCAATAGGAAAGAGAATAAATGTTAACAGTCATTTAAACCACATTCAACACCTAAAATTCCAGCTTCCAACAGGAAGCATTCCCACATAATTTCACACCTTCCAACATGAAACATTATCCAATAGACACTAAGAAAATGCAATACATCAACATAGTATACGTTACAACATATTATTTGAAAAAAAAAACATCAATGATTAATCATGTACATTGAATCTCATACTCAGCAGCAAACATTACATTTAAAAGTAACCATATTATAATAACACAGTAGCAGCAGCAACATTGACGTGCAAATCAACATATCGAAGCAAAGTTTTGCTTTTATAACTGTCAAAACACATAACACCAAAATATATTTATGACAATTCAAACAGGAAAATTATATTCATGGAGCATTAAAATACAATGACAAAATTAGTGTAATATCCTATCCAACAACTCTTGACTTCAAATATGAAATTAATATAATACTGCAAAACACATATGACAACACAATAAACTTCAATTGCTGAGAAATAATATAGAAATAATTGTAAGTACATAATAATAGATTTACACTTACATCAAGGTTTACATTTGATCTCCTCTCGAACATTAATTTTAGCCATTGAAATTTTCTTTTATTTTCTCAAATTGCTGCCCATATTTCCCTCCTGCTTCTAACCATTAAAAACTCAGTTGCAAAACAATAAAACTCACAGCCGAAAACCACTTCCTCAATGGAGTGAAAATCCTTAATGACCTCTTCTATGCTACATTCTTTTTTATCCCAACCACTTGATGTGCATTCACTCCTAGTAGATACACTATCAACCAATTGATTAAAACGTGAAAACAGTTGCGCTCCCATTCCCGAACCTTTTTTTTTCCCACTCTTTTATGTACTTTGTTGAACACCTTTTCTCTTCCCATACTACTACTAGGATTGCTACTACTATTGGCAAAATTTACACCAACAACCATATTATTGACATCCTCTACAAAATTTGGTAAAGTATCCTCCTCTGAATCACCACTACCTCCTCTAGATGTGGATCCTCATTAGATGCATTCTTTCTCCTTTCACCTAAACCATCATCATCAGAATTCAAACCCTGTGATGGAGCCCAAGCATACTGACTAGTAGTCACAATGTTTGTAAACATGATATCATATTTACAACACAATGCGAGATCGATACTAGAATGCTTAAACTTTCTAGCTCCTTGTATCTCCTGCAACAAGGGAAAATGAAGATATAAATGAATCATAATGATTGTAAGAACAAACAATAAAATAGTTTATAGTAATTGTACACATACTGGAAAAAAAAACAAACCTTGATTATATATTTTCACCACTCTAAAAAATAACAATTAAAAGAAACCCATGCCAATTTATAAAAAGAGAGTTACAGAATAAAAAAACCAAAGCATAAAGTATATAATCAAGTTCATTTATTCATAAGATGATGATTGATCCCACATAAAAGCAGCACACAATTCATAATATTACAAAAAAAAAAAATCTAAACCTTAAAACATGTAACTTAGAAAATGCAAATATTGACATATATAGTGGCAGTGCATTAAGAAATACATAAGGATATGGCTATAATTTTTTCCTGGTTAGATATAAACATTAAAACATGTAACTAAAAAAAAAACAAAGATACTGAGTCATGCAGTGTAGGATGTACCGAAATAGAGATCTGGTGTTTGTTGTGCTTTTCAAAAGATAAATTTTTAAGCCCTCTTTGGTTCTTGACAGAAAACAGAACGCCAAACAAAATGCCTTAACACAGATCGGGAGTTTGTTGTTTTTTCCAAGAGATAAAGATATTAGATCTTTGGTTCCTGAATCAAAATAGAATGAAAAAAATTAGAAAAAAGAAGAAAAAGAAGGATATGATTATTGTAAATATTGGGAATTTGAATTACCTGAAGTTTTTTAAATAAATTCACAAGAAAATTACCTTGAAAATCATAATAATTTTAGCGTGTCTTCAACCATTTCTGGGTTATGAAAAAGCACCATCACTGCGAAAAGACTTGAAGAAGGCAGCAGATCTGGTGTATGGTTTAAGTTTAGGATGGGGATTTAAGTTGGAAATGGGTAGTTGTTTTTAGCCCGAATGATCTGTTGACAGACTTCAATTATTCCCAAAGGTTTTTGGATCTCCAATCGGCTACAAAAAAAAAAAGAGTGTGTGAGGTCTGTTAAAGATTGGAATGAGAGAGAAGAATAATGGAGAGAGTAGGGAAAGAACGATGAGAGGAGAAGACCGAAACATGTTATTTTCAACAATATAAAATTAAAAAAGTGTGGAAACTGCGTTGCTATATTTTGTGTTCAGCAAACAATTCATAAAAGCAATTTGAGTTGTTTTTGACTAGCCTGTGGTTAAAACACAGGTTATTGCGGGTTCCAATAGTTAAAAAATATGGTTTGTAGCTAACCAAACATCTAAAAATTATGGTTTAATCTGAACGTGAAAGATAACACGTAAACAAACACTTTCTTATTTTATTTTATGATTATAAAGTAACTGTAACTATTTAATATCATTCATGTTTATTTAAATATTGAATTTTTATTCTATTCCTAAATCAATGCAACAAGAAAAATTACAACGAATATATTAGACAATGCCACCCGTCAACTTCCATCATATAAGTGTTACAAGCAGGGGAGGAAAAACTACCGCGAGCAGTAAGAAAAGAAGGATCTATAAACGGCACCGTTTTACCGAACGACAGGACAAATGGTCTCGTGATGGTGGTGTCGATGTGATCGATCTGCATCACGGCTTCCAATTTTTAATCATGTATTCTGAAAAGCCCAATTGCGCACTAAATCGCTACTTCTCCCTGTAATTCAAAATCAATCCTCTCTTCACGGACCACCACCACTCCTACTCCGACAACAACAGCCTTGTCACTGCTCAGGGAATCTCCTTACCTTTCTTTTCTGGCCCATTCCTGGTCAGCTCTCTTGTCTCGTCTCTCTGTCTCTTCTCCTCGCATCATTTCCTATTTCTCCCTTTTTTAACTGTCTGCGCTTAAAAGTTCTCGTGCCATCTTTTTCTTTCGCTGTACTTTCCAATTAGTAGGTTTGGTGTTAGTGTTTTTTAAGGTTTGTGTGTATGTTATTTCGTCGAATAATCAATTTGAACTTTCGCTTATTGGTAATGAAACCCTGGTGCTGATTTTTAGTACGAGGTAAAGGTATCTCGGGGTTGTTTTTTTTATTTTTTTCTAGTAACAGGACATGTGGGTGCATGGAACCAGCTTGAAGGTTTTTATTTATTTTTAATCCAATTCAAGATTTTGAGTTTCTGGGAACCAATAAATGTTTCAGTTTTTCTCTCTTTCTTTACCTTCTCTGTTTTTTTTCTTAAAAAAATAAAATTAAAGCTTCTGATTTTTGGGGACTGACGATTATTTCCTTTCAGTTTCTGGACTTTTGGAGTATTTGGTAAATGAAATCTTTGGTTGCTTGTGTTAAGGTCGTCAAGGATAGTTGGATTGCAACAGCTAGCGTATAATTAATTAGCTGTTTTTATGAAGCTGAACACTCACGGATACCCACTCGTTTCTCAGGGAAGTAGGATTATTCGATCACTATCTGACCACATGAAGTGAGAGAACTGGTCAAACATTTGTGGAGTTTGCCCGGAAATGGAGAATTCACCTACAACAATCGGCTCAAAAGGTTTGATAAAGCAGCATGAATTTGTAAGGGTTATAATTCAAAGCCTTTATTCTTTGGGCTATAGAAAGTCAGGTTCTTGTCTTGAATCGGAATCTGGGGTTTCATACAAATCTATGAATCTTGAGTTGCTGGAATCACAAATATTGGAAGGAGATTGGGATGGCTGCATAAATACCCTTTGTGCTATTCAGGAGTTGGCGGATGAAACGAGAGCATCGGTGTTGTTTCTGGTGTTTAAGCAGTGTTTGTTAGAATATTTAATTGGTGGCGATGATACTTTAGCTCTTTCTGTTTTGCGGAACCAGGTTCCTGCATTACGAATGGGCAAGGAGAATGTCCATAATCTTGCTTATAGTATAATTTGCTTGAAGGAGATGGAATTGAGTAAGGCAGATGACAATGTCATCCACGGCCAGCGGAAAAACCTGCTCACAGAGTTGGGAACATTGCTTCCTCCACCAACTGTGCTGCCTGAAAGAAGGTTAGAACATCTGGTTGAAACTGCTATTACAGCCCAAATTGATTCATGTGATTATCACAATTCAGTTGAGCCAATTTCACTTTATGAGGACCATAACTGCTCAAGAGACCAGTTTCCCACAGAGACCATACAGGTGTGCTTCTTACTGCCTTTTAAATTATTACTGCTTAAAAATGTTAAAAAGAAGCAAAACTAAAAATAATTGACTTTCTGAATAGAACATGGAAATGCTAATTGCTTTAACTTATTGGATGTTCTTAAATGCTGAATACCTGTGTGCATTAAGATTACTCGTTATTTCTTAATTGAGCATTCAGATGGCTTATGTTGGTACAAAGTCCAAAAACTTGTAAGTTGGCAATGTTGATGCTAAATACACATTATAACGAAAGAATAATGGACAAGTCACTTTCAACTTACAGCATGATAATATAACACTATTTAATGTCTTAACCCTATTGAGGTTGGCAGCATAACATTCATGAAAAATTCTGTGAAACGATGAAGGATAACATTGTTTCATCTTCGTACTTCTGTTTTAGAGATGCAGGAATGAAAATGCAATTCTTTTTTGAACATTGTTGCTTTTGAGACTCGCTTGGTGCTTATCTAGCTGTCTTTATATTGAATTATAGAGTAAGAATCTTGTTAAGAGAAGCTGGATAACTGAAAGTTAATTTTAGAATATATGAGAAAGTCACATGGAACTTGTGATGCAAGGTTACAACTTTTAGCAACTCTGTGCGCAGTCATGCATACATATAAATTGAACCTAGTTCTCTGTTGCCTTCCTCATGGTCCACAAAATTCATGAAGTGTACTCTTTTAGCATTGTTTGCGGTAGAAAGAACTGAGCAAGATCCTTTGGGTAGAAACAGAGTAAGAATTTTGCTGGAATAAACCATACAAATGAAAGCTAGTTTTAGGATTGTCTGGGAAGCAGATGAGTTATGTTATTAAGCTTGTCATGAGATCTACCTCCTATCTATTGGCCTTTGGTTTTTTCTTATCAACCTGCAAATGTTTATTTATTTATTCTTATGCATACCCTTATTAAATGTTTGAAAATAACTGTTGCAGAGCAACTGAGCTTGAGACTAAACAAAAACTAATTTTAGAATTGACCTGAGAGCACCAGATTATCTGTCTTGGTGAGATTGTCATTTGAACGAACCTGCAAATACCATTTTTCATATTTAACAGAACAACATATGCACACTTGTTGTCTTTGTTTTGCAGACGTTGACTGAGCATGAGAATGAAGTTTGGTTTGTTCAATTCTCTAATAATGGGGAGTACTTAGCTTCTTCTTCAAGTGACTGCACAGCCATCATATGGAAGGTACTCTTTGATGCTTTATCCTGTGGGCTTGCTTATCACAAGTGTCAAACAAAATAGGGTACTACTTTCTTGATCCAAGTCTGTCTTCGAGAATTGGTATGACAAATTGTTATTGTGGTTGGCAATGTGCGGGGAGCTGTATTCTGCTACTTTGCAACTTAGGGAGATTTGTTTTGGGGGGATGAAAAACACAGGGAGTTGTGTGCGGGTAATCATTATTCAAGGTTCCACATCTCGATTTTTCCAGGAAATTTTTCATTTGGAATGGTGAATGAAAAAAAGAGGAAAAGGAAATGTTCAAAAGCTATGTATGGCTGGTTAACTTTGAGGACCAGCAGACATTAAGTTCCTTGCTGTTGTTGTTAGTTGAGTTTGAAAGTTAGTGATAGCTGATACTTTTATATTCACTTGTTTTAGATTAATTTAAATTTCCAGCTCTTGATGTACAAAGTAGTACTGGACGGAGTGATTTGTATTTGAGATAAATTATGCACCAAGTCATTTGGCTAGCTATGACTTTATTTGGAAATTAAGACTTGATGTTCTAGTCTCTCAGAGGAGCTTAAATGAATTTTACTATATGATAATACAAAATATTTCAATTGCTTGTTGATGCTGGTATCATGGAATTGCCTTTAAAAAGAAAAATTATATTTCAAGTGGAATAGTTGATTACTGAAATAATAAGCTCTTCTAAAAATATGCAAGGGCCAGCTGATAGCGACTAACATAATGTTATTTATGTGGAGCTAAATGAAAGATTTTGCCCCATTGTTGTGCTGATTTAGATAATTGAAAATTTTAGAAAACAAGAGAATTGAGTATTGTTGCAATAAATGTGATAATTTCACAATGTTGGGATCTTGGATTTTAAGCTTTACCATAGGCCTTACAGCTACTAGGATTTGATTACTGTTTCTATGCACTATATTAAATTGTGTGAGAGTTAGTTTCTAAGAAAGTCTGAATAGGTCCCAGCTAAGTAGTTGCCTTTAGTGGAAATAGTATCTTGCTCTATTCATTGACCTTGTCATGACTATTCAATTACAGTTTTGTGAAGTCCCTCAATGTTCATATATTTTATTAATCTAAAGCTTTATATTTACATGTGTGTGCTGCATTGAGTTGATTTTGAGTTTGTGCTTAGAACTTTATTTACAAGTTCTTCTGGGTGAAAAATGAAGATGCGTACCAATTTGAAAGTGGGAGGCTGTCATTTAATTTTGCAATTCTGATGCCAGGTACTGGAAGATGGGAGGCTGTCATTTAAACACATGCTAAGAAGCCATCTAACCCCGGTATCCTTTGTAGCATGGAGCCCTGATGATACAAAGTTGCTAACGTGTGGAAATGTGGAAGTTCTCAAGTTGTGGGATGTGGAAACAGGTACATGCAAGCATACTTTTGGGGATCATGGCTTCGTTGTCAGTTCATGTGCTTGGTTTCCCGACTCAAAGCGATTTGTGTGTGGCAGTTCTGACCCTGAAAAAGGCATCTGCATGTGGGACTGTGATGGCAACGAGATAAAAGCATGGAGGGGCACAAGGATGCCTAAGGTTTTGGATCTTGCTGTCACACCAGATGGGGAAAATCTGATCAGTGTAATGTCAGATTTAGAAATTCGGATATTAAATGTCAGGACAAATGCTGAACAGGTCATCCCAGAAGAGCAACCAATTACTTCCCTTTCAGTTTCCGCTGATAGCAAGTTCTTTATTGTCAATCTTAATAGCCAAGAGATTCATTTGTGGGATGTTGCGGGAAAATGGAAGAAACCATTGAAATATATAGGCCACCAGCAACACAAGTATGTGATAAGATCCTGCTTTGGTGGATTGGATAGCTCATTCATTGCCAGTGGTAGCGAGAATTCACAGGTATGGCCTTTTTCTCCATGGCCTAGCTTTTTGTGAAACAAATAATCCATGTCCATGCATATTACTAGTGATTATATTTGTTTTTATCTTATAGGGGTGATTTATTTTGTCTTTCTCATTTATATCCTCATAGCATGCAGATTCACATTCTGATGTTAAGCAGATGGAAGCATCACTAACCTGTTTGTTCATTTCTGGTCTGCTGTTATTTAGTGAAGTTAATTTAGTCTGAAATTATGTTGTTACTTCTTAGCAGGTTTACATCTGGAATCGGCGGAACTCAAGGCCAATCGAGGTTTTGTCTGGCCATTTAATGACAGTGAACTGTGTCTGCTGGAACCCTAAAAGGCATCAAATGCTGGCTTCAGCTAGTGACGACCATACCATCCGTATATGGGGACCAAGCCGATCCAAGAACATACAGCGTTAGAAGAGTGTTTGATCAAGAAGGATACAAACCAGTATTGCAGCCCAAACCTGCATGTGCAATAGTATTTGTTTTCCCCAATTTGTTATTTGTTCGTAGATTTGTAAATAGGTGGAATCCCGGTGCCCCTTTCCAATTTTTGAGCCTTGTAAATCTCCATTCCTTGTAGCTTTTTTTCTCTTGCATATGTGAATTATTTAGATGTTTTGAGCAAGAGTATGTTTAAGAAATAGACGATGCCCTGTATAATGGCCTTTGTACTCTCATGCTATGGTACAAATGTCTTTCTGATCGAGCAGTGATCTTTCTTGGCAGCTGCAGGTGAAAGTTTTTGTTTTGCTTTCCTCACTGGTTCCGTGCTCTATGTTCCTGGTCTTTCTATGGACCATCTATATCATGAATAGGCGCTTGGGCTAGCTTTGTCTCAGCTTTGATGGCTGTGATTTTTGGGTCCAGACATGTGCGTGCTAGAACAATCGAAGCCTCATGAAACCACAGTTCAAAGGAGAAGAACCTGGTAATGTCGCGGGTTTAACAGGTGGGATTTTCTCAACCTGGTACCAAGATTTAGGTTCTGCTTGTCAGTAGGGATGTGGATTGGACGAAGAGTTGATGATGATAAAGAAAGAAAGAAAGAAAGATGAGAGTAAATTCATGTAAAAATTACCAAAAATATATAGGGTGTTTTGGGATATTCACTGTAGCACTAATGAGGATTTATTGTGGATTGTACTAGTAAAATGATGTTTTTATCCTTCATCAAATCAGATTAGAAAATTAAGCTCATATATAAAACAGTCTTTTCTATATAATTCAACTGTCATTCTCGCTTTTCATAGAGGTACAAATGTATTTTCATTTTTTTAATAGTAAAATACCTTCTTTACCCTTAAAAAAATACTAAGATATTTGGTTGTCAAGGGCTTGTTGAGATCTTATGGTTTTTTGCATAGTATAATTACTAGTTTATCCTTTACATCATAATTAATTAAGGCTTGCTTTGAGGGTATTTTTGTATTATCGTTACTAGTTGGATTGCCCGCGCGCTGCTACGAGAAATCTTGCCGTAGCTTTCTTCCCAATTGTAAATTCATGAAACCTAAATCTCATAGCAAGAAAGAAAATGAAGAACTTTCCTAATATGCAAGTAGGATCTAAATTCATTAAAAGGTAATGAATGCAGTGGTTAAACAATAATATCTTTAATTAAAAATATTTGTTATCCAAGAACAAAAATACGTTTAATAAATTAAAAAGAGTTGGATATAGCAGTGCTAGCAAGAATCAAGTTGAATGTTGTCAAAGGAAGTGAGTTTTAGCAAAAGTTGCAAAACAGTATCCAGCACATGTATGGCATGATCGTCCATAGCTACATGTCCTGTAAATGAAAAATGAATCATCAAAGAGAGAGAATCTAGAGAGAGACGCTCTCCTCCTTCATAGAGTGGATTCCCTCTTGTCTGCTGGTGGCGACTCTTGCTGTTTGATTTTTTTTCTTGGCTTTCCTTGTCCTGTTCCTCTTCTCTTCTCCGTTTCCCTGTTTTCCCTTCACTGATTTCCACCACATCCCGGTTTCCCCCTTCTTTTCATCTTTTCCCGCCTGTTCCTTTTTTTCAAATGGCAAAGAACAAGCGAAAGGCTACTTCTACAGTAGCTCGTAGACAAGACGTTTTGCCTGCTCCTATTGCTGGCCCCAAGGATCATGATCCCGATGGTGATGGTTCAGAGGTTCTTGCACTCACGGTTGTCACTGCTAGCAGACCCGATGCAGTTCCCTGTGCATCCTGTCTAGATCCTTCCCCCTTGCCTTCGTCTCAACCTCGAGATGTGGGTTTTAGTGCTCTCCACCCTGCTTCAGTGATGGTGGTTGCTTCTGTCTCTAAGTCTTTGGATGCGGTTCTAGTGAAAGATTGCTCTGTCGCTTCTGATGACAAGATCCTGGATGAGGATCAGCTGGACTTTAACTTTTCAGATGAAAAGTGTGATGACTCCCCTCAAGCCCCTACTGTGCTCCCTACTAAGAACTTACCTTCCCCTCCCCCTTTGCTACCTGCTGAGCAGATACCTTCCCCCCTTTTGACGAAGAGTGTGATGCCTTCCTCTTTAACTTTTGGCTGTCGAGAGCCTGCACCCTCCTCCGTTGCAGGTAACCCTCTCTCTGCTCCTAGCAATAGTCAATGGCGGGACCTTTTCTTTTCCAATAGATCTACTGTTTCCTATACCAAACTTCAAAACTTCTCACTTAACCATCTCTCCAAAACTTATGCTATATCCCCTGAGGATATTCAACCAAAATTTGAAATTTGGAACTTTTGTGTTGTGGGCTATGTTTCTGGAAAAAGCCCCGGTTACAGAGCTCTGAATAGTATTATCTCCAATGTCTGGAAATGTGAGGCCACCCTTACCATCCATGACTCTGGGTGGCTGGTATACAGATTTAAAACAGAGGAGGACGAGCTTACAGTTCTTCAAGGAGGACCCTATCTTGTGTATGGACGGCCCCTTGTTCTGAGGCCTATGGCGAAATGTTTTCACTTCTCTAGTGAAGAGATGTCGCGGGTACCGGTTTGGGTAAAGTTTCCAAACCTTCCTCTGTGCTGCTGGTCCCCAGTTTGTTTATCAAAGATAACCAGTATTCTTGGGAAGCCTATTTAGTGTGACCAGCTTACCTCAACTCTTTCTCGTATGTCTTATGCACGAGTGTTGGTTGAAATTGATCTCCTAGAGGAACTTCGACACTCAGTGGAGATTTCATTGCCTGAAGGTCTTACTCTGCACTAAAAGGTTGTCTACGAAACTCTGCCCAAGTATTGTAACTTCTGCCATGTCCTTGGCCATACTCGTCTCCTCTGCCCCAAAGCTACTGCTACTATCAAAACTGTACCTTGCAATCAACCCCAGGCTCAGGATGTTCAAGCTGATAAAGGGGCTGTTTTTAGTAGAGTGGGTCCCCAGCCTCCTGTTCCTTCTCCTCCACAGGTGCAATGCCATTCCCAAGACCACGATATTCCAGTGGTTTCTGGGGGGGATGCTGGGTCAGAAGCTGATCATGTTATTACTAATAGTTGGGTTACTGTGCACTCTAGACGAAAATCCAGCAAGCAGCACAAGGGGAAGGTGGTGGCTGTATCTGAGTCAGTGTTTGTTGACAACTCTCCTACTACTCCCTCTCCCCCTGTTTGCACAGGTACAGTTCAGAACTCCCCTATAATAGATACATTGGTGGCAACCCCTTGTGCTGGAGAAGTTCAGGGTTCTTTTCCTTCTCGAACTACACCATTGGTTGTGTATCCTCGTGTTGGTGAGGCCCATAATTTATCCCCTCCCAGAACAAATTCTTTGGTAACTAATACTGGTGATGCTGATATGGCTGGTAAATCTGTGAATGCTCCTATCTTGGATGTGTTTGTTCAGTGTGGGGTCAGGACTCATAACCAAAAGCAGCGTAGTCGTAGTAGAAGGGTTTCCCCTTCCCCTGCAATACTATGATCATTTACAGCTGGAATATCAGGGGACTTAACAATCCCCTGAAGCAACATGAGGTTGTTAGCCTTATGAAGAAGCATAAGATGGATGTATGTGGGCTGCTTGAAACAAAATTGCTCTCCTCAAGAGTTGGCTCTATGCATAAATTTCGGCTAAGGCATTGGTAGTATTTGTCCAATGCAGATGTTGCATGCACTGCTAGAATTGTGGTTTTTTGGAATCCATCCACAGTAAAGGTTGATTTGTTTGCATCCTCTACGCAAGCTTTACATCTTTCAGTCACCTATTTAATTTCTCAGATTAGCTTTATGGCTACTTTTGTTTATGACTTCAATATTATCTCTGCAAGACGATCTCTATGGGAGGATTTAAGGCGCTGGAATTCTAGTTGTCCCTGGATGGTTCTTGGTGACTTTAACTCTATGCTTTCCTCTACAGATAAACACATGGTGCGGCTGTGTTAGGAAGTTAAACTTTAATATTCTCTTTATTTAGTAATAGATAATCAGTGTATATTATCTTCCTATTGTAATGCCTATCTTATAGCTTGACACCCTGTAATGTAGTTTCTCATTCCTGTAATGTAGCTTTTCATTCCTAACTTGTAGGAATGTTTTGCTGTACAAATACATGACCTAATGTCAATAATATTCATTCAAGCAAATTATATCTTTCCTTTATCTTTTCATGGTATCAAAGCCTTGATGACCAAGCGGTCACGAGTTCGAATCTCACCATCCCTATTTATTTGATAAAAATTAAGCACAAGGTAATGTGGATCTGTGCAAGTTTCAAGCCCAAAGGGCTTTCATTTGAGGGGGTGTGTTAGAGAATAATATAAATCATATCCTGGGACCTCACCTAACAGCTTAAGCTTTTGGGTTGAATTGGTTCTTTGACATGGTATCAAAGCAGAGTTGAGATCCTGATTCATCTTGATTCATCGATGTTCATCGCTGCACTCAAGTCACTCGTGTAGCATCTTCCTTTTCCAGCTATCATGTCCACAGATGAAACATCACTAACAATTGACACAGGCAAAGAGATTGTTGTTCCTACCACTTCTGCAGATCTCTCAAAGGCAGGTATCTCAAACCCCTATTTCACTCATCATGCAGATCATCCGGGCTTGGTTTTGGTTTCCAAACCGTTGAACGGAGACAATTATTCCACTTGGAAAAGAGCTATGAATTTGGCCTTAAATTCTAAAAATAAGTTAGGCTTTGTCAATGATTCAATCAAAGCCCCTTCAGAAGAAACTGATCCCGAAGGTTATGCGACCTGGTCTCGATGTAATGATATGGTCCATTCCTGGATCGTCAACGCTCTCAGTCCGGAAATTTCAAATAGTGTGATTTATTATTCTACTACTCATGAGGTTTGGGAAGATCTTCGTGAGCGATTCTCTCAAGGTAATGCACCTCGTATCTTCGAGATTCAGCGAGACATTGCTTATCTCAGACAAGAACAACTCTCCGTTTCTACCTACTACACCAAATTGAAAGGTCTATGGGATGAATTGGCTTCATACAATAATGCAATACACGGGGCACAACAAGATCAGCAAAAATTGATGCAATTTCTAATGGGGCTGAATGACTCTTACAGTGCTATTCGCGGGCAGATTCTCCTGATGAATCCCCTTTCTTCAGTTTGGCAGACGTATTCCTCTGTTTCTCAAGAAGAAAAACAACACCTCCTGAGTTCAACATACGCTGCAATTGACTCCAGTAGCAGTGCAGCTATGGTAGTTCGAAGCAAACCCAACCCAGTCAGACATGAGAGATCCAACCATCCATATGGGTCACAAGAATCACGATCGCAAGAGAGGCAGCCTGAAAATTTCAGGCAAGACAGACGACGACATGGTACAGGCACAGGCAGAGGACGCCCCAATTGCTCACACTGTGGAGAAATGGGACATTGGATCCAAACCTGTTATGAGTTAAATGGCTATCCAGTGGGCCATCCAAAGGCTAAATTTAACTCCGGCTCAAGAGGATTCAACAACAGAACTAAGCCTGCAGTGAATAATGTTGCCGAGTGGTCTTCTAAAATTGATGGCAACCAGATTGTTGGGATTTCAGAGGATCAGTTGAAACAACTTTTGTCGCTTGTTAGTAAAAGTGACGATTCTATCTCTCAGGCCAATGCTGTGATCAAGCCAGGTTTGTCTAACATCGCTTCCCGCAATTGAATCATTGATAGCGGGGCGACGGATCATATTTCTTCGTCATCTAAATTATTTTTCCACAAAAATAAAAGTTGTTCGTTACCTCCTGTAATGTTACCTAGCTGAGACAAAGCTAATATTGTTGCGAAAGGATCGTTGCCTCTGAATTCTGTCTATTATTAGCATAATGTGCTATGTGTTCCTACTTTCAAAGTTGATTTGATATCAGTTAGTCGTCTGACGAGAGGCCTGAATTATTCAATAACCTTTTTCTCTTATTGGTGTATTTTGCAGGATCTGGCTACGAGGAGGATGATTGGTTTGGGTAAACAACGCGATGGTCTATATTATTTGGCGGCACTTGCGACGAAGAATTCAGTAAACACCTCATCCTCACCCACAAAACAGCCGACCTGCAACCTTACCATCTCATCCACCGATCTCTGGCATCATCGCTTAGGCCATGCATCATCTTCCCGTTTAAGTTATATTGCCAAGAAGTTTTTAAATTTTTCGGTTCAGTCAAATAATACTTGTCCTGTATGCCCTTTGGCTAAGCATATTCGTTTACCTTTCAGTCCTAGTACAATTTCTTCACTAAAACCTTTTGAAATAATTCATTGTGATATTTGAGGTCGTTATCGACACCCTTCTCTTACTGGTGCTCATTATTTTCTTACCATTGTGGATGATTTTACTCGTTTCACATGGATATTTTTAATGCGACATAAAGATGAAGCACAATCACTTTTAAAAAAATTCTTTAGTTTTGTTCAAACTCAATTTGAGTCTCACATAAAAACTTTTCGCAGTGACAACAGTGGGGAATTTACCTCACTACGTTCTTTTTTTCAAGATCATGGGGTCGTTTTTCAACATTCTTGCGTTTACACGCCTCAACAAAATAGGGTTGTGGAACGCAAACATCGTCATATTTTACAGGTGGCTCGAGCTTTAAAATTTCAAGCTCAACTCCCTACCCTTTTTTGGGGGGAGTGTGCTCTTACTGCCGTCCACATCATCAATCGGTTGCCCTCTCCAGTTCTTTCTTTAAAAACCCTTTTTGAACTTCTCTACTCCAAACGGCCTTCTTTTTCCCATCTCCGTGTCTTTGGTTGTTTAGCTTATGCTACTAATGTCCGTGTTTCCCACAAATTTGATCATCATTCCATTCCTTCGATTTTTATTGGCTATCCCGTTGGACGAAAAGCCTACAAATTATTTGATTTGTCGTCTAACAAAATTTTCACCAGCCGTGATGTCAAATTTCATGAAACTTCTTTTCCTTATGCATCTGTCAAGCCCATTTCTCCTTCCCCAACGGTGCCTGGCCCGATTCCTCTTTTGGCCCGTGATATCCCCTGGCCCAATTCTTTTTCTCCAACACCAAATGCTTCTCTGTCAAACACTGTTACGCCTCCTGCCTTACCAAATTCCTTACCTGCATCTCCTTCCTCTCCTTTTCCAAAAACACCACACACGTCCCCTTCCCCTCCTTCATCGCCACCACCTCTTTCACCGAACCAGTCGTTTCTTTCCTCTGAACTTCCTTCGCTGTCATCTTCTTCGCTTGCTCCATCATCCGAACCCTCGTCAATTCCACCTTCCCATTCACCTACCCCTGTTCCTGATCCTATTCCCCTCCGTCACTCTAGTCGCCAAACCGGTCCGCCGATCAAGCTCAAGGATTTTGTCTGTAACAATGTTTACTCCACCCAATCAACCTCATTGTCGCTGGGTCCGACTAAAGGTACTCGTCATCCTCTGGCTAAACATCTCTCATATCACAGATATATGCCTCAATATAAATCTTTTGTTGCTCAACTCGGTATAATAACAGAGCCTAGGTCTTATTCAGAGGCCATTGTTCATCCTGAGTGGCAGAAGGCCATGAACTCCGAGTTACAGGCTCTCCAGGCCAACGGCACCTGGACTCTTACTCCGCTTCCTGCTGGTCACACTCCCATTGGCTGCAGATAGGTGTATAAAGTCAAGCTTCGATCAGATGGGTCTGTTGAGAGGTACAAAGCACGGTTAGTCACCAAGGGCTTCACTCAACTAGAGGGCATCAATTATCAGGATACATTTTCTCCTACTGCCAAGATTATTTCAGTTTGCTGCTTGCTTGCTTTAGCCGCCGCTCGTGGGTGGTCTTTGCACCAAATGAACGTTAACAACGCCTTTCTTCACGGCGATCTGGTTGAGGAAATTTATATGTCTCTGCTGCCTGGGCATCAGCGACAGGGGGAGAATAATCTGGTATATCGCTTACATAAGTCGCTGTACGGTTTGAAACAGGCATCTCGCCAATGGTTCGCTAAGTTCTCAGAGGCTATTTATTCTGCTGGTTTCGTTCAATCTTGAGCCGATTACTCTTTGTTCACCAAAACACAAGGCAAGCTCTTTACTGCTCTTTTAATATATGTAGATGACATTCTAATTACTGGAAATTATCCTGCTAGCATTGCTGCCACTAAGACATTCCTACATAGTTGTTTTAATCTTAAAGACCTGGGTAATCTGAAGTACTTTCTTGGTATTGAAGTTTAAGCTTCTAAGAAAGGGATTTTTATCTCCCAGCGGAAATATGCATTAGAAATCATTGAGGATGTAGGTCTGTTAGGTGCAGCCCCAATTAATACTCCTATGGAACGAGGCTTGAAATTATCAAACAATAATGATTTGCTCAAAGAACCGAGTAAGTATAGAAGATTGGTTGGTAGATTAATTTACTTGATTGTTTCAAGGCCAGATATAACATATGCAGTACATCTTCTGAGTAGATTTATGCATCAACCCCGAAAACTTCATATGGAGGCAGCTCTTCAGGTTGTCCGATATTTGAAAGGTGCACCTGGCCAAGGCTTATTTTTCTCTTCGAATAGTGACTTCAGGTTAAGGGCTTATTGTGACTCGGATTGGGCAGGCTGTCCACTTACTAGAAGATCCACCACAGGTTATTGCGTCTTTCTTGGACCATCATTAATATCCTGGAGGTCGAAGTGACAGAAAACAGTTTCTCTTTCTTCTGCCGAGGCAGAGTATCGTGCAATGACAGAAGCCTGTTGTGAGTTGACATGGCTACGCTATCTATTAAGAGACTTGGGACTAACACATCATGAATCAGCTATATTATTTTGCGATAACAAGACTGTCTTACACATTGCAGCCAACCCAGTTTTTCATGAGCGAACTAGACACATTGAGATGGATTGCCATTACATTAGAGACAAGATTCAAGATGGTTCAGTGATTACAAGATATGTGAGTTCAGCACACCAGCTGACAGATATCTTGACCAAGCCTTTGGGCAAGGAGAATTTTGTTCCTATTATTCGCAAGTTGGGAGTACAGGATATTCACTCTCCAACTTGAGAGGGAGTGTTAGGAAGTTAAACTTTAATATTCTCTTTATTTAGTAATAGATAATCAGTGTATATTATCTTCCTATTGTAATGCCTATCTTATAGCTTGACACCCTGTAATGTAGTTTCTCATTCCTGTAATGTAGCTTTTCATTCCTAACTTGTAGGAATGTTTTGCTGTACAAATACACAACCTAATGTCAATAATATTCATTCAAGCAAATTATATCTTTCCTTCATCTTTTCAGGTTGTCTCTTCCTATGAAATATCTGATTTTCAAGACTGCTGTTTTGATCTGGGCCTTCATGATGTAAATTTCACTGGATGCCACTTCAGTTGGACAAACAGCTCTGTTTGGAGCAAACTTGATCGGGTGTTGATAAATCCTTCATGGTCCTCTTTGCAGCGTCTCACTCATGTTCACTTTGGATCTCCAAGTGTATTTTTAGATCATTCCCCTGCAGTAGTTAGACTGGATCCATATATGCAGGGTAGACAAAATTTTAATTTCTTTAACATGTGGGCTACACATGATCAGTTCCTGCAGGTGGTCTCTTCTTGTTGGTCTTCTCCTGTATATGGTACACCCATGTATATTATTTGCCGTAGACTTAAGCTCTTGAAGGGGCCTTTGAAGGAGCTCAATCGCCTTCATTTTAATCATATTTCAGAACGTGTTTCTCGGCTTGAGTCTCAGTTGGAGCAACTCCAAAATGCATTCCAGCAAGACAGGGATAACCAATTTTTGTTTGCACAGGACAGGTTTCTACGATCCAAGTTATCTTCTCTGAAGTTTGCAGAAAAACAGTTCTTCAGTCAAAAGATAAAATGCAATTTTCTTAAGCATAGTGACAATGGCTCCAAGTTCTTCCATGCTCTCCTAGGCCAGAATCATCAGAGGAACTTTATTCTAGCCATTATGTGCAGTCATGGCAGTCTTAACGTATCATTACAGGAAGTGGGCAATGAATTTGTGTCTTATTATCAGCGGTTGCTTGGCTCATCCAATACCATCTTTCCACTTGACAATGCAGTTATTCACTGTGGTCCATGTCTGCCAGCTAGTTCTCATGGCCTTCTCCTCGCCCCGGTTTCTCATGAGGATATCTGAAAGGCAGTCTTCAGCATTGGAAATGACAAAGCCCCAGGTCCTGATGGCTACTCCTCCTTCTTCTACAAACAAGCCTGGCATGTTATATGAGGGGATGTATTTGCAGCGGTTCAGGATTTTTTTCATTCTGGCAGACTCCTCAAACAGGTTAACCATTCAATCAATGCCTTGATTCATGGAAAACAATTTCATTTACATGATTTAAAAAAGATGTTTCTTTACAAAGAATTGAGTATCAATTACAAAATTCTGTTTTACAAAAAAGAATTTCAGATTTCCAAAATAATATCGAGCATGAAATTTGTTCTAATATGCCAAATGCTTTTTGGAAAAGAAAACATGTTGTTAATCTTCCCTATGAAGATAACTTTTATGAGAAACAAAAACCTACAAAGGCAAGACCAATCCAAATGAATGCTAAATTAGAACAATATTGTAGACTCAAAATCCAAGATCTAGAGTCAAAAGGTCTTATCCAGAAGTCCAAATCACCTTGGTTGTGTGCTGCATTCTATGTTAACAAAAACTCTGAAATAAAAAAAGGCACACCTAGACTTATGATCAATTACAAACCACTAAATAAGGCCCTGAAATGGATCAGATATCCAATTCCAAATAAAAAAGATTTATTACAAAAATTGCATTCTGCTTTCATATTTTCAAAGTTTGATATGAAATCGGGTTTTCGAAAAATTCAAATCCATCCCAAGGATCGTTTCAAAACTTTATTTACAGTCCTATTTGGTCAGTATGAATGGAACGTTATGCCATTTGGTTTAAAAAATACACCATCTGAGTTTCAAAGAATAATGAATGACATATTTAATGCATATTCCAAGTTTTGCATCGTTTACATTGATGATGTTCTTATTTTTTCAGCATCATTAGAACAACACTTTAAACATTTACACATATTTTTTCATGTTGCAAAACAAAATAGTTTAGTTGTTTCCAAATCAAAGATTTCTCTATTCCAAACTCATGTTCGTTTTCTTAGCCATTATATCTACCAAGGTACTATCACACCCATTGAGAGATCCCTTACCTTTGCTAATAAATTCCCTGATAAAATCCTTGATAAACCTTAGTTACAAAGGTTCTTAGGAAGTCTGAATTATGTTTTAGATTTTTATCCTAATATTAGTAGACTTGCAAAACCCCTTCATAATAGACTAAGGAAAAACCGAGTCCCATAGTCTGATGAACACACTACTCTCGTTCGTCAGGTTAAGAAGCAAGTCCAAGAGATTCCTTACTTTTATATAACCAACCATTTAACTCCTAAGATTGTAGAAACAGATGCATCTGATTTAGGGTATGGAGGCATTCTCAAGCAAGTTCAAAATTCTAAAGAACAAATTCTTCAATTTACATCTACCTATTAGAATGACTGTCAAAAGAATTAATCTACTATATAAAAAAATTTATTTCATTGTTCTATGTATTACAAAATTTTAAAGTGACTTATTAAACCAGAAATTCCTTTTACGTATTGATTGCAAATTTGCTAAAGAAGTTTTACAAAAAGAAGTTCAAAATATTGCTTCAAAACAGATTTTTGCTCGATGACAAGCTATTTTAAGTATTTTTTATTTTGATATTGAATATATAAAAGGAGATACAAATTCCATTCCTAACTTTCTAACACGTGAATTTCTCCAAAACAAGTCCTGATGCCTCCCAAGTCCAAAAATAAAGGCAAAGGCCCTCAATCAGCATCTACTACAAACCCATAAAAAACCCAAAACACTTCAAAACTCATGGCTTCTACCATATCTTCTGTAAAACCAATAACTTCTTGGTACGATGCAGTCGTTGCTGAAGAAAAAACAACAAATCCTCCAACAATACAAAATGAGAAAGTATAAAATTTGGTAGAAACTCTATCCAAATCTCCATAATTACTTCTTGCTTACAAATTCTTAGCCAGAAGTCCTCCCAAGAGGATGAATCCTTTCAATTAGGTAAAACTTCTAAACTGATTTTAAAATCCCTAGCAGAGTTTTCTTCCCAAAAACCTCTACTTACAAATCTCTCATTCTCCCAAAGTAATTTCATCAAAACATCTCCAAAACCTAAATCTAAATGTTTTATCAAAACTAATTTTCAAAATGTTTTAACTATTGAAGATGGTTTTTACCATCCTGATCCTATAATCACAACTACAAAAATATTTCCTCCAGGATGGTATTTCAAACACTAGGATACTACAAAAACCCATGCTTACTACATGACCATCCTTGAAATTACAAGTTCAGTAAAATTTGAACATTTTAACCTCAAACAACATCATACTAAACCAGCTTATTCCACTGGTATCATCAAACATGTCTTACATCCAACTAAATGGAAACAACCTCTCCATCATGAAATCCATTTTTCTATCAGCTTCCAAACCAAACTATATAACCATTGCCAAACCTATTCCTATTGGGACTACCAACAAGCATGGTTGAATGTCTTTTTTTCTCCAAAACTCCAAAGGAAGCCATTCCTAGTTATTTTATTTTGATACCTCGATCAATACTACAAAACTGCCAAACTGGTTTTGTCAATGATGGGATTACTTTGGTTGCATCACTGAACTCCTTCACCCACACCCTGTGGTTGAAAAAGGCTACAAACTTTTCAAACAGAATTTCAGAGGCATAGAGAGGGAAAAGAAATTTCCCCCAATACTTATGTTCTGTTCCAAATTTTTTGTGTCGTGGGTATACTCATGGTACTTCGACTACAACGATTAAAATACCCATATAATTTTGATTAGAAAATACAAAGTTAAATGGTGGGACTCTTTTGCGATAGAAAATAAAATCTCTGAATCTAATGTAATGTCATGGCTTTCCTTAAACAACAGACATGGTGTAAAACCCAAGGAAAAATAAAGGTTGCATAGATTGCAAGCTAACTACATGAGAAATAAAAGTGAAGAAATTCATGCATATGGTTAAATAAAAACGGGAATTCAGAAAGTTTTGGATATAAGTTTCTGGATGAAATATTTCGAGACATTATAAATCAACACAAAAATGTTGAGGGTTGGATTAAATTAATGAAAATAAACTAAACTAAAAGTTGTGGTGTGAAATTATAAGAAATGAAAAGAGGTATAACTTAATTATAAGAAGAAAAAAAGATGTGAGGGCCTAAATGCAAATAAGAAAAATTATAGAGCATAAATACTCTTATTCTCACCAAAAATCTACAGCAATCGTAAGGAAAGAAAAGAGAGAGTTTTTGTATCCATTCTTGCAAAATCAAGAGAGAAACACCAAAATTTCAAGAACTCATCCAAGATTAAGGGTTTATAGATGGAATAAACACTTATGGGCAAGGGATTAACCAGAAAAATTGAACAAGAACAGAAGATGGAGGGCTGGTTGTCATTAGATAAGAAAGGAGGGAGTTGAAAATCTTCAATTGGTTGGAGATCAAAACCTTAATTCGTACCGGGTAAGGTGTTCTAAAATGATCTTATAAGTCATTTCAAATTCGATAATGAATTGATGCCTTGATGTGAGTTATAGATTAGGGTTCTTAGACTTGAATTGGGGGAAAAGTATTTATTGTTAAAATTAAGTTAATTCATGGGTGG
>Ga0307517_10004370_pt1 | contig 21758 bp, 11 predicted proteins | sample 23_EM_MG_FD_194515 | JGI IMG/M metagenome (GOLD analysis project Ga0307517, IMG submission 194515) | Populus trichocarpa ectomycorrhiza microbial communities from riparian zone in the Pacific Northwest, United States - 23_EM | ecosystem: Host-associated > Plants > Roots > Unclassified | place... | reverse complement strand
TTGGTGAAATTTTCTGGTGGAATAGTAGGGAATAGAGTAGTAGTTGGATCAAATGTCATTAATGGAGAATTTGCTGTGAGTCAAAAATGGATTATAGAAAAAGTGACATTCTTAGGATTAGAGAAAACTAAAGGGCAGTTTGATGTACTTGAGATATCTGGGCTTTCTCAGCCTCTCGGACAAGAGTTCAACTTGGAGAAGACATTTTAGAATGCAGGAAATGATCACTGCTGTCTACTAGAAAGTGAAAAAACAATAAGAGACTGTAATTGCCAGTTTGGAGAAATGTTAACTGTGCTTTTACTTAAAAATATATTAAAATAATTTTAATTTTTTTAAAAAATTTTAACATCAACAAATCAAAATCAAATATTTTCAAATATATAAAAATAAATCAAACTACACTCAAACATAATTTCAAACGGCCCAGTCACTTAGTCATCTTGAAAGTTGACCCAATGAAATAAAATTAGATGTTTTTGCACGATGCCATTTCGTTGCTACCAAAAGAAGAAAAAAAGGCATCCATAAACCATATTGACATTGTGCCTACCCTGTAAGAATTTGCAAATTAAACGTAGTTGATATTTTCAGGCTAATGTATGAAGCAGTACAAGACAGCTTATGATAAGAAAGAACATGGAAGTCAGAGAAATGAAATCGAATTAATGATGCTAGAATACAATTATCTGAAGATTAAGCGATTGAGTGCATCTGAAAATAATGGTACATGGAAGAACTTGATAACTAGAACCAGCTGTTTAATATTTCGAACAATTAAAAAATTGTAATATCTGTAAACTCCTACAAAAATTCTGCTTTAAAGACACTTCCTTCAGCAATACTTCAATGTTGATAAATAAGCTGTCCAATATTTACCAAAAGACAACCAAGACACCTGGAATAAATTCCAGTGATTAGTAACCAGAAAAACTTTTTCATGCACAAGAATCTGATCCAGAAAATCATTCATTGCAAGTAGGAGATGGAAAATCCATGTAATCTGGTGGTTTTTCTATGTTTATAGTAACTTGATTTTCTTTTTTTCTGAAGGCTGAAAAACAAAACAAGTGGTGGATGAAAGAATTTGACAACACAGAATAGAGAAGTACCTCAAATATATGCTACAAGGTAGGTGTATAGGTTGAGAACTGGTCCTATCATCCCATATATTCTATAAAAATCTCGTTACTATGAGCAACCAATTTGATCCTTGAAGACGACATTTTTCAGCCAGCTTCAGACCCAAATCTTTGTAGGAAGAATTCATCAAGTTGTCCCCAGTTAAGGGTGCCAGATTCGCTAGAGCTACCAGAAGGTAATGATCTAATGCATCCAAGGATAAGTGTAATATCCCGGTGAAGCCTGATAAATGGGACACAAACAAAAAGAACTTAAGCTCCAGAAAATGAATTTCCATGCAGAAGCAGGCAAAACAGAAAAACAGTTGTGGATGCTCTTGTAAGATAATAAAAGGCAGTACCTGCCCTTTGCTTGCGGACTGCTGATCTCAAACCGTGAAAATGCTTCTGAAGTTTCTTTATGCAAGTCTATAACCACTTGCCTGCAAAAATCATTGCAGTGCAGGGATAAGCGTTTCCATCAAAACCCAAGGGAAAAAAACTGCTGGGTTTTTGAGATTTTGCTCTGTTTTCATGAGAATACATTTTTCATCAAGAAATATGGTTCTGGATACCATGAAAGTATTTAACGTCATTAAGTTTCTTAGAAAATAAGTTAGACTAAACACACCGGATGCATTTCATTCAAGGAAGGACAATTTCTTTGTTTAGACCTGGCCACAGAGTGATGCCAATATTGGTTCAAGAAGATTATTAGATAGAAAGAATCCTGAAAATTTTGGGTAACTCTTGCACAAATTATTTCGACTGAGCAGTTTTTCCATTACAAGATTGCAACAACTATTTCATATGAAACATGCCGAAGAAACATTTTTGTCCATTTAAAATACAGCATATGTTAATTCAACAACAGCTAAACTGCTTAGCAAATTACAATTTTATAGCTAAGCTGCCAGCCACTGCACTGAATTGAGTAATCTAACTGTACTCACTAGTTATCGCTGGAAATGCTAACAAAAAACTTCAAAAACATAAAATAAAAAACACAGGGATAGACAACCAAATATGCCTCAATATCCACTTCAAGCCATTTTACTTCAGGATTTTTGTCATCATTGGACTATGCATTACACAACTATGAGATCAAAGTCATACTCTACATTTTGTAGCATGGAACAGCAAAGTATATGCTGATATTGCAGCAAGCAACTGCGTATTATTCACCAAGCTAAGTTTAGAACTCACCTGAAAATCGCTTGAATATCCGCCTCATGTAAAGTTCTAGACAAGATACGTTGTAGGTAGTTAACCTCCTGCAAAAGTTGAACGGCTAATCAGGTCCAATTCTCCAAGGATAATTTTGGTTGAACAACCATAAGGAAAGAAACCACCTCCCAAATCCTAACATTATAATGATTATAACAGCTACTTGAGTTCATACATTTAGCAGGAATTTTCTAGATTAAGTTCTTAATCTAAGAAAGCAAAGACAAAGTTTATGTCATGAGTGGAATCAGGTTGAGGACTGTTAACATGCTGTAGATTTTCACCAAACAACTGTATGCAATGAAAAGACATCCGCACATCAACCACAATAATATATGGCCATGTCAGCCCACTCTGAAGTTTATCTACTTGACTAAAGTGTTCAGAGCAGGCATGTTTGGCATTTCCAAATTGCCAAGATCCACAGTAAGAGGACACCACAAAAGCCTCTAGTGTATTTGGAATTTGGAACATTCCAATTTACAATTAGTTACCTTTACAATTTCTTTAGCAATCAAACTAGGCTGTGAATCAGTATCTACGGGTCTATTCCAGCTCTCGACAACTGGAGGCAATTTACGTAGATGATACAACACCCTTTCCCTCATTATCTGAACCAGCTTTGTAAGTATCTCCTCTTGATGAACCTTATAATCCTGAGTTAAAAAATAAAACCATGTGAAATTTGAAACTAAACAGCATAAAAGCCTGTTCATCCACAGACAAAACCAGCTCCAAACTACAAGAAATCCAAAAAACAAACAGGCATTGAAAGAGAAGTTCCACGCATTGTACGCATTGTCATGCATGCCATCAATCAGTAGCAAGAGAGCTCAGCAAATTAAATAGAAGTTGCACACATCACAATATTAGCATGAGAAGCAGCTTAAACAGCTACATACCTGTGCTACTCGATCAATCTCTGACAATAGTAATGCTTTCCGTGCTTCAGGTACTTTAAGGAAAAGAACTCGCCTGATTTCTTAGCCAAGACAACAAGCACAAAGAAACTCAGAAATGTCAGAAAATGAAGAGCTAGCAAATAAGAGCGGCAAGAACATTGTCTTAAGCAGCGCACTTAACAATTGGAAACAAGAACACTCATTAAATGTATATCAACCTACCAGGAATAATAGCATATACAAAACTGATGACTTGACTAGCAAGGGCCAAGTGCTTCGATGTAATAGATTTCAAACCTGACACCTTCAGCATTCCATAGACCAAAGTTAGTAATTAAATGAACAACTGAGCTTGCTTCAAATTGATTATAAATAAAAGAGCAAATAAAATAATTTGAAAACAAGGCAAGCAAAAAGAGAGAATAAAATGTGCATGGTTTATCAGTTTGTTGGCAGGAAGAAAGATAGATAAAGAAAACATTCAGGGTGTGATGTTGGTGTTTGGAGACTCGGTGGAGCACTTCACAGATATCAAGGATTTGGAGGCTAAAATTGGGATAACCCACAGACCAAATATCATAAATGCATGCAAGACAAGAATGGTTCCCTTTTATGATATGTTAACCAGAAAATCTAAACCTTTTTTGGACTTTAGAATGTTAAAATAAAACACTTTGGAGAAAACAAATGTTAACGATTAGAAACTTGTACCTGCATGGCACCAGCTCCGAGAATAAGTTGACAAGTCCTTGTATTGAAGAATTTTAAGATCTCCACAACACGATGAACAACTTCTGAAGATAGCGTTGGCAAATAATTATTCATATCCATGTATTCTGACAACATCTTCAGCAATATTAAGCCACTGGGAAAGAATAAACACACACGGCATCAGCGATTGTTCACTTCAGAAAGTATTTTGATTGCTGAAAATTAAAAATAGTTTGCAAAATGAAAATAACAAAACACAACAAGGAATTCTTAGATTATAATCTGTCAAACATACAAGAGAAAGTAAAGTGTCATCAAGCAGGGGAGTGCTAAGCCACACTGGCAATAACTAATGACATTAACTACAGATAGAAAGTCAAGATTTAAATGAAATAAAGAAAATGTTGTTAATGAACTCACAGAAAACTACATGCAAAAAAACTGATATAAAAAGGTAAAAAAAGAAAACTAACCAGTTTACCATGTGATAACCAACACCTCCACAAGAAAGTGTTTGAGAAGTGGATTTCCCGCGCTCCTTTACCTTATGGTTGTTATGCTGAGCTGAAGATGTTGCAGTCATGACTTTATTACTTTCAGTTGGCTCAGTTGAGGGAGTCGATTTTTTTTGCACAGAATTTTGCAAAGACACCTCTGTAGAGTTCATTCTCACTAGTTTTTGTGCAGCATTTTGTGCTTCATTGTCAATCACAAGTGAACCATCATTGCTTGTGCCCACTTCACCATAGCTTGTTGTCATCTCAACTTGAGTATCATTTAGAGCCTCAGAGATCAATGGTTCAGAATAAAACAATGAAGCTACAATAGCCTGAAATTCATCAGGGACATCTACTTCCACCCATGTCTCCTGATCAAGCACTGCCTTAATTTTTGTCATCTACATCCATCAATGTAAAGGTTAGCCAGATGAGAAACTGAAAATGTCTTAAAAAACAAACTAAATAAAGGGGAAAGTGGAAAAGGAAACTAACTCGCATTTCATGTTGGAAATCAACAAAACCCTTGGCCTGTGATTGCATTGTTCCACGAATACTATACCCCAATCTTCCACCAATCTGTTTAAGTTAGCGTACAAATAGCATCACAGACATGAACAGAAAGTTTTTTTCATGATACAGAAAACTATATAGAACCTTTTCAGTGGCAGTTATAAACTCTTGGGTGATGTTGTATATGCTTAAAAATTCCACCAATCTCAGCTTAGGATGAAGAACAGCACGGACCCCAAGGAGCTTCGCCCATCTTCCATGAGCAGCATCACAAGCAGCAAAGACAGCTTCTGTGTTCTCTCTCAATACATCAGCCCTGTCAAAGATCACAATTTGTTCAGAAAACTACACCAGTTGAACCAAATTTTAATGTAAATCAGAAATGAATCAACACCATTAATTTGCAGATGCAAACTGGAAAACCCAACTGAAGGTTCAAAATCACCTTCTTTGCAGGTCTTATTTTTGCAGGAATTGTTCTGACATAATTTGGCTAGATGGGATCTGAAGCTGGTATAAAAACCAGCCTATAAGAGAGATGAGACAGACTGGCAGTGACTAATTAACAACAGGGGCAACTTAAAAAACCCTCATCACAACAGAGCTTCTGATCATGATCAGCAATTTGGAGATTACCTCCAAACATGATAGCGTTCTTACCTTCTTAAAGTACACTAATATCAGATAATCTTCTTTTTTTTATAAGCACACTAAACAGGAAGTTACTTGATGCTCAGTTCAGTTCAAGTTGTGAAAGAGGGATACCAAGTAAATGCAGGCTCAATTATATTGTTCCAAAATTGACCAGGGTGAAGAAAAAACATAACTAGTCCTGTTAAAATCTCTTTGGTTTTTATTATATAGAATTTCATAACAGATTTTAAATCTTTTCTTTGCCAAGCAATTATTCTTTAACTAAAACAAAGAAGTGGATTGCACCTTTTATTATAAGTAGTAGCAATAAACAAATAGCACAAAAAAAAAAAAACTGCAATGGAACACGGGTCCTTGAATAAAAACAACCCACAAAATTCCACAAAGATAAATAATAACTATAACAAATTTGGTCACAAGAAAAATATCATGAAAGCACTAATAAAATAAATAACCATAGAGTTGTACAAACTTATAATCCCAGCCATTATTTCTGTTGTGTAGTGATTTCTGCTATGTCAATTTTTTTTATATAGCGTTTACTCTTACATAAAAGGTAAACATCATGCAAGTAACATTTTAAAACTATCACAACAAAGGGATCAGAGTTCACCTAAAATTTCTCGAAATATTTGAGGGGCTTGCTGCATCATTTGATTTCAGCTGAGATGATGTAAGCTTGGAAGTACTTCTCTGTGGAGAAAAGGGGAGAAGTGAACTGCCTTGGCTACCACTCTCATAAGCTGTTTCAGCAGTAGCTGCACCAACTGAAATTGCAGCAGCAACTGAATCAGCGGCATAGTGTCCATCAACATTGCACATAATCCACTCAATTGCTTTTTTCACTTCAGCAGCCTGCACTAAGTGTGCCTGCATTTACTAAAAATGAAAATAGATCATATTATTTGTTACTTAAATGGCATATAATGAAGAAAACTAAAGGCTTGACTCAAGCAATCAAATCATTTCTATGATAATCAAGCAGTCAAAAATCAAGGTCATGTCCACCGAAGCATACTAACAAATCAGCAACCTAAGTTTAGGAGTCTTGTAAACCACAAATTCTCTTGAGCAAGGCTTAATTTAGCAACTATGCCCCCATAAAAAATAAAAAAATGGATTTTGGTGGCAACAATCCACCTTCATTACATTCAGGCTTCAGCTGCCCAGTATATCTGAGTTAAAGGAAAAATCAAAGCATTTCCAGTACATCATCAAGAAGCTTACAAAACTGTGTCCAGGAAAAATACTTGTGAATTATACATTACCTGTACGATGTTGAAAATAGCACTTAAAAGCAGCACAAAGTTTTCAGATGACAAGCTCCTTAACTTGCTCGCTAGTGATAAACCTCCACCTGAGTCACCCATAAGTGTAAGAAAAGGAGAGAAAAAGGAGCAGAAACTCATAACAAGTTGCTTATCTCCAATCAAAAAATCATCTTAAAGAAAATAGACAAGTACTTGCAAATTAATGAGCTCGAAAAATTTTAAAAAAATCTTGTAGTTTGTACTCACCATCTGTATCAGCTGTTCGCTCTGCAGATGTTCGCTCTGACTCCAGAGATTGGGCCGAAAAGGCAGGAAGCAGCTCGGCAACTGCATTCTTAATAGTTGTTTTCATACTGGCCGTAAGAGTATCTCGGTATATTCTCAACACTGAGGGGAGCTTGGCCTGATACCAATCAATGAAACATTGAGTTCAGTGCTAGAGTAAACAGAATCAATTGGTTTACCATAATCAGCACTGATAAGCACAAATTGCAGTCCTAATAACAAATTAGCAACTAAGAGCAGCAACATCTTACAGTGATGCTGCAGGATGGGACCTTCACCTACAGTCCCTTACCAGGATCCTACTTCACAGTGACCATAACTGGGAAAGGATCTTATTGGAAACAAGTTCAATCAGAAATTTATCCTACCAACACTGGAAAAAATATTTGAATTCTGATATTTAAACTTATGAGCTCACATCATCCAGACTCTTATTTCAGTTAAGTCAAACTTTTCTATCAGCATGAATGACTTAAATTTTACTCATGTTGGATAATTCACATAAATTCCTATAAAAAGAACTAAGATATGGCATCAAAGAGTATACATCAGCAGCAAGAGTAAAATTATACAAATATTTAAGAACAAACAACAGCAGAAGTTGTAATGAAGGCAGTTATTTTCATGAAAAAGTACTAGACGCAACACTCACAGTTCTAAGCAACCCAACAATGAGAGGGAGAAGACGATCTCGAAAATTGGAGGTCTCTTCATCATCCAACTTAACCTGCTAAACATGATCCATTCCAAAGAACAGCAGATATTACTCATAGAAGTTCAATAAAGAAGACAAACAAAAATAGAAATACAAGTCATTAAAAAGTCCTTGAAAGAACAGTTAGAAAAATCATATTATGCAAAAACACAAGCATCAGGAAGATGAGGTACAATTAATATAAGTTAAGGGCAAAACCAACAACAGCCGCTCATTCCAACTTTATACGCTTGATAGTACATGCTGTATTAAATGTCTTGGATGACATGAAATTCAAAGATGCATTCTTGTGTATAAATATAGCCATACTAGAGTACCAAAAAAAGCAACATGTTCTTTGTCAAAACAAGAAAATGGATAAGTGAAATTAAGCTTACTTCTTCATCTTTTCCATTCATATACATGGAATCCCTGGTTTTTGCTTTGGATAAAAGAAGCAAATCTTTATCCCTAGCAACATGTATTGAAGCTTGCATAAATTCCGCTGAAAGAATGCTACAAAAACAAATGTAATAAGTTACAAAAGAAAAACAAAATGGTATACATTTCCTCTTTGAATTAAATTATATGACATTTTGTATTGCATTTTACACAACAACCAATAAATTTATCACTAAGACCTACTTGAAATGATAACTGAAGAAATTGCAACTACAAATAAAAGAATAAGGCATCATCCACAAAACACTAGGACCAACCAATCTCATTAAATGTAAGTTAAGTCAACCCATAAATAGAAGTCCAAGCAAACTAGAAAACCAAGCTTACCCAACAGCAATTGCTGTTAATTCACCTCCTCCCTCTTAACACTGCCCATCCTTTCAGGAAACCTCATCAGGAAACTCAAACTAACTCAGTCATAAGCTTTCTCTGAGTGCAACTTAAGAATCACCCCTTCTGCCTCTAGCCGTAACATTCCCCACTACCAAATATGTCCCCAAAACCATATCTACAAGTAAAATACGGATCAAGGGAACTTCCTGCATACACCTTCATCAGAAGAAAACTCCCCCAATATTTTTTCGCATCAAGCACACAACAGCACATCACCTCATATGGTAAAATATTTCCCATGATCAATATTGCAACTAAAACAAAATGAAAAGTATAAAGAGCTAAATAACACAACCAATGCAAATGGAAGTTCAAGTTCAAATTGGCAAATAACTATTGCGGACATATTTTTAGAAGAAAAAAAAAGATACCTGTTTATGGAATCTATTGCAGCAGCTACATTATCCCGTAGGTGACGAAAACAATGTAGACCAGTCAGCTCATCTCCATTCTATCAAAGATAAAGAATGCACAAGATTTAGGTCAAAAGAATAAGCATTTACCACAATCAAAACTTCTAATTACACCAGAATTCAAAATATACCAACAACTGCTGCAAATCATCAGTAACATCCAATGCTCCGGCACAATCTGCAGATGCAACAAGCTGTATACCACCAAAAAAAGAGTAAAAAAATCAACTTGCATTACAAATCATCAAGAAAACCATAACCTAAACCCCAAGCGCAACACACATATAGCATAATTTTCCTAAAACGCTTATTTATGAATAAAACCATCACTCCCTCTCAAATATCCAATATAACACAATTAAACGCATGCCCAAGAAACAAGCCAAAACAAACAAAATGGCAATGCTAATTACAAATTTAAGCGCAACGGAGCCTGTGCAACTAACATAATTTAGCTGAAAACAACAACTAAGCATATGTGCTAACAAATTCCAATAAAAGGGCATGCAAAAAAATTACCAATTTAATAGTGGAAAGAGCCTGATTAACATACAAAATAAGGCTCAACTTATTTTGCAAAGCAACCAAATTCCCTCTACTAACATTCAACTCATGAATCTCCATCGCTGACTCAACCAAATTCTTATCCAAAACCCTAATAGTCTCCTTCAACTCCCTAATCCTCTCACACCCCTCCACAATCTTCCCATTCAAATCCTCCAACTGCCCTTGCGCCTCGAAAAACGAATTCGACCGCAACGAAATCTCCTTCACCAAATGCACCTCCACCACGTCCAAATACTGAGTCAACTTCTCCTGCAACGACAAATTCGCCACCCCATTCGTAAACGGACACGCCGCATGAAACGTGGGCCCATCTTCCAATGCAAAATCCTCTTTAAAATACAGCGACGGAACTTCCCTCAAACACGCAACAAGCGCCTCGCCTTGCCCTACAGCATCCAAATCCAAGTCCAAATTGGATTCCTGCTCGTTGTTTTTGGTATGGTTTTTGATGTCTTCGAAACGAGAGTGGGTGTCGGAGATGGAGGACAAGTAGGGGAGGAAATCGGATCGGGAGATATCGGGTTGTGGGTGTTTGGTGATTACGGGAGTGAAATCTGGAGGAGCAACGGACCACCAGCCGATCCAGGCGGAGGGATCGGAGGAGGATTTGAAGGAGTGAGGGTTGTTGAGGACGGAAGAGAGGTTTTGGATGGTATTGGAATTGTTGGGTTGCCTTCCTGACAGGGAAGAAGGAAGAGAATACATTGCTCTGCTCTGATCTGCTCTGTGTTTAGGATTAGGAGGATCTGAGTGTTTTATTTTACATGGGAATTGGGATTGAATTCCAGTGTTGGATCTCAGTGTTGGGAATTGGACTGCATGGAATGGGATTTGGTTGGGATCCCAAAAATAGAAGGAATTTATAGAGTGGACTGGAGGGAGAATGTGAGTGAGAGTGATTGATTGCGTCAGTCAATGTTACGGTCTGCTTGGCCAGCGATACAGCCATAGTTTTAAAATCTTTTTATTTTTAAATTGTTTAAATTTTTAAAAAATAAAAAATACATATACTGGATCCAAACTACAAGACATAGCCTAGAAAACACTAAGACGCTTGAGCCATGGGCACCAAGTTCACATACTTGTGCTTGGATCCAGGCATGGTGATTGAGCCAACTGGCATCATGGTTTTTGGGCTCATAACCTGGCCTGAATTCATCGACCTTCCAAGACCATCATTAAAAAGGGTTTCGGATCCATAAAGATTTATTTAAAAATACTGGTAAATCTGGGTTTATCAGTTTCAAATAATATTTTGGATTAAAAGATCCTCATGTTAGCCATGATAATTCAAATTATTCTCTTAATTAACTAAGCTGTGATGATATCAATATATAACATAGCAGCGGTTAATTAAGAGTTGAAAGTTTAAGAAATTGTAAGTTTCATATATCATGAGTTTTTGTTTTTTTATTAAGAATTGTATTTTTAGAACAAAATATATAGTAGAATTTTAAATCCAGAGCAACACTTACCTTAAAAGAAGGTCGGGTATGAATCCATATGATAGTGAGTTTCGGGCATGAATCCATGGTGCTTCTGCTATGCAACTTCTACAATGCACACCTTGCAGCATCCATCTCTTGCTTTCATATGGAACCTACAGATAGTTGAACTGGGACGTCTGCTACTGAATCTTCAGTGTAGTAGATTATCATACTCGTTCCTTAAACCCTTCCTTCCTTGAAAGATATAGCAAGATTTGATTCGGTTCCACCACTAGATGATTTGCACTGTTTTTTTTTTTTTTAAAGAAACTAACATGTAGAAGAACATATTCAACAAGCTTCATTGCCTATGAATTCCAGCTGTGCTAATTCTTTGATATTGTCAGCTTCATCCAACATTGATCTCTCTCATTAACAACGATAATTGTTCTTCGTGACTCCCATCCTCTCACTGCTAGTTAGCTCATCTACTGACAATCATTTGTATATTGTACACTTAGCATAGTTACAAGATGCGATCTTACGGGTTGACTTGAGGCTTAGCCCGAGTTAAGTCAATAAAAACACTTGTATTGTCTCGGGTTGATCACGATTCGGGCCTTAGACTGGGTGGTCGAATCGGTCTTATGACTATGTATTCAATAAGCTCATCAGGATGAGCTCTCACGCCTGATGTGAGGATTGGTCCGATCCATGTGAGGTATTGTCTGCTTTAATTACGTAGACTCACAGTTTTGGAACACACAAGATGTGTCACGAGTTTGAAACTTTGACTATAAATTCAGTACACATCTGATATGGGATTGTGATAACACCTAGCATAATTGAGTTTTGATATCCTGGAACCTTTTAAATATCCGCCATTGCTGCAGGTCTGTCTTCCACAGCTACAATATCTCGAAATAGCAGAAGCTCCTCGGTCAATGGAAATATTTGGGCAGATTGTTAAGCCATGTGCACTGAAAGGAGATCATGGTCCCTTATCCTGAGGAATTGTCACTAGAAGAGTTACAGACCCTTGTCTGCTTCAGTCCTGCATCTGGTGACCAACTGTGCAACTGTTCCAATATGACTACATTGACATTGACTACTGCAGCAATTAGTGCCGAATCATATGCTTATCTCTTTCTCACCTGGTGTTTGTTTCTTGTTTTGGTCAATAACAAGATTTACCAAGCGTAGTCTTCATTTGCTTTACAGACACCTAACTGGTTGAGGAATTAAGCAATAGCTGCTCCCAACGTACTGGCACTGACGAAATGTGGACTCAAAATGATGAACAGGAAACCCTATCTAGCACAGAACAAGAAGAAGAAGAAAAGGCAATATATTCCTCATATTTGTTTGATCAGTTCCAGATAAAGCAAGATATTCCTCAAGACAGTGAGGGGTCAGAGCACCGAGATAAGGAAACTGATAATCAGGAGAACTCAGGAGAGATTATTCAAGAAAATCATCATCATGAACCTGAGGGAATCCTTCAAAAGACTCCTGAAGAATTTGTGCAAGGAACTTCTACTCTGGCTTTCACTGCCCATGTAATGCACCCAGGCAACCAAGAAGAAATGTCAAAGGAAACTGTCCCTTAGCCTGTAGTTTTGCCTGAAACAAACCTTCGCTTAAGCCATGCGACTATATGAAGCAGAAAAGGCCTACAGAAGCTCAGGTAGAGCAATGAGTGAGTTCCTCCTCACAGACGGCTTCTTAGGCCCAAATCTCTAAAGTTAAGTGAGTTGCTTAATATAAAAGCTGAGGATCTTGTGGATGCGTAAGAATTTGAGAAACTTCAGGACTTGTTGATGAAAGTCAATTCTGTTGGGACGGGTCTCACTATCAGGGCTCGAGCTGATGCTGCGGATATCGCCAATGGAGTTAAATTCTATGGCAGGCACATGCTGGATATTCGCGAGAAGAAAACTGAACTCGCAAAGCAGGTTGAGGAAAAAGAAAAGGTGAAAGCAGATTTGCAAAGGGTGGTCCTTGATGAATGTGGATTATTAGAAGTTGAGATTTCTACAACCACTTCTGAAATCTATGCTTTGGAAAAAAAATATTCAGGATCTTCAACTGCAACTGCAGAACAGAAAAGAATCCCCTTCCTCCAAGCAACAAGAATTCATTAGTTTGTCCATGGAAATCAAATTCCTTAATGAAGACAAAGCCCCTTAAATGTTTATATTAGGATGAGCCCGTAGTGACAGGATTGAAGGTAAGCTTGGCAAGAGAAAACAATGTCTGTCAAATTCAAAGAGCGTAACTGAACAAAAATATGAAGACTTGTTTTATCTATGCATTAGAAAATATACATCATACTGAATTCTGCAGCCATGGCCCGATGCATTTCTTTGAATTTACTAGAATTTTCACCACATTGGAGTAACAAATATGTATCCGCATTCTTGCTGTCTTCTTGTCCATGAACAACATTAGCCTTTTGATGCCCCGCCAAATTCTTCTAAGAGGCGCTCGATAGTCTTTCTTGATGTAACTTTGTCAATCTCAAATGCCTTCATGTCAACTCTGAGACCTGCATGATCAACAAGCGACAGAGGGTTTTTGTGTATAAGATTTAGTGTATAAGAGTGGACCTGCATTCAATGATGAAAAAGAAATAATTGCTATTTATAACTGAATGGTCTCCATAGAATGCAGAAAAACTAGCCTGGTTGATGCATAGCTTTGAGTGACAGATGGGAGGCATTTGAACTTAAGACGGAGAGCAGATTCCTCATAAGTTCCGTAGTTTCAGCAGAGACCAGTATCTCCCTCTAAGTTACAACAAAAATATGCATAAGCAGAAATTCAGTAAATAAATAAACAAAAATAATAAAACCAATAATTTCTTTAGAGCTTGAAGTTCTTTTCAGCATCATAATACACCGATACAATCATGAGCAACCGAAGCTTCTCCAACTCTTGAGATTTAGCAACAAATTAAAATTAGCAAGTTGTAGCCAAACACCATCACATAAACTGATGGAGGTAATGTTTATAACCAGAAGACATTGTTAGAGCTAATAATAAAAAGGACAAAGCACAAGAACAGACAGCATGTCTGCATTTGCATTAATGTGTGCTTAAATTATTGGGTTGAGAGGGTTGTTTGACATGGTGTCAGAACCTTGATGACCAAATGGTCACGAGTTTAAATCTCAATATTCCCCTTTATTTGATAAAAAAAAAAAAAGTACGAGGTAGTGTGAGCCTATATAAATTTTAAGTTTTTAGAATTTTCACTTGAGAAAGTGTGTTAGAAAATAATATAAATAATATTTTAGTACTTCACCTAATAATTTAAGTTATTGAGTTGAAATGATTCTTTTACAATAAGTAAAATTAAAGTATGAAAATGGCATAAAACAATCGCACAAACGAAAACATTATGATCTTGCTTGTCCAGATTGGAACTTATGAAAGAAAGAGTAGTTTGGATGGCATTATTTTTATCTAGAATGCCTTCCAATTCTATACTTCAGTGCATAGGATTAATCTCACATATGAATTCGTGGTTGATAAAGTAGACTAATAATCAGGATTTGGAAGGCTTTCAATCTTCAAATGTGAATTGGAGTGGAAGACAAGAAGAAATATAGGAGAAACAAAGACTTGAAAGTTTACTAGAAAAGAAAACAAGTTCTCATATTGCATGAAACTGACGCAGTCAGACTCGGTACTCATCAGTCATCTCCGCAACAAAAAGCAATGCAAAAGCATAGTTTCCCGCATCATACCTGACCAAGAGTAACATTCTCAACCGAAGGATACACAGATTCACCCTGTAAAACAGAAAGACAGGCATGTTAGTCATTTCACTCTATGAAAACCTTTGGAAAGAAGAGAAATGTCAAGAAATAACCCCCTGAGCTCACAAAATGCGCCTTTCTGCAGTTGAATACTTCAACGACCGCTTCCTTTCCAAAAGAAGGAAGAGAAATAAATATCTTTCTTATTTACCAATGGCTGTTATAATAATAATAAAAACAAAAAAAAAAGCTTTTCCAAAGAATCACTACCACTTGTCTTGTTTGGAGCTTGTGTCCATTCCGTAGATCTAACTTGAGACACCCAAACAGATCATAATATGAAAGATCAATCTGCTCAATGTAACCAGCCATTCAACTAAAAGCTTGATTCTGCAGTACTAGAGGATAATATTGAAGAATGGGAAAATGAGGAAACATATATTTAATTAAGCAATGTAATCGACACAAAGAATACCTCATCTACAAAGATTAAGGATGAATCATCAAAATGACATGAATCCAGCAACCATTTTAGTTCTGCATGAGAACTTAGGTCTTCCCTCTTCATATTAATGATAGGTACAGTGCAGAACTCGTCACTTTCGAGTGTTTCGTTCAAGTAGAAAGCATACATGATGATTGAAGCTAAGGATCCAACATCTATAAAGAAAAGAAAACGAAAGTTGGATTGTAATCTTAATGACATGCTCTTTACAATAGCTTAGAATTGTCCAAACCCGAGCTTCAAGCAAGTAGAAGGAAGAGATTAAGTTAACTCAAAGATCTCCGTGTATGCAGAAGAATAGTGCATAATCTTAAAAGCCAATGACAAGTAAAAGACAGGGCTCTGGGAGAGAAAAGGTCAAGAATTGAAGAGGTTAGTAAAGAGTGTCTTCAGAGTAGAACAAAGGAAATTACCTGAAACATCCTGGCCAATTACAGCATGCAAGAATTTTCCCGGAACACCGCCACTCACATCATTCTTTCTAGCTTTCAAGTATAAATTTAGCCTCATAGTGCTGTCACATGATTCCAAAATTTCAAATTGTGGGGAATATCCATTATAAAATGATGCGGCTGACGGAGGAGGCGGAATCTTTGACAGGTTCGATTTCCTTTAGTTCAGAACAAATCATTTTTCAACTATAGGTCTTGCTAGGACAGGCACACTTTGGTGTGCTTCAGTTGTTTCAAAGGTATCGGGACTGGATACTTTCACTAAATCATTTGTACCGCCTGAATCAACGCTGGAATCAAATTGAGAACTTTGGAATTCGAAAGAGGTTGATGTAGGAATCTTCCACAATGTCCCAAATGCAGTCTGCTCGAAGGGTTCAAGAATGTCTCAGACAGAATCCTTTATTGGCAAGTTCTTGGACTTTCCAGAGATATCTGAAAAAGTTTTACTTCTGAAATCTCCAATATCTGATGTTGAACGAGAAATACTCCGGCTGCCACTTTCATTACCTCTTAACAGACCAGCAAAGGAATGGATGCTCTTGGCCACGATTTTACGAATCCTGCCAGCCAAAAGAAAAGGGACAATATTGTATCATATCAAAATATGTTTGTATCCAATTACTCTCATCATTTTGGCCATCACCATCACTGTCTTAATGCCTGTTACACTCCAATAACAGTAACACCCATAGGAAATTTTCTCTATGCAAGGAGGTTTATTCAAAGAACATAGGCAGGCTATTAAAAATAAACTGATTTCTAAAAATTAGTTTAACCGGTTAGTTGAAAATAGATTGATTAGTAAAAACAGAGCAACTGACTGGAATAAGTTGAATTAGTCAATAAATTCAGAAACAATCGATCGATTCAATTGGCATAATATAATTCATGTTCAGATTAAGATTTTTTATATTAGTTTAATTCATTAATTGTCTAGAATTTTATACTTATAAAAAAAACTTTTTATTCAACATTATTAAGTAACATAAAAAAAAAAAAAAGAATAACTAAGAAAGTTTTAAAAGAAACACTTAATAAAAATATACATTCCTCTCAATTTTTTTCTTATTCTTAAGTTTTTAACTTTTGAGAGAGGATGTGCATCAACATTCGAACAAAAAAGAACTTTGTATGACAAGGACATTACTGAGGGGGAGAGAAATCATGTTTCAGATGTTGCCTCGGCAACTTGATCTTGATCCTCTAGAAGCTAGTTCATTCACTAGCTTGGTATGCATGCATGGACAGGCCTATTGGCTACGAAATCTTGACAAACCTCCAAAGCTTCTGAGCAAAATGAGTGATATTCTTGAAAGAATAACTCACTAACCTTCTAGTCTAGGTTCATTTACAAAGTGTTTAATTGAAAATTAAATCAGCCTAAAAGAAGTTTCTTGAACAAGATGCTAAATTATTAAAACCTCTGAAAACTAATCTGAATTGCTAACAAATGCTCAAATGGAGAGTACTCCTACGTACATACACTTTGGTGAATGATTTATGAAGCTGATAAATACCCTGAACTTCTAGTCTCTAACATTGTAGACTACTTCCTAGTTCCTACTGGCTACCTACCTCGTTTTGCGATGTAATGTATCTATGAAGAAGGCATAGTAAAAAAGTTATTCGATCAGAAGAGACATATCTTCCTCAAGAATGTGACATGATATTGAATAATAACAGTCTTAACGTTCAAAAAATGGAAAATAAAGGTGGACCAAGAAATGAGTAGAAAGGTTTTCAGCAACTAACCTGGGCCATTGCTTTGGGAGGCCTCATGATGTGGAAATGGAGACCAAAGAGGAGTAATGGAGACCATATGTTTGAAACAGACAAACATCGCCATTACAGCAGTTCTTGCTATGTCCAAAACTGCAAAACCAAAGTCCTCTTCTTTCTTAAAATGTGCCTAGCCTATGGAATGTAGGAATATTTCTTTCTAGCCATTAATTTGGCTAGCACATTTTTCTATTCTTTTTTTTCTCTCTCTATTTTCATTAAAAAAAAATTCTCCATTTGGCCGTTTGTTATTCCAAAATATTTAAGAACTGATTTCATTGATATGGATTGATTTCCAATATAGTTTCTATGGATTATTTTCAAATGTACTTGAATATAATTTGTAACATAGTTATACAACTGGGTTTAGTTCTCAACTTGGTTTAAGATTTAAATTATAGGTTGGATGGTCAATCATTGTTAATTCAAAATAATTTTTTAAAAAAATTTTAAAAATAAAATAATTTTTTTTTTTAAATCAAATCAAGTCTTAACCTATCAGATTTACTAGCTAGATTTAATTGAAATAACTCTCATAGTATTTGATATAAAACTCAATTAAAATCAAGTCCAAAGTCGGTGGGTTAATAGATTAATCCATTAAATTAGTTAAGTTTAAAAACAATTGAATTAATGGGTTTGTGAACTTGAGTTTGAGCTAGTATCCATGTTGAATTTTACAAACTGTTTTTTTTTATATATAAAAAAAAGGAGTAAAATGATAATTTAATAATACGAGTCAAAATAGTATACTTGTATACTTTTCTCCTTAAATTTACATAATTTTGATTTTCAAATTAAACTTTATATTAATTTAGAACATCAAAACTAAGCACTTCTTTTGATGATATACAAATCATTTATATTCAAAACGAATAAACAATAAAAACTACAAAATTCCTTAAAATTTAAACACAAAATGAGATAATTAAGATAGAGAGCAAATTAACCTCAAAATCAAATACTTAAGATAAACAATGGAAGATCTATGTTGCTAAGAGTAGGGGTCCATTAACCTCACTCAACTTCGAAGAAAATATTATTAAAAGGTTATATAAATATAAATTTTATTATTTGTACTAAATTGACTCCATTAAATTTAAAATAAAATAAAATAATATTGAGGTAAGCTAGATCTGTAAAACTAAAGATGATTTGAACGAGATGTATGTCTAAAAACAAGGAACTTAATTAATTGGCGAAAAAAAAAGAATTTTTATATTAATAAATTACATAAACTAATACTATATTAAACTAATTCTGCATTGCCCAGATATTTTCATTTTTTAATAGAATTTTAGAGAAAATAAAAACAAAATCCTTATCGAAGCAACACAAAATCCTTATGATTTTTTTTATTACAAGTTATTTTTGTTCAAGTTTTTAATAGTTTTTAATTGTAATAAATCATAAGCTGTTAGCAAAAGTTTTCGATGACACTATTGGAAAACTAATTATTTAATAAAACATTAAAATGCTAATTAAACAATAAATCATAATATGCTTTTTTTCTTGGAAAGATTATTCGGTCCATACTATAGTTTAGTTATTTCTATACTTATTCTCTATGTTTTTGAAAATTATAGTTTATATTTTTAATAAATATAAAATAAATTAAACTATAGAATAGTTTTATATAAATTATTACGCGTGCAGTAGAGTCTAAGATATCATCTCACATTTCACCAACTTGGGCTTCAACAACTTTTTCCATCGAGAATACATGATATTTTCTAAGCTCATTAATTAGTAGTAGCATTTTGTTATTATTTAATTTAAAATAGAAGAGATTAAGATATGGAGAATATATTTTTTTATTTAAAATTATCTTAAAATACATTTATTTTGTCTCGTCTATGTTACACCAACTAAATATTTTTATATTATATTTTTTTATTTCTTCTATCTTAAAATGCTAATCAAACACAAACGCAATCTTTACCTCTGCGCATTACTACTAATGACTAAACATCTCATAATTAGTTTTGTTGTGTAAGATAAGATTATGCTACAAGGCAATCATGGTGTTCATGACTTGTAACTTAATCAATGTCCAAGAAAGTTAACGTCTTTTGAATTTCATCTTTTGACCAGGAAATTAAGCTCTAGTTAGTTGGCTTTTTGGATTAATTCTCTGTTTGCAATTCATGGCAAAACCCACAGCTGGCCCTACCTCCTAAAGCGTGCATTAAACAGGGAATTCCCCTGTACGGCTGTACACTTTCTCAGTTCATCATATAGACATATCTAAACTGAAAACCCATCTCTGTCTAGCTAGCCATTTAAGTTTCTGATCAGATAATGTAAAGGGTTCCATTTTTTCCGAAGCTTCAGTCGCCGGCAAAATATCAATGATCATTGCATTGTCGATGGGATGACAGGCCTTGCTTCTTAAGAGATGATTGTGCCTCTTTGCATCTCAGTGACCAAATCTCAAAACTCAGCACTTCAGCTGCTGATTTTGCTTTTATCAAATTTCTTTTAATTATACTGCTAGCATAAGTCCTCGAATTTTTAATTTTGTGCAATTATATACTGATATCTTAATTTCAAATGATTAATGATTGAGCGTGATGACCCTCGAGACTCTAACCATAGCTTTAATTGGTTCATATAAAGATATAATTAACTTAGTGGCAAGGGCTACTGGGGGTTTAAATTAAATAATAAGGAAAATATTTATTCAGCTTTTTAAAATATATATATATATAAACCCAATTAATTCTAAATATATGTGGGGAGTAGTTTTATAGTGTTTAGAGAGTAATTAATTGTATCTAATTAATTATTTTTTGAGCACATTTTAAAGAAATAGAAATATACAACTAGGATAGAGAAATTTTTTTTTTTTTTTGGGTCATTGATTTTATATTTTATATTGGTGTGAAAAAAGTAAACAAAATCATGAGATTTAATAAAATTTTAATAAAACCACTGCTAAAATCACCTTCAAAACAATATATTTTCACCTTGTGCAATCCTAAAGTACTCATTTTATGTCACTTCGAGTGCAATTATTCCATTTTCACTGTTAAAATCACCTTGAAAATTACATATTTCCACCAATGTGAACTCCTAAATTCATTTTATGTCACTTCAAGCACAACTATCCCATTCTCTCTTCACCATCTTGTTCATATTACACTCGGCTAAAAATGCGATCTACTGGTCTGCCCAGCTTCAGAAAGCAAGTATGCAGAGTTTTTTTAGCATGTTCCGACATGATCATATATATATCCATGGACTACGAAACATTGATGAAGTACCATTCACAGAATGTTACAGATCCATGGTAACAAAAGATCAGATTTGAGCTGAGGAACATTGGGCTAAATCAAAATTCTTGCTGCATTAATGCATATGATACTGACCCACTTAAAAACAATGTTTAAAACAATGCTAATTAAGTTGTTTTCTCTCAGAACGTCTTAATTCTATTTTGTTCTTTTCTTCTCTTTTCTTTTGACTAATGCTTGATTAACTTGAGGACAAGAAGATTATTATTTTTCTTGGCTAACCATTTCTATAGAAGTTTTTTTTTTCTTGTATACTTAATTGTAGTCATTCAATTCAGATGCGAGCGTTAATTAATACATGATTTTAATGCATATAATTGTCTAAATTTCCAATGCCCACAATTGTTTTCTTGGGTGTTAGTACCTTCCATGTTTTTGTTATGTCATTTCTTAGCATTCAAGGTAGAATTTCCGTGCAATATTTGAGAGGGAAGCCAAGATATGGTATGATACACATTCTTGATGTGTCGAGATCAAAGTAAATTTCAAATTTGGTTGCTCATAAATCCTCCAATTTGTTCAAGTAATTCTTATGACTGGATGTTAACAATTAGTGTATCCTCCAATACGTTTAGTTTTTTTAAAAAAAAATATTATTTCACACTAAACAAACATAAAAAAAAATTAAAAAAATATTTTTCTATATAATATTTTACACAAAATTCTGAAATTCTAACGTAAAAAATGAACTCACTCGTATATTGATACACTATCCAGCACCTCAAGTATGTATAATATTGCAACTTACAAGTGCTTGATGTGCTTAAACGAACTAAAATAATGCATTTTATGATGTTTTTTCATATATTGAAATCATCATCT
>Ga0307517_10004369_pt1 | contig 21762 bp, 11 predicted proteins | sample 23_EM_MG_FD_194515 | JGI IMG/M metagenome (GOLD analysis project Ga0307517, IMG submission 194515) | Populus trichocarpa ectomycorrhiza microbial communities from riparian zone in the Pacific Northwest, United States - 23_EM | ecosystem: Host-associated > Plants > Roots > Unclassified | place... | reverse complement strand
GTTATGTTTTTTTTAGTTATCAAACTTTTTTTCTTTTTAATTGCATCCTTTAATGAAATGTTTTGGGTTTTTTTGTCAAGTAATTGTCTCTTATCTTCGCGTGTTCTATGGATTTGAATGGTTTTTTTCCTGATTTTTAGACTTGATTAGAGTCAAATAAAATGAGGTATGGTTTTAATTTGTAATGAAAAGATATAATTAAAAGACAAAATAGTTTATTGTAAAACAAGAGAAAATCATGTTGCCACTATCGAACTCACACAGAAAAACCCTTTTTAGAGCTGGTTTGTTTTGTGATTTAAAAGTACTTTTAAAAAAATTAATTTTTTTTTGTTTCAAATTAATTCTATTAATGATTTTAGAAAGATACAAATGTCACAAAAAAATTAAAAACATTATTTTAATGTATTTCCAAACGAAAAATATTTTGAAAAGAAAACGTTACCACAATACCAAATAGGCTCATAGTCCATTTGTTTTCCCTTTTCTTTTTCCACATTACCTTTAGTATTTGGGGTTTTAGTTTTGGTCTAAAAATTTATTTTGTTTATTTTTTAATCTCTAGGTTTGATTGAGGAGAGAGTTGTCAGAAAATGTTAAAGAGAGAGAAAATTGTTAATTACCCATATTCCAGTAACAAAAAAAATAGGTATCGATATTAATGAGTGACAAGTACGAGATAAGTTATATTTAGGTGTTATAAATTTTTATATTTCTAGAAAAAATAAATTAAGGCTTGAAAATGTTGTTTTGAAATCACGTTATTTTTTTTATTTTTAATCAATTAAATATTAATTTAAGATCTAAAATAAGTTTATTGAGGTATTTATAATATTTTATTAGTTTTTTTTAATTAAAAAAAAGTTGAAATGCCTTTATTGGGTATTTAAGATATTACCCCCACTTTTCAAGCACTTTTAGTGGTTGGGAAGTCAATTAGTAAATGACATGTGTTGTGTTTTATGTTTTAACTAATTGAGTATATGATGATAGAAAAAAAGAAATAAAAAAGAGATCTAGGTGCACGAGCTTGGTGTTTGACATTGCGGTCTGAAAGCTCTTTTAAAAAAATTTGAAATTTGTTTTTGTTTTAAATTAATATGTTTTGATGTTTTGATATCATTTTGATGTACTGATGTCAAAAATGATTTTTAAAAATTAAAAAAACATTATTTTAATATGTTTTGAAATGAAAAACATTTTGAAAAGCAACCGCTACCACACTCTCAAACACCCTAGAATCAGTTTCTTGAGAATGTTTTTTTTTATTGTCGTGCAATAAAATACAAAATTGATTTAAAAAAATAAAGTTATTAAATAACTTACTTGATGACTTGGGTTGTGGGTTTAGTGGGTTAATCTACCTAACCCAAGTCAGTTCAATATATTGTCAATTCAATAATAACAATAAAACACACTAAAATGACAACAACTTTGTTTTAAGATTAAACTGGATTCAAAATAAGTTGATCGAGTTGTGTTTAGACTTTTTCAATCGATTGAGTCCTATAAAGTTAACTTGGACCATCATTAATTTAAATTTTGGATTATGAAAGAAGTCACGACACGGGGTCTTTATGTGTAAGGGTGATCGTGTGTGTAAGGGTGAGTTAACTAAGAGCGAGTTAAATAATAATAATAAAAGTTCTTCAAAACAATGCATATTATTCCTAAATTTTTAATATATTTGCATAAAAAATGTAAAATAATTATTTTTTGTTTAATTTGAACTTGATGTTGTCTTAAAAAATATTCTATGGATAAAGAAGGATACTTTTTTATTTTGATTTTATATCATCTAAAGTTTTTTTTAATTATTAAACTTTTTATTTTGATTTATCATCATCTAAAGTTTTTTTTTTCTGAAAACATTATTACACAAAATTGTTTTTTATAACAAATTGAAGGAATAGGTATTTATTTTGATTGTTTTTTATTTTTATTTTAAAAAAGAGGGATTATACTAACATATTGTTTTATCTTAATAAAATATAAATTATTATTTTTGTTAAAAAATATTAACATCTATTCAAATAAGAAAAAAAATAAAAAATTAACTTCTAGCTCTGGTTTTCTCAATTTAGTTTTTAACTATTATTAACAATCTTTTTTAAGATTTATTGTAGCATGCAATCATCAATTTATTTTATTAAAAATATACATTTAATTATCATTTTATAATTAAAATATTTCTTGCTGTTAAAAAAATTAACAGCACCGGTGTATTTTGTTTTTAAAATTCTAGCAGTTAAATTTTAATACGAACCCGCGGCGGGTAAGTTGACCAGTAAAGACTAAAAACAGAAAACAACAAGAACAAAACCCCTGCATAGCATTACAAAGAGGGGGAGAGCAAGCGAAAGAAAGAAGATCTGTAGTTGATTTTTCCTTTTTCTTTTTCCAAAAGAAAGTGAATTCTAAAATAAAATAAAACAAAACAAAACACAAAAAAACCTCTCTCTATCTATGACGATAGTGATGATGGTGGTGATGAGAGTATTAGAAATATAATTGGGAGTTTCATTCTCGTCTTCCGGCTTGCATTCAACAGACAGGTAAAGATATTCTCCTTTTATTTGATGATCTATCTTAGGGTTTTCTCTTTATCTTTTATTCTTTAACATAATCCAGCTGCTGCTGCTGCTCAATTCGTCAAATGTTTGCTTTTTTAGGGTTTCCAATTTAGACTATCAAGGCCTAACCTTCCTCCATCTCTGGTCTCTGTTTTTAGAGTTTTGACTATTTTGATCCACTGCCTTTTTTTCTTTGTTTTTTAAGCTCAAATGATTAATTCTGCGCTTCTATGCCATCTTCACTTTGTATTAATTTGAAACGCTTTTAGGATGCCAAAGCTTTTAGTAAATAAAAAAAAATAGCAACTCAGATTCGGGAAAGTTTTTGTCAGTGTTATAATTGAGGACTGAATGGACGGGGAGTGTTAGCAAAGCTTCAATCTGGGCTTAAAGTTATGCTTGTGGAAGCTTGAAATGCAGGAGGTGTGTTTTATTTATTGGAAAAGGGGGGTTTTAGCTGTTATTGTCTTCGAATGGTTAAGTTAGAAAGTGGGGTTGGATTGAGTATTACCTATGTTATTCGATTTTAAGTGTACTAAAAGCTTTTGATATTTTGAAGCATTCTAATCAAATCGGGTCTAACTTCCCCATTTGGTTGATTGATGGGTGCAAGCTAGGCTTCTTATGCTACCTTGATATTATGAATTCTAGTGATTTGAATTTCATTTCTTTTCTCCCATAAAATTCCGATGCATTATGTTTTTTGTTCCTTCCTTGGGCTCATATGTCTCAGTAATTTCAACCTATGAATATTTGGTTTCTTTTTGGGTTTTGAAAACAGCATGTTTAAATTTCAGTTGAGATTGGGGTTGCGCGAATCAACACAGATCCTATTTGAGGGGAAGAGGAGTGAATGCAAGTAATTACTTGGGAAACCTTTCAGAGAGAGAAAATTTTAAAGTAAGTGAGAAATTTCCTTTTTCATGATAGGTGACAAAATATTTTAACTGTCATGCATGTTTGAAGCCATATGAAAGTTCCTATCCTTAATATCATCAATAAACACACTGTATCCTCAGAAATGATCCATCTAGAAAACGGTGATTGTGGTTTAAAACTGGCAATGAAAGGGCAAAAAAGCATGTCTTTATTTGCGTGTGTTATCATTGATGACACAGATCAGTTGAATTCCTGGAAACTTTGTGTGAAAGAGTTCTAAGCAAGAAAATATGATATTTGAAAGAGACAAAAAGGAAACGACCAAATTATGGTCCTGCTGAATTGTGATCTTGTGAAGTAACCTAGAAAGTCCTTCATTTTGATAATTTTGTATAAAATGGCTGCTCTCAAGTCTCTAACTAGCAGTTGGATTATATCATTGCCCTAGACCAGTGGTCCTTGCTGAATTTGAGTGCAGGAATCAATTTATACCGTTCATATTCCACTCACAAAAATATTGGCATTTATTACTTGCTGTAAGGATGAAGACATGGTCACCTTGGCTAGGAAGCCATGATTACTGAGAGTTTTTTTTTTCCTTCCCTGTATGTGTTCAATTTCTTCTCCAAACTTTTGCTTATCGTTTCATTTATGTGTTTATCTTTTTCTGTGAATAGGATTAATAAGGGAGAACTGCGTTAGAAGCCTTAGACTTCTTAATTTTGTTATCTGTGCCCGAATCCTTTAATTTGTAACAATTAAATGTGATTTTATCAATGTAATCTTAAATGCAATGTCTGTTAACTCCTAGCTGATGTGGCAATTAATTGCTTATGCCATGATGGTATGGCATGCGGATAGGCTAACTGTATAGACACATAATCACTTTCACATTCATAGGGAGTGAGACTAAGATATAAAATCAAAACTAAAATGATTATTGCACGCCTGTGCAAATCCTGAAACCTGAAAATTTCCACCTTTCTTCAATGTCTCTACCATCCTGGCAAGGGTTCCAATGGAAGAACCATGCTCTTGATAAACATCCATAGCCCCCTTTCTTATCCTCTGACTTTTCTCATATTTCCTTTCCATGGTACAAGTCCATCAACTCTCATATTCATCCTTGATCTCAGTCCCACGACAAACTATCCTCCTTTGGCACCATTGCAACCATAAATTGTTTTTAACACTAAGTGCCACCATAGTCCTATCTTTGACTATCTTCGAGAAACTTTTGGGAAACACTGCAATCTAAATCAAATTTACTCACACCACATACCAGAGCCTCTGAACTGGAAGCAATGAAGCGAAGATAATCAACCTTTCTGTCGATCATAAGGCCAAGATCATTTTTTAATTGCAGGGATACAATTAGATTTTTGTGATTGTTTTTATCTTATTTGGATTTGGTTTAGTACAGTTAATTGCTACGATGTTAATCTCAGGATCAACATTTGGTTGGTTCTTAGAAATTGTAGTAGACAATGCCATGAGATACACATTGCCAGTATGTTTGACAGGTGTATGGTTTCTTTAGAAGCTTCAGTTGGAGGTTGGAATTTAAAATTAGGTTGGGTGTTAGGCTTTTAATTGGGACATGGACAGATGGTGATACTTGGGTTATGATTGGGAAGCATTCTGGGGCATTTAGAATGAGAGATATGCAATTCCAGTTCTTTTTTTGATTTTTATTTTTCGAGATCAGATGACAGATGATGCAGTGCCATTAGCTGACTTTGTGTTTAAAAACATTTAGCCGATTTGCATGCCAGATCAGTGATGACATTGATAATTTTGCAGTCAGGTCAACTTGGAGTTACAAGACATCCCATTTAGGAAATACATTGATACAAAATTGGCAATTGTGACATTCAATTGTTACAAAATAAAGTATTAGGACTCAAGTAGAAAAGCTCGAAAAACTGTAGGACTTATAATGCTGTCATCCTACAATGATAAACATTACTAAGTTTGTCTCCATCTTGTGTTTTGCTCCAAGAAGCACCTCAATGGAAGTGGTAAGAGAAGTGTTGAGTATTAAAGATTTGATGGAGACATTGCTCTTGATATTGCTAACTAATGTACAAGGAATCATGTAAAATACCTTTGTCATTTGGCTGAATGCTTCATTGAGCAATGATTCTGTCAAGTTTTGTGTTGGCATCAATTCTCTCATTGTTGGGATTGAAATGGCTTGTCGCACAATTACTTCATAAATTGAATACCATTTGTACAGCAATAGCTTTTATAACCCTTGCTTTGTGGCACTCTATTTGCATTATCATTGTTTATCTTGGTTAGTTTGGTATAATATTTGCTTTTTATTCTTTGATACAATCTCTGTATTGCTTATTGACATTCATTAGTTGTAGACTTGCAGTAGGGAGTCACTCTCCAATCTGACATCTTTTCTTTCATTTTTATGATCGAGTAAACTACCTCTAAATATTTAGAAACTAAGAAAGAGTTTCCTAATAGCCAGTTGATTTACGATGAGACAGGTGGATACTGCTTTCTTCGTTTCTACCACTCGAGTGATAACCTGCTTCAAAGATTGTGGCAGATTTTTTTCTCTTGCTCTGTTCGTGGGTTTTTTTGGATAAGTTTCCTTGTTTACCGTATCTAGCTATGACTTTGCTAGACCTCGGAGTGCAAAGACCTTTCATGGGGTTTATAAGATTTAGATCCTTTGCTCCATCTTAAAGAATTTTGTTAGCCATCTCTGCTTTGTTTGAATTCATTGCATCTTCAGATGTTTGGATTGACTTCCTAATGTAATGATTCTTGATCTGTGATCACATGCTGAGAATGAATCATTAGTTAACAGTTAACTATGAGAATCCATGCTTTTTTATGGTGAATTGAGTTCCACCTCCCTGGACTTCAGTCTTTGGCTTTGTCCCTATAAAACATAATGCTTGAACATGAAAGGCTAACCAGGCACATCCCCCATTTTGTGAGACATTGAATGTTGCACTTCATCCATTGTGTCTCGCTTCATCTTTTTCTAAAGAGCTTTTAGTGTCTCGCTTCATCTTTTTCTAAAGAGCTTTTATTGTTGCCTTCCTACATTAGAACTCTAAAATTCCTCTTAACAAACAAGTACCAGTACAATGAGGTGTCATTTTCTAAACAACCACTATGGCACCTTTACCCCTTCACCTTTTCAGCACAACTTATCTAACACCATGCTTGTTATAACCTGCTCTATGTCTGGAAGAGACAGTGCCTGACATCTCTACTCCTTACCTCCATGTCTTGTCATAGCCTGGAGCATGAAGTATAGAAGTTCATGGAGTTAAGTTCTAGGAATTTAACTGTTTCTATTGTTGGAGATCAACTTTGAATGCCCAGAACATTTGAGGGTGGAAAATATCACGACGACTTATAGTTTTATCAAGCACCATATTTCTTCCCTGATCATGTAGTGTCAGTAGGCAAGTGTGTCAAAATGCCAAGTTTAAATGACTGTGATACATAATGAATATACGGCAACTATTGATAATCTTTTCAACCTTTGCATATGTAGCACAATCTGTGCTTTTTGTTAGTTCTGATTGAACTCTATGTATAGCTCTAAAGAGTCTCCACTGTAATGATTTGCTAGTTTATTGATGGTTCTTTCCTTTTTCCGGTATTGCAGGTGTGATGGAGATATCATTGTTAGAAGTGCTTCTCAAAACCATCTCTACCTTCTTACATTTATCAAAGGATGATAACATCAGTTCTGATCCAGTTCAGAAGTACTACCAGAAGGCAGAAGAGATACTCAAGTTGTTGAAGCCAATATTTGATGCCATTGTTGATTCTGAAGTAGCTTCTGATGAAGTGCTTAATAAGGATTTTCTAGAATTAGGTCGATCTGTTGACGAATTGAGGGAGATATTTGAGAGCTGGCAACCATTGTCAAGCAAAGTTTATTTTGTAAGTTTTCGACTGTATTTTTGTGATTATAGACGGCATGTTTGTTCTACTCATGGATTTTCAGGGTGGTATCAAAGCTTACCTTGGTTTAGCTTCTTCATGATTAGTTCCTGTTTGACCTTTTCATATGCTGTTAGCTTATGTAATGATATTGAATCCCTTTCTTTATATTTCTATTACCAACTTGCCATTAGTCATGGTGACAAAAGGTGGGAATGTAGCACGGATGTTTGAGTTGAAGAATAGCAAAGGTGGAGGGTAGTCACGTTGATAGGAATTTCTGCTTTGGTTGTTGAAAACAAGATGCTAGGTTGTTGATTTAACAGTGACAGATGCAGTGCTGGTGGTGCCAGTGATCATCTGTTCACTGCATTTATTTCATTTCCTGTGACGGTAATTTCCTTTATATATAAGATTTTTTTCTCTGGAACTGAAATGCAATAACTGCAAATGCTGGTAAATAAATGTGCTGGGGGCCAGGTTGGAGAAAGCTTAAATTTGCAAATAGTGGGAGCCAGCAGTGCCTTGGAACAGGCTTCACTTTGTTTTTAGATCTCTGGACCTGTGAAATTCCTGGAAGCATCCATCTGTGGAACTTGATTAGTTGAAGCTTGGGAATTGTTGCCATTGCTGTCATTATCCTCATCTTCATTCTTGCTGTCATTTCTTCATACTTTGTTTCTTGAAGTTGAAAGCAGGCATTTAAGTTATGATATTCATTCATAGAACAATGAAAGTTGAAATCTTGAATTATATGCCTTCATTTAGTTTTCATTATGAACTGTTATCTTCTTTATGTTTGTCATTACTTGTGCATAATGTATAGAGCTACTTACTGAAAATAGGAACAAAAAGATAACGCCAAATGTTTGCTACCCTTTTAAAAAGGATCAGGTTTGTTTTGGCTAAGCTTCTCTTGTACATGGTGTCTAGGTTCTGCAAATTGAATCATTAACATTGAAGATTCGTAATCTGGGCCTGGATAGTTTTCAGCTATTGAAGTCTTCCCATCAACAACTCCCGGATGAATTAAGTTCATCTTCTCTTGAGGTATTTGTCCACAAAATCTTGTTTTAAGCTTGTAGCTATAATGTTTATAGAAAGAGCATACACCTCTGTAAGCTATGAGCTAACAATTGAATGTCTGATTACAGAACTGCATACAGAAAATTAAGCATTCTGTATATGAGCAAACATCATCCATCATTAAAGAAGCTATAAGTGGCCAAGAGGAGGGTGTTGGACCCAGCTCAGAGATCCTGGTGAAAATTGCAGACAGCCTGTGCTTAAGGTCCAATCAGGAGATTTTGATTGAAGCAGTGGCCCTAGAGAAGATTAAGGAGAATGCTGAGCAAGCTGAGAAAACTGCAGAAGCTGAGTTTATTGATCAAATGATTGCACTTGTGACCCACATACATGAACGCCTTGTTCTGATAAAGCAGTCACAGTCATCTAGTCCAGTCCCAATACCTGCTGATTTTTGTTGTCCCCTCTCTCTTGAGTTGATGACGGATCCAGTAATTGTGGCATCAGGGCAAACTTATGAGCGGGCATTCATTAAAAACTGGATTGAACTTGGTCTCACTGTGTGTCCCAAGACACGGCAGACTCTGGCTCACACTAATCTCATACCTAACTACACTGTAAAGGCATTGATTGCAAATTGGTGTGAGTCAAACAATGTGAAGCTTCCTGATCCCATAAAGTCCATGAGCTTCAATCAGCCCTCACCACTTCTTGTGCATGTAGAGTCTATTGCATCCAGGGATTCACATGTTCTTCCTCATTTGAGGGAAAACCAACCATTGTCTCCCGAGTCAAATCGGTCTGCTGGTTCACCTGGTAGGAGCATGATCTCTTCTAGTGGAATCCATAGAGAGGGAAGTTCTCCACTGCATCCCCGTTCTACTTCTGAGGGTTCCTTGTCAGTTGCAGTTGGAAATGGCCAGGGTTTGGATATTGCAAGAATATCATTAATGAGTTCTGAAGAAAGGTCAGGTAGCTCAGAAGAGAGGTATTTGGATTCAGTTTGCCACCGGTCTGCATCACCATCTAGAAATGAAGTTTCAACTGCTGTTAGAGCTGATGGTCTGCAATCTCAGAACCACAACAGAAGTGCATCAGCCTCCAGTGCACTTACTCATGCAGCTTTTCCTCAAGGAGCATCAGGAGATGCCAATGAATCAACAGAGTTCTCAAACCATTTTACTTCCTACAGCAGTGATACTTCTGGGGAGGTGAAGCCAGAGCCACAGGCATCTTCGACCTTGAACACCCCGCACAGAGAACCTGAGTTCCCATCCTTTTTGGTTGATACACGGTCTCGAAGCCAAACAGCTTGGCGCCGGCCTTCTGATAGGCTTGTGCCAAGGATAGTTTCTTCTCCGGCTATTGAAACAAGAGCTGATCTTGCTGGCATTGAAATGGAAGTTCGGAAGCTGGTTGAGGACTTGAGGAGCACTTCAATTGATATTCAAAGAGACGCAACAGCTAAACTGAGGCTACTTGCTAAGCACAACATGGATAACCGGATTGTTATAGCAAATTGTGGGTCCATTGGCTTGTTGGTTAATTTGCTCTGCTCAACAGACAAAAAAATCCAGGAAAATGCTGTCACAGCACTTCTTAACTTATCAATAAATGATAACAACAAAACAGCAATTGCAAATGCAGATGCTATTGAGCCCCTGATTCATGTCCTTGAAACAGGAAGCCCCGAGGCTAAAGAGAACTCAGCTGCCACTCTCTTTAGCCTCTCTGTGATTGAGGATAACAAGGTCAGAATTGGGAGGTCTGGGGCAGTTGGACCACTGGTTGATTTACTGGGTAATGGGACTCCAAGGGGGAAGAAGGATGCAGCCACAGCTTTGTTTAATTTGTCAATATTTCATGAAAACAAGGCCCGAATTGTAGAAGCTGGTGCTGTTAAACATCTTGTGGACTTGATGGACCCGGCAGCTGGGATGGTTGATAAGGCAGTTGCTGTTTTGGCAAATCTTGCGACAATTCCTGAGGGAAGGAATGCCATTGGTCAGGAGGGTGGGATCCCTGTTCTTGTTGAGGTCGTTGAGTTGGGTTCTGTAAGAGGGAAGGAAAATGCAGCCGCTGCTCTCTTGCAGCTGTGCACGAATAGTAGTAGGTTTTGCCACATGGTGCTCCAAGAAGGTGCTGTCCCGCCATTAGTGGCATTGTCTCAATCTGGCACTCCAAGGGCTAAGGAAAAGGTACAAGGTTGAAGATGCTTTTCTACATTCATCTCTTTTCTGGAAGTTTATGATAACGAGTTTTTGGTTGCTTGCAGGCGCAGTCCCTTCTTAGCTACTTCAGAAACCAACGGCATGGTAATGCTGGAAGGGCTTGATATGAGACGGACAACCTGTCAATGCGATCCAAGGTTTTGATTCAAGTTCTATACATAACGTGTACATTTGATGTTGCAAATAATGCATATGAAGGTTTTGCGGTTTGGATTTTTTAAATGATTTGTAGAGAATTGATTTTATGGGAGGGCATGATTGAGGCCTCTTGTGAAAAACATTTTACATGTGAATGTGGAAGGAAAATATACCTGTGAATTGTCTTTGCAGAGAGCCTGAGCAATGCGATGATGGATGGTGATCCATGTTATTTCAGAGATGTCATGCCGAATTCATGTCTGCTTTCAATGCGAGTTATGTTTATGTAACTGTTGTCGAAGCACCAGATTGTTTGCATAAAAAATAGTGGGGGCACTCTCTCCACAATTTTCAATCTAGTTTTTAGAACCCACGATATTTGGCAGTGAATTTTCCAAGTATTTGGAATTGACATTATTGCAGTTCAAATTGCCAATTGCCACGAGGTTAAGGAGTCCAATGAAGCGAGATGTGCTTCGCTTGTCTTCTATCTGCATGAAGGTTGAGTCCTCAATTAATAGAATCAAGATCATGTACATTTTTGTTTAGGGTTTACTCATATCCCCGTGATGCTATTTATGGTCAGGTTGAAGGTTTTCTTGTCTGTGTTTGATAGAACCGATGATGTGGTATTGGGGTAAAATAGTCTTTTCATAAATTTATTTATCATTCTAGAATTGTTTAGAATTAATAAATTTTTACTGGTTAAATGACTTGGTTATCTGCAAAAATAAAAAAAATAAATAATAATTAATTTTGATTTAGGGTTTTTTTTTTTTTAATTTACTACCCATGCAACCAAAAATTCTTAGGCTTGACTTTATGAATATATTAGTCATTTCACATTGATTATTTTTGCAATATTTAGTAATTTAATTAATAATATATATATATATATATAAAGTTATTGGTGTGTTTGTGGAACGTTCCAACAAGTGAGTCACTTTTTTATCTTAGAGCAGCGTGTGCAGTGGCTCAAATAAAAATAAAGAGCTTTCTTAGTGTTTTTTTATTCATAACGAAGAGGTTTACCTGAATTCTTTTATCTTGATAATTTTTTTAAATTGAATTTTTATTTTATTTTATCATTCAACATTAAATTGAGCTTTTTAATTAGAGTCTAGGATTTAACGGATTATGATCTTAAGAGATTAACACAAGTTTAAGATATTTGTTTAGGTTTATTTGTTTATTTTTTATTTTTTAAACTCATGTTTTTTTATTTCATCCTTTAACATTTGATTCAATTGGATATTGAGCTCTATAATTTTTTTTGTTGCTTTATATAGGGTTTTTTATTTATTTTAAAAATTACTCAGGTTATCTTGAGTATTTTTATTTTTTGTTTTTTTATTAAATTTAACTTCTTTTTAAAAAGTATTTTTTAATTAAATTAAACTAATTTCTCAATATTTGTTTTAAAAATATATTGTTTAGTATGTCACCTTCTCCATTTTTTCAAAGTTAGGTAAAGAATATTAACTCATGGTATAACACGAGATAAAAAATTATTATTTATTTTAAATTTATATTTTTTCTGTTTTATACTTAATATTTTATTTGTTTAGAGATTGAGCTCTATTTTATTTTTTTTATAGAATTTTTTATTAATTTTAAAAATAATTTAAGTTATCTCAAGTTTTTTCATTTAATATTTATTATTTCTATTATTAAATTATTAAATATGTCGTTACAAATATCACCAACCCGATACTTTAAATTTTTAACTCACTGACCTCTATACATTTTTTTTATGCTATAAAAAAATGTAAAGAACCGGCGCTGCGGAACGAGTAATTTGCTGTAGTGACTCAATAGTTTAATACCATAAATATCGAGCTTCAAACTCCAAGACTGGCGAAAGGTCTTCCTTGGTAAAGAAATTTCACAAGGGTTCGTACAGATCAGAGAATGCTAAATGCGGAATTAGAAACTTCTTGTTAACGGTGTTTAAAAAAACTAATCAATTAATTAAACTGAAAAAATTAAGAAAAAATTAATTAAAAAAACCAAACTAATAGAAAAAATTGAATAAACCGATTAAAAAAATAAAAAAACTACCTGGTTCGATTCGGTTCCGGTTTAAAAAAACTTAAACCAATTGAATCGGACCAAATCGAACCGGTTTAATTGAATCTAAAATACAAATATAAAAAAAAACATCCTAACCCTAACCCTTCCAGCCGCCCCCCTCCCTCCTCTCTCTCATTCGTTCCTCGATTGGCACGAAGCTAGGGATGTGGAGATTGCTCTACAGGCAGTAACAATCGGTTGCTAAATGAAGGTGCGTGTCCCGGATTAAGGTATGCATCGGCTTATTTTGATTTATTTCATCCTTGGATAACCTTCAATAGCAATCTCCACGTCCCAGATTAAGGCATACAACGGCAGCAACAAAAACCTTTCGGTTTTTCTAGTTTTGAATGCTAAAAAACCGACCCGAACCGAACAAAACCGGTTCGGTTTGAACCGATTCTCGGTTTGGTTCGGGTTATATTAACAAGGAATACTATTTTCTGATTCGGTTGAATTTTTAGGTTAAAACCGGACCGAACGGGACTGTGAACACCCCTACTTCTTGGTTGCATGTGATGATTAGAATCATCATGTAGCTTCGAAGTTAATATAAACAATTTTTTTTTAATTCAATCATTTGTTTATTATTTTCTTTTTTTATTATTTTTTCCAGTTTTATTTTTAGATTTTATTTAAGAACTGTTAAAATTATTTTTGAATTTTCTGATTGAATCATATCAAAATAATTTTTATATGGTTTAATTTTTAAACTTGAGTTAAATAAACAGTAAGGTATGGAGGATTTTTTTGTTAATTTAAGAAAAAATATCGAAAGTTATATTGATTTTACTATTAAAAAAATATAAAGGTAAAAAATATGATATATTTTAATCTAAAATCATTTTTTATTTTAATTACTTATATTTTGTAATATTCATAATTGACAACTCCTGAAAAAGTTTGAGAGAAAGTAAAACATGACAAAACGTTGGATCTCATGTTCTAATATTTATATTATAAAATAAAGATGTCTTCTCCTACCAGAACTATTATTATTTAAAATATTTGTGAGTTATTATTGCTTTAAAAAATCATGTCTCAAAATAAAATTTTTATATATAAAAGCATATAATGTGAACAAAATTTTTAATCATGTCCCAAAAAAATATACTTTTAACATGATGTTATTCGCATTATAGTTATTATTAATCATTTCATTTTAAAGATTATTATATGTGAGATTAATATTAAAGATGGAAATACGAATAGAAATTTTATGTTCCCTTTTGAGTAAGGAGTTTTTTTAATCTTAATAGAGTGTATAAAAAGGTATAAATCCTTTAATTTAAAGAAATAACAAATAATATAGGGCAAAATAACCAAGAAAATTTATTTACAAGGAATCTGTTATCGCTAAACACATTCATATAAAAAAAAACTCTTTATCAATTAAACTAATTGTATAATCATAAATCATTTATCTCATCAAGGTCTCCATAATTTGATCTTTTATTGTTCATAAATTTCTCCGTAAACATGTTTATCCAACTCAATTTATAAATCTTAACCCATTAATATAATCCTTCAATATTTGTTATTTGTGTGTATATATATATATATATATATATTTAAATTCATAGTATACTAGTAAGAAAATCAATTGAGATTTAATAATTTATTTAATCCAATTCTAATCATTATCAACACACTATCATAGGTTAAATACATACAAAATTTAAACATTCATTTTAGTTCCATAATTCTTACCTTTTTAACTATTTTTAGCTGGCCACTCCCTAAATTTTTTTCATCTTCTATAATTTTATTTTTCTTCGATAACACCATTTAAACCCACCACCATCATTATTTATCATAAGAAACACATCTACTTTACACAATTTCAACAATTACATAAACTTTAGTTTCCTCACAATTTATAAATTTTTATGTTTTACTACAAAACATGAAATTCTTGCATAAAAACAACTTGTCTAGATATTTTGAACCCAAATCAAGTTTCACAGCATTAACTAGTTTATTATTCACATTCTTCCTCCTTAAATTCTTCACTTTCTCTCACTAAAATCTCATTTTAAATTCCTAACTCTCTTGCTCTCTCTTATTTCATTTGTTTCTTTGAAAAGTTTAGTTAGAATCACTCATTCACCACTTCTATGTTTTTTTTCTTGAAATTTCTCTCCTCACTAAAACTCTCTTCCTCTTATTTTTTTTCTTTTTTTTTTCCAGCAAACCCATTATTTATAAAGAGAGCAAGAACTGAATTTTCCCATTTTCCACTTATTTTTGAAATTGTCATTAGTAAGTCTACATGATATTTTTTTTTATTTTGTCCTACTACTTCCACTCTTATAGAGCCATATCAAACTCTAACTGCTCTGAAATATTAATCCAAGATAAAAAAACATGTCAAGAGTCTACTTGTAAAATTTTAGCTTGATCTAACATTCAGATCGAGAGTTATACTTGATATCGTAAAATTAATCGGTAGGTGATTTTAGACAAACATCCGAATTTTCTTGTTTAATCCTTATATAAATCATATCAATTATTTCTCTAAACACCCCGGGCCATTTTATCTTTTAAAAAATATAATTATTTTATATTTTATATTTATTTACTAGGCTTATTACCGTTTCACGGTAACATTATCGATTTTTTTTCTTTTAACCAATATTTGCACCATCATTCTTGCCCTTTTTCTTTATGTTATATTTTATTAGATCTTACCATTTATTACCACACTAATGTCTTAGGATCATTTCTTTATTTTTCTTGTTCTTTTACTCACCAAAACTCATTACTGATTTTGTTGACATTATGAATTTTATGCTAAAAATTCAAAATTTTTATTTTTAACCTTAACAATGCTTCTTTATTTATTTATGGAGCTTATCCCATCCATTATACATGACATTTATTATTATTATCATCATCATTATTTATTCATTCTTTTTCTTCTCGGGTTTTCATTACTCGTTAAACTCTTATTATTTTTAGTCCTATTTTTACATGGGGGATTGCATCTTTTGTTTGTTGTTTTCCTTGGATTTGGATAAAACTTACTATAAACAAATTAATTAAAGTCAAATTTAAAATATTATTCACTTAAATATCATTTAAGTTTGCCATAGTTTTCAAATAAAATCATATCTTTTCCTAAAAATATTATCAATCATTTTTTTATTAATTATTATAAATGAATCTAATATGCAATTTATTTTAAAATGATAAAAAATATTTAATATTTAATAATTATTTTTATTTTTTATTATATTTTTTACATAATTTTTTTGATTAATTATTAATTTCTTCAATTGCATATAAAATATCAAGACATGAATTTTAATATTTTTTTATTTAAATTTCTTTTTATATCATGATAAGGTTTTTTTACTAAAAAATGCCCCGTGTTAAAAATTATGTTTACATTGAAACAAAAAAAAGAAATACATGAATAAATAAATGAAATTTATATTGAAGCGATACATTCTTACCTACTTGTTTCAAATCATTGAATTTTTTATAAAAACATATTTTAACTTCCTATCCTTTTTATTAAAAAAAGAACTACTAATAATAAAAACATGCTTTAGTTAAATATAAAAAAATAAATGAATAAGAAAGAACTATTTTTTACTTCAAAATTCGTCTAGAAATTTTTAAATTATAATTTTATTAATCAATGTATATGTTTTTTAACATATGTCACATTATTTAATAAAATTAAACAAAAAGATAAAAACAATAACAAAACATTAAATGAAAAAAATAGAATTCATAAAAAAAAGCTTTATATAAAGACGGTCAAAACGTGCTATTAACCCGTACTTGTCTGTATTTTGTATCATATTCTTATGATTTTTTTTCTTCTTAAATACAATATAAATCTAAGTGGAGCCCACTTGTATGATTCTCGTATAAGCTGTAACATATATACGAGTTCTTCCTGCGCTTCCTTATTTTCTCTCAGCTGCAGTACACTTTTTGGTCTCTTACAATTATAAAAATATTATATATAAAAAAATCCTTCTCTCTTTCTCACCGGGTCAAACCCACACCAGCGGCGAATCTTTCCTCGCCATAATCTGAGCCCCAAAAACCTTTCCTCAGGTAACTAATTGCCTGATTTATTCTCTAATCTAACTGTTAGGGTTTAGGGTTTTATTCAATTCCAATTCTAGGTTCAATAGCTTCAGTTTTCACTATTTTTTTTCTTTCTTGGTATTATCTGTATTAGATATGTAAAGTTTTGTGTGATTCCAGTGAATTCCCATAATTTCAGTGAATTCCCATAGTGAAATCTCTGTTTGGTTGCTAAAGTTGCGTTCTTTTCATTCTTATTTTATTATATTTTTCTTATCTTAGATATTATTGTTATTATTAGAATCTGTTTCTGTAATTTGGAAATCGAAAATCATAAAAAAAATGATTTTTGTTCTCAAGGATATTTTACATGTTTTGAATAATGGGGTGACGATAATTGAACAGCTGAATAAGAGATTATTATTCTGTTGCAGCCATTGAGTTAAATCAACATGGGTCCTGACTTGGAGATAAAAAGCAAACAGATTGTTGCTGTGGAAGTTTCGGATAGTAAAGAGAATATAAGTGTGCGGCAAGATCCTGAAGATAATAAGGTCTTGCAATGTGCAAGTAATTGTCAGGACAAAGGCTTTCATGATGATCAAGATAAGGCAGCTGTTGGAAGTGCGGACGTGGAGGTTAATATAATTGACTGTACCAATGCCAGTGACAATGAGCAAATTGTAGCTAGATATGAGGATTCGACTGAGAGCATGAGTTCTTTTGGGGACTTGGAATCTGAGACTAAGAGTGTTTCTTCTGATACTGAAGTTGAGTCACAGTTATTTGTTGGAGGGGGATCGATCTCTATATTTGATGGATATGGTGGAGCATTTCAAATGAGGTATTTATTAGTTTGATTGATTTATTTTGTGGACGCATAATTTAGTGCTCAACTGTAAGTACGGCAACATAAGAAATCAATTAATCTAATACTACCTCTTAGGTATTGCATCATGAAATAATAATTATGGACTATCATCAATTATCAACTTTCCTTTCTCAGTGAAATTACATAGTTGAAATTTAGTAGGGGGCAAACTTGTGCAAACCTCCATGGTTGTCATCATTGTTGTCATTGATTAACTTGCCACCTGCTATGTTAACCTGTATTTTGCAGTATGAATGGCCTTAAAACATAAATTTGGGTTAGGATTGTGAGAAAAAAGAAAATTTTAGATCCACGTAGCAAACCATCCAGTGTATGTATTTTATTATCTTGTTTGCTGAAAGGTAGGTAATAGGCCTCTCTTTGACATTGCAGTGGAAATCATAGTAATAGTAACTTACAGCTGTGTTTTCCTAAACTCGCATCTACAGTTTCATAGGAGCACCAATGTTATTGTTACATTGCTGCTACCTGACCTCTCATTCTTTGAAAGGTTGTTGAAGGGTTGTAATGCTTGCCCTCTGTTAAAGTAAAAATTTCTGTTCTCATTTCCAATTTACTCCTGATGAATAAGCAGTGGCGAACATATCCACAATCAAATCATTGTATGGCCTAAATCCTTGCTATAAATTTTTATTTTTTTATCTTGCTTCTCTATTAAAGTTAAAATTTATGTTCTCATTTCCTATGTACTCCTGATGTATGAGCATTGACAGACATATCCATAATCAAATCATTGTATGGCCTAAATCCTTGCTGTAACAATTTTTATCTTGCTTCAATGAGACTGATGCGGTTCCTTCTTTTTAGTATATATTTACTAGCTGCATTTGTCACAGCCAAGTCCTCCTGAGTCTTGCATGTTTTCCTTTTTGTTTAGTATATGTAAGACAAAAGAAAAAAATCTTAAGATGTTTTCCTCAATTTTACTATGTTCGTGTGCTGTTTGCTTGATTTAGCTTTCAAATATTGTTTCCCATGCAACCTTTGTGGCTATTTTCAATTTTCCAGGAGGAAAAGATTGACAGATCATTGGAGGAGATTTATACGTCCTCTTATGTGGAGATGTAAGTGGGTAGAATTGCAAATTAAGGAATTTCAGTCCCAAGCGCTTAAGTATGACAGAGAAATTGCAGAACATGAACGGAGAAAACTATTTGATCATGAAACATTTATGGAAGAAGGTTTTCCTGTGAAGTCACTGCCATTTTCTACTTGTATGGAAAGAAAGAAAGCAATGAAGAGAAAGAAAAGAAAGAGATTTGAAGAGACTGCGGATGTAGCATCATATATGTTACAACACAACCTCTTCTCATATTATGGTATTAAAGTTGCCAATCCTTGCCTTCTGTGTTGTTTATACTCCTATTCTTACAAATATTTTGCTGTAAATGAAAAACAATAAGCCTCAACTTCCTTTTCTTTTGATTCTGTATTGAGCAGAAAATAGGAAGTCTGCTATTGATGGTGCTTCTATCGATGATGGTTGCCTTAACCTTGGTAAGGAAAAATATTATTGACTATTACTTTTTGGGAATGAATGATTTCCTGGCCAAGATCTATGAAATCCGTGCGTACTCCTATAGATATTTTATGTGGAACTTCCCAATTGCTTGCCTTACCATATAAGCTTTAGAATATGGGTTAAAATAAAAAAAATTCTAGTATGCCTAACTGACTTTATTTGCTTCTATATTTTGAGCTTTTTGTTCAGTGAAGGACTCTCATTTCAATCTCTTTAGAGGGGGGCATGTCAGGACTTTTGTGTGTATCAAAGATGTCTTGTTTGAAAGTAGCCTCATGCATGCTGTCTGTCAATAGTTTTGGTTGTTGATTTGATGCTTCTCTCCTCTGCATCATTTCATTTGTTTTTTTTTTCTTTTTTTTTAAGAAAATGTCAAAGTACTTATCTAATTCCATGTTGACTAGGAACATTGCAATTATTCAGGTTAATGAGAGCAGTAATTTGAAATGTTATAGGTGATCCATCTGCACTCACTCACTCATATGTTCAAGACATGATTGTTCAAAAACATAAGACTATTATATGTTTCCTGATTATTGTTGTGGTTGAAAATTCTGCAAGGTTATTGGGTTCTTAATGTTCTTTTATAGGTGGTGATTTTTCAGCTAAGACAATTAATGGCAATGATGAGTTTGGATTTCAAGATGGATTGGCGTCTCTTCAGTCAAGTGATAACATCAGTGAACATATTCTTAGACAAATAGAGGTGCTAAAATCGCAAGTACATAAGTTGAAGGCCAGGGTAGACAAAGTTGCTAGTGAAAATCCTGTGAAATTCTCTTCTGTCAATGCATTGAGCTTACTTGCACCATCTGATGCTTTGACCAGTTCTGATTGCAATCCAGCTTCAGTTGCCAAAAGGGGAGATAGTACGCCTTCTAGATTGCCACATGCTGTATCTAACATGGGAAATGTTATGCCTGAAACTGCAGTTTCAAGTCATAGAGAGGCCACCTCTCGATCTGATATGATTGGGAGCACAGGCCTACTGCATGTTGGGGCTTCGTGTGGAAATGTACGTGCTTCTTCCACGATTTATAATTTACCTCATTTTCACTCATCATTGTTTGAAACTACAGTTTTAAGTCATGGAGAGGCCACTTGCTAACAATTGTTAAGTCTTATGAAGCTGTTTATTTGTCATATTTTCAGGCTGAGAAAGGAATTCTGATACATAATGCTGCAGTGAAAGAGGAGATAGGAAACTCGAAAAAATCCAATAGTGGTGTAACAGAGAAGCCTTGGGGAGTGATGGAAAAGCAAACAACCCAAGCTTCAGAACCTGAGCTGCCAAAAGAGATGCTAGTGACTCGTGCGCGTTTCGGTGGGAAATCACTTCCTAAATCCAGGCTCAATGTTTCCAATAACAAGAGAAAGCGGGGGAGGAGAAAATAAGGCTTCCCAAAAGAAAAGTTGGCACCTACTGTGATTAGAATTGTACATGCTGCTTATTCTGACTTGTCTTCTCTCTATTCTCCCCTTTATACTGCAAAATCAAGTGCATAATTCTTATTCTGTAAATCTCTCTCGATCTGCTGCCACTTTGTGCACTGTTTCTAAGTTTGAATTCTATTGTTTTGTTGTGATTCGTACTTCCATAATACATTAGTTTTTATTCATTAAAAAAGGGTTCATTAGCCATTACACATTCAAATTCTCACAGGTCTTTTTAGGCAAGCAGTGATGGTAATTAAAGAGTTGTTATAATTCAATCTGCACGAGGCTCTCATCTCCTTGCATCGAGACTTTTTGGCAAGAAGGGCATGCTAAAATAAAATGAAAGGTTGATGGCTTGACTGGGTTGCTTTCATAGTAAAATAAATGAAAGGCACGGGGTTTTTTTGTTTTGTTTTGTTTTTTTGGTCATGCTGGAGAACGAGCAGTAATTTTCTGCAGCTGCACCTTTTGGTATTGAAATTGAAAGGAGGGAAGTGAAAGGGGAATTTACTTTATTTGAGGAAAGAAGTTAAGTGTAAAGAGCTTCAGAATGGAAAAGTAGGGCATTCCTGAGTTTTATCAGCAATCACACCATCTCTACTGGCTCCTCCTTGAAGCCAACGACTCTTCCAAGCCAGGAATCAGATTTCATATTAAGAAAAGAGTTGTTAGATCAGATCATGTATTCTTTGCTTGCATCGACCTCCAAACTCAACAAAATATTCCCTTTCTTTTCATCTTTATCCTCCTATTCCATTGTATAATAACCTCTCCATCGATGGATCTACTCTTGTGTTCAAGTTTGCAAAATGGGGATGATCATGAGTTTCATGGGAAAAGGTTAGCCATAGTGTGATCTAATACTGTGTAATTTTGCTGATGCTTTCCTTTTACCCCCCTTTCTTCAATTTCCCTTCGATTCCAACCTAGTTTTATTCTTCCTTTTGTTTTCGTTTCTCAAATCTAAGTGAAAGTATGAACAAGCGTTTATGTGATTGTGTTTAAGATTGTGAATAA
>Ga0307517_10004368_pt1 | contig 21768 bp, 16 predicted proteins | sample 23_EM_MG_FD_194515 | JGI IMG/M metagenome (GOLD analysis project Ga0307517, IMG submission 194515) | Populus trichocarpa ectomycorrhiza microbial communities from riparian zone in the Pacific Northwest, United States - 23_EM | ecosystem: Host-associated > Plants > Roots > Unclassified | place... | reverse complement strand
AGTTCCCGTGCGTGAACCATTGAAATCATTGGTATCCAGGCTTGCCCATTGATCACATAACACTGACCACCCTTCGTTTACCCACACCCGGAGGTTCGAGCCACTCCCATCCGCAAGGGCGGAGCAGGTACGCCATATGGTCGGTCTTCGGACCGTCCGCGGTGCGTGATATCGATGATCCAACGACCATGCGATGTGGCGCACGGTCGTCAGGTACCCATTCTCGCTCGCGGCATGTGTTTATCGGTACATTGAGATTAAGGTTATTCGCATGTTCGCCTAGCATTGGCTTGATCGTCGACGCCACAAATGTGTGCCTACTAGAGTCCGGGCTAGTTCGGAGGGCGACTGGACTCGCCCGTTCGTTCACCACGTTTTTAGATGGCGACCCAACCAAGGTAGCTGCCGCGGGGTTGCGGTGCTCAATCCTGGCAGTCACCTACCAGCGCCCCGAGTTAAACGCCTCCATTTCACCGGCTGTTGGTCACCCGTCCCGCTATAGCAGTGAGCGGAGCGTCCTTCATTCATGATCGTGCTAATCATGAATACCCTCTCCAAACTCTAATCCAAAAAAACCACCCCCCGCACGCGCTTTGCTCAAATTTCGTCCTAATCCCCGAAACTGGGGATGCGAATTAGACAAGAAGATTGTTTCTTCTGAACATTGTTTGTATATGCGTTATATGGATATATTCTACACATACTTTACCACGACAGAGACCGGGAAAAAACACCTTGAGATACGTGTAACTTTAGCAACATTGTCCAAAACTCCGGGAGAAGACCACACCAAGTTTAAAGGAGTGGGACACACGAGAGGCCCTCGGGGAGGAGGGGAGGAAGGGTTATTTAGAACGAGGAACACGACGACAGACAACACTTTGGATTTCAAACTGGAGAAGGGAACCATTCTTCACGCGTGGAGGCTTCGTCAATCCAGACCGAACCAGGTTCGCCAGGAGAGCCGCGGAGAGGAACCAACCACGAAATGAAGGAAATTGGTGACGTGTAAGGGACAGAAGGACGAGGTGCGAGAGGACAAAGCATGTTGGAAGGGGGATGATGTATGGAAATTGATGTGAATGAGTGACAAGATATGCTTTCAAACGACGAAGTGGAGGAGAGATTTCGAAAATTAAAGAGACGCGCATAATACATAGTCATACAAAAATTATGCGTGTGATGTGTTGTCCCTCATTGTGCCTTTTCCCGAAGAGTATCTGGAGAGGATAATGTCCATGGATAGTATAGCGGAAGGGGAGTTGTAGAATGAAGTGCATGATGGAGAGCAAGGCAGACAGGAAACGGGGGTAGGGGTGAAAAGACACAAATGAGAGAATGCCAATTGATTTGTGATGTGCGATGCGTTCTTTATCGCTGTTTGATGAAGTTTGGCTCCGTACCGGTCGATGGTATCGATAGTATTTCATTCCTCCTGTATCGACTGAAGCTCGGCGACCAAACGCTAGAAGGAAGAAAAACAATCAGTCAGCTGGACCGCGTAGGAAGGACGGCTGGCCTACCGCGCTATCATTCGAGAGGAACTCGTCATCCAGATCCATGTTGGGGTGAGCCCGTCCAAGCTGGATCGCGTAGGCCAAAAGCTGTTTCATAAAGAGCGGAGTGATAATCGCTTCATCCGCACCGAGCCTAGTCTTCGGCGGGGTTTCCGGTCGAGGGGGTGGTGGAGGTGGCGGAACCTCGGGCTCCTTCATTCCCAACCACTCGTTCTCAAGCAACTCTGGTATCGTTGCCCGTGCCTTCGGCGCTCGGTCCAAACAACGCTTGATTGTCTCAATCACGACAACAGGCACCTTCCTCGTCATATGATCCAGAATCTTGTTTTGTTGTGGCGATCCGTCCCCACTCTTTGGTGGGCTCTCGAAGCGTGTCGCATGTTCTGGATACTCGATGCAGTACTGAGGGTCCGGAATGGCCCGCATCTTCTGGTAAACCCCGAGTTTGTGGAACGGAGGAGCACCGTATACCATCTGATATAGGATACAACCTAGCGACCAGATATCGCTCGGTCGGCCAACTTTGAATCGGCGCACGCCTTCTTGGAGCTCGATTGCTTCTGGACTCATATAATTGACGGTCCCGACATGACTTTCACGGTGGATGTTGGTGGTATCGTTCGCGATGGCATTGGCAATTCCGAAGTCAATGAGTTTGAGCTGACCACGGACAACAACAAAATTCGCGGGTTTCAGGTCAGAATGGACGATCTTCTCTTCGTGGATGACATCCACGGCTTGCAACATCTAGTACACGGGTTCTCAATCGACTTTTGCGATGACTTGGAGGGGGATGCCAAACCTGTTGCCAGTAATATGCAACCCAAACAACGTTCAAGGGTTGCTTCAACTGATCGTGCAAAAGTCTCGCCATGTCTATAGGAAGGCGATTAGTTTCGTGTCCAATGCCACCGTGGTGTACACACCAATCTCGCCCAGCTCCATGACCAGTGTCAAATGTCCTTTGGAACCGTCCGGACCGGCCTTGACCTCACTATCAATCAACCTGATGATCCTATGATTTCCTTCCAAGCGCTTAAGCAAGGAAATCTCATTCATGTATCCGCTCATTGTCTCTTGATCCGTCCTATCCAGCGAGACGCGCTTGACAGCGAACATCTGGTTACTTTGGCTCAAGACCTTGTAGACCCGCGATGACCCCCCTTTCCCAATCATATCAAGTCGCGCGTAAACTTTGCGGTTCACCTGTCCCCCCGTCAGCATGCATAGGCATCAAAATCAAGGATGCGCACCATTATATTCCTGGCACCAGTAGCTTGGGTAAGAGGGGGCTTTACTGACTGAGTCTTCGCCGCAGCCTGAGGCTCGTTCGCATCAAATTCGCTATCGGTTTTTATGTCTTCAGTAGTCCGCGCCTTCTGAAGCTTGCCGTTGGTTGCGCCGATCATGTCGGAGGTGGCTTGCTCTGGGGCTGTTGGGCTGCGTCGGTGGCGGTTAGGTGGGGCATATCCACGAGTGGGTGGTGATTCGCGCCGATGTTCCGCGGCTGTAGGTGACCCAGTGCTTGGGACTGCGGTACGAAGAGTATCCGAGTCTCGTCGGCGGTGTACAGTGTATCGGGATCGGGGGTCTGGGGGATTTCCGTGGGTTGGCGAGGGAGATTGCTGCCTGCTTCCTGATCGATCTACACCCGCTGGTTAGTGACTTGCAAGTAGGTAAGCACAGATTGCGTGGACTCTCACATTCCGCTTCACGGCGCTCCAGCTCTTAACGGAAGGTCAGTAAGAACGGACGGAGATCAGGAAAGGAGATATTTCGCACCGGCTTGCTCTAGTTCTATCTGGTATTGGACCTTCCTTTCTTGCTCAGCCTTCTCCTCTTGTGTGATCCTTCTAGGTCGGTTACTGCTCGCAGTTCCCAAACTCGTACCAGGCCTCGAAGTACTCTTGTACTGTTGTAAGTATGAATCCTGCCTGTATCGTCGATCATGTTCATCCTGGCCTGTGTTCAGCGTGGTCAGCGCCGATGCATCTACAAACCCGTGTTCGATGAGTACAAACTTGATGCTTGACTGAGGCTGGCGGATCGTCTCTGCCTATTACCTGTTGAACTCGATAGCGACGAAGACGCTGTTAATGGAATTGCATGTAACCCTCCAGCGTGCAGAACGCCTTGTTTTCCATGTTCGTCTCCAGATGCACCATCATCGAGATCAAAACGTCGAAGACCGTTCCGGATGGTTTCGATGTCTGGTATATCAGAAGTTGATACCCCAGATGCATACCGCTTGAGTGTCCGGCCAGTCCGGCTGGCGGACGGTAATTGAAACTGGCGTGAAGAGGAAAGGATGTTCTCTTTCTCATCGTTAGGTGGTTTTGCCCCAACAGTCCCGCGATGAGTGGAAGACACCAGTTTACGTGATGGCATGAGCGTGCCACGAGTACCCGGTGTAAGGGCAGAACCAGAGGTTACTCTCTGAAAGGACCGAGCAACTGTTGTGGGCGCCGGGATCGATGTCGATTCCATGGTCGCAGCGGACGGTGCACTATCCGAACGTGAAAGAGAAGCGCGCCTCAGGTTCGTACTTGCTGGCAGACCTGCAGGTGAGGGTGATTCAGAGCTGCCTGCATATATCGAGGACAGTGGCGGTGGACTGTTGACTTCGCTGGAGGCGTTGGTTGACCCTTTTGATATCCGGATAAAATTTCCATCTGGGTCGAAGTCGTAGTCGAAAGATAGCTCCAAAGAGGCGTCCGATGAAGGGGTGGTCGATGACGAGCGTGAACCACTGGGTGAGGGCGATAGAGGCAAAGGCAAAGTCGAGGTTCCTGCGAGCATTTGGACGCGCGAGAGGGCGGAATTGAGTCGGGGGTTGTCCTGCGGGGTAAGGGAGAAGGAGAGGAGGTGGACGCGTTGAGGAACAAGTTCAAAAGAACTCCCGTTGAATTCGAACCACGCTGAACACGAGGCGGGTCGCTGGTCACGTGGATCACTGAAAGCATCATCCCGGAGTCAGGGTGGGTCACTCGGGTTTCAACGCTCTCGTGACAGGGTTTCATTTCTTTTTCTTATCACCATACAAAGATAACAAACGAAATGAGGGTGGAGGACGGGTTCAAACAAACCCCTCCCGTCGAGGGTCACCCGTTTCTCGATGACCCAGTTCTTCCGGCGTTGCTACATCGGCTCTGTCCATCAGGGTGAGTTGCGCCCAAGATTTCGGTTCGTAAGGTAGCCAAGGCACCATCCCGCTGACCAACTGTCAGGCGCTTTGACAAAATACAATCCGACCTTGTCAACCTCGGAGCCCGGGTCATCCCGCAACTGCGCGAAGTAGCAAACTCGGCGACACCTCCCCATCTTGTGCAGTACAACCAATGGGGCCAGCGGATAGACAAACTTGTCACCTCAGAGTCATGGCGACAACTCAAAGCGGTCTCCCAGAGAGAAGGGATCATCGGAATCTTTTATGAGCGGGAATCCGGGGATTTTAGCCGCATACATGGATTTATGAAGATTCTCACGATGGCCGGCGACGCTCAAGTCGTCTTTTGTCCGCTGTCTATGACAGATGGATGTGCCAGGGGTACTTCATCATTCGATGTCTCATCGACTGGTACTGACATTTCATATAGTACTGGAGTTGCATGGAACACCTGCTTTGAGAGAGAAGGTGTTCTGGCGCCTTGTCAGGTAATGGTAGCTCCGTACCTTCCACCCGTGATGGGCGTTAAACGTCAGACCACCCCTTTAGCCGTGATCCAGACTTAGCGTTCACTGCTGGACAATGGATGACAGAGGTTCGTCTACTTGGTCGAGATAATCGGCATTGTAAACTGACTTGGGGGACTAGAGAACCGGAGGCTCTGATGTCTCCCAGACAGAAACCACTGCCGTTCACATTGGTTCCGACAACTACCTTCTTGATGGATTTAAGTGGTTCTCAAGTGCAACTGATAGTGATGTCTCACTCGCACTCGCACGCACTGGAGACCCTTCTCGGGGATCCCGCTCGTTATCGCTCTTCCTGATCCCCCTCAACCCCTCGCTATACCCCAGCACCACGGACCCTAGGGCACAATCCGCGAGGAACGGCATCCTCATTCACCGCCTCAAGAACAAGTTCGGGACACATATTGTTCCCACCGCGGAACTTTCTCTTCAGGGAACGTATGCCCAACTCATCGGTAGTCTGGATCAGGGTGTAAAGACCATCATTCCCGTGCTAAACATCACCCGCGTACATTCTGCGGTTGGATCTGTGGGGTATGTGCGTAAAGCCCTCAGTCTTGCAACATCGTATGCATCCATTCGACGGAATGGATCCGGGCGAACCCTCCTTCGCGATATCCCTCTCCACCTCAACGAGCTCGCCAAGCTTGCTGTGACCTATAGAGCCCTCGCTCACTTCACGTTCGAAGTCGTTGGGTTACTCGGCAAGGTGGAGTGCCAAACTGCGGACGAGTATGCGCAACATAGGTTGAGGGTTTTGACCCCAGTCCTGAAAGCCTTTTGTGCCGAGAAGGGTGTTCAAGCTACGATCGAGTGCATGACTACCCTTGGTGGCGAAGGGTATATGGAAGAGAACGGGATCGGCAGGCTCGTCCGGGATGGGATCGTCGAGAAGATCTGGGAAGGGACGACCACGGTTCTTTCCCTCGACATGGTCAGAACCTTCCAAACCTTTGGGACGGTCGAGGCGCTCTCTCAGGTGAGTAGGCCCTCGCGTTTCTGGCTTTGTTGTTGATCCAGACTTTCGCTCCTCAGTGGGTCAAAGGCATAACTTCACGCGCAAGGGTGGTCCTGCAGGGCAAACTTGAGGGTGTTGACGAAGTCCTTGCCTCCGCACTCGACGCCCTCATTGCGTCGTTGAGCCCTCCCTCGTCGTTGAGCCCACGCCCAGCGTTATTCTTGTTGGGGTACATTGCGTCAAGCACTGCGATGCTTGAGCATACCGCATGGTCCGCATCACACAGAAGTAAGGTCGAGCACGAGGCGGACATTGATACCCTTATCCGTTGGGTGAAACACGGAGGTCTGGCCGCAACACAGGAAGAACTATCGGCCGTGGCCACGTTCAACCACAAGAATAATGAGAGATTGGTTTACGGCGGTGGCGTAGCAGCGAGGGGAAAGTTATAACGGTCGGGTAACCCGGGAATGAAAAACGTTTTTAGCCAGTTCCTTGATGCTTATCTGGTGATGGCGTGATGTTTCAGGGACGGAAGACAGCGATCGGTCATTCGAGGTGATAGCCGAGGGGAATAAAGCCTGTCATGGGACGGCTGGTTCAACCTGGTTCAACTTCTGTCAAGTCCCTCACGAGCTCCGTCAGGCCCCCCCTCCTTTCTCAAGACCTTCAAGACTCACAAACTAACGTTCGGTAAACATGCTTCCCTTCTCTTCTGTGGCTCTTCTCGCTCTCGCATACGTCTCTTGTCTCGTGAACGCAAGTCCGTTGGTCCGCCGAGACAAGCTGGATGTCGCCGCCCCGCCCGTGACGTATCCAACAAAAGGCGTCGTCTGGAGGGCTGGAGAGACGCAAACCATTACTTGGTGATTCCCCCTTTGCATTCAGTGTGGCCTCGGGAACTAATCGAGGGTGTGGTTCGTATACAGGGATACTTCTAGTGCGTCGTATCTGGTCACCCCCGTTCGCTTCGATATTGACGTACCGTTTGTGTGGCACAGACTTGCCTGCTCAGATTACGAACCCTATCGGAAAGGTTGTCTTGGGATGGTTGGAAGATGGTGGACTCAACCTGCAGCTCGGTTTGGAACATCCTCTCTACCCAAGGCGCTAGACTTACGGGCCCTTGTTAGATGCTCCTCTTACTCAGGGTTTCCCCATTACCGCGGGAAAAGTGGACATCGTCGTTCCTTCCCAGTATCCTGACAGGGATACGTACATCATCGCCCGTGAGTCGGCGCATATATGGCGGCCCCCTACTTCGATCAGCTAACGTTATGGTTGAACTTAGTGATTGGAAATTCCGGCAACATCTCCCCGACTTTCACCATTACTGGGGGATCCTCGGGTTCCAGCGCCGTTGACCTTCCGCCGTCCACAACCTCGAGGCCAACTGACCAACCCGGTAGCCCACCCCCGACGACTCCAGGTTACAGTTCTTCAGTCGTACATGATGGTCCTTCCCCCAGTCCCTCACCCAACCCAACCCATTCCATCCCTCAATCCTTGGTCCCGTCGTCGTCCCCATCTCCTTTGCTAAACCCTTCCCCTTCGCCCTCTGGAACCCAGGAGAATTCCAGCGGAAACACCGGCAGTGATAATTCTGCATGGGGCAACAAGCCTACTAACACGATAGTCGTCTCCCTGCTTGCGGCTTCCCTGGTTATGTTCTTCCTCTAAATTTTTAATGGAGCTTTAAGCCCCACGACTCCTCTGTAAGGATCTTCTATGCGTTTTATTTTTCATTATATGACGTCCTTAACGGATTAACATGATCTACGGTTACATTTTCGTCCTTCACTCACTATCTTCTCATCTCATCTCATCCAATTCCTCATCACGTCGCAACCACCATACCTCTTTTTCCCATTCCCCATGATTGTCAGAGACACTTCTTCGATTATTGCTCTTATTACCGGCTTCGCACTTGTTTTGTCTGGTTTGCTTGAAAGTTGCTGTTCTCTTTCTCTTACGTTGGTCGATCCTTTGCTGTCGAACATCTCCCGTGTGCTTGGCCTTTGCTTTTTTCTCGAGTTTCGTTTCGTTTTTTTAGGTGGCTCACTCGGTTTCGAACCCCCGACACATTTGTACATATACAATCCGCTGTGTGCAGTCGAATGTTGAACATGACTATGCAACGTATACATTACAGTAGTGCGATTGGTCTGGATCGGGGGCAATCAGGCTGTTCACTCCCGCCCTGAGTCGATCTTCCCGAGGAGCCACCTGCATTGCTCCAGGTATTGCGTAGCCCCAAGTTTCTCGAAGACCTCAACGGCGTGCAAGGTCTCGGACTTTGCCTCTTCAAACCTCCGTTCCCTATACCAAAACCAAGCCTGCAGCCATACCGCACGAGCCAAAAGGTACGGTTGATTCACCGCGTGCAACTTGGCGTGTTCAGTGTGAGCGCGCGCGTCGTCAAATCTTCCTTCGTCGGAAAACAGCACCGCCATGGAGAAATGGATCCAAAACAGTTGAACGTGCCAGTTGAATGAGGATGCGATCTCGAGGGCTGCCTCGAAATGGCTAATGGCCATCTCTGTCTTGTCCTTGGAACAACATATTTCGCCAAGAACGCGATGACACTGACAAGACAAAAATTGTTCGCCCTTCTCTGGAAGGAGATTGATCGCGCGGGACGCGGCTTCCTCGGCGGCGTCGAGCTGTTTGTCCCCATATAACAACCGAGCGAGGCGGTTCAAACACCACGCTTGTCCTGAAGTGTCGCCGAACCGTTCGTAAATTTCCAACGCTTCTTTCGCCAGCTCTACCCCTTCCTCGTGGAGGCCCAGCCACCGATCTGCATCGGCCATGTAACTCAACGTTCGAGCGACCTGAAGATCATCCCCCCGCTCTTTCTGGAGCTTCAAGGCCTGAGTAAGGAGTTGTTTGCGCTCCGTGTGGTTTCCAGCTGAGCTAGACAGTCGGGAGAGCTCGAACAAGCAGTCGGGCTTGGAGCGATTGTCGTCTGGGAGCCCTTCGACCTTGGACCTCAGCACAGTGAGACGACTTTTGTGCCAAAAGAGGTGCCTCGCAAAACCGGCACAGGCATCCCATACGTTTTCCGAGTTTGCATCAACGGATGTGAAGATATCGAGAAGGTGTTCGACGTTCAAATCCTCCGACGTGATCCATCGCGCTTCTTCAAACCCGGGCCTATCAGGATCAAGATCGACCATCAACCGGGTGAAGTAACATTGCTTAGTCGTGCAGAGGAGTTGAGATGACTTCGGATCCTTGGGGCGGAGATGATCTCGAAGCGGCGCCAACATCGTGACGAACCCGTCGCTTCGGTACGTCAGGGAAAGAATGCAGAATGTGTCAAAGATGTTTTCTCTGTCGGAGACGGTGGGGAATAACCAGTCGAGACTCTCATCGACACCTCGAGGGAAGAAGGCGACGACCCCGAGAAGCCCTCGTGCGTCAGGGCCAAGTTCCTGGAACATTGGAGAGGCGAGCGAAAGTTCGATCGTGGTGGCGAGGCTCTTGGAGTGTTGTGTGTGGAGCATGCCCGTACGTTGTCTTTCCCATTCCCTGATCAGTCGGTTGGCGTCCCACTTGTTGTACTGGGCAACAGTAGCGAGCAAGGTGATAGAGAGGGGATGGAAGTCAAGTTGTTCCAGAATGTTGTTGACCGGGTCAGACCATTCTTCGCGCTTGTAAATTCGATAGAACGTGTCGCGCGCAGCCTGCATCGACAAAGTTGGGATGTCGAGGGACTCGCAGTCAGGGGGGATGGTGGAGATCCGGGAGGTGATACAAAGACAAACGTTGGTGAACTGGCTCAGCTCTTCCACCACGGCATGGATCTCCCGCGCGTTTGTCCCCTGTGGGTCGAGAATGGATTCCGCATTATCGAGCACAACGAACATCTCCTTTGATGATAAGAACGATCGCAGGGGGGTCAGATCCTCGGGATTTTCGATGCCTGCACCAATGACTTTGGAGAGCCGGCGGAGGAAATGAGTATGCGAGGCAGGGAACTGATCACATCGGATGAACCAACGGTTGTCACCGAAGCGCCGTTTTATGCGGTCATCGTGGAGGACCGTCAGAGCGGTGGACGTCTTGCCAATTCCGCCGGCACCGATGAGGGCGATTGGGGTAAGGCTTTCCGCGAGATGAACGATTTTCTCGATCAACTCGCCGCGTCCGAAGTAAGCCCTCGGTGGTGGGGGTGGCGATTCCCCTAGTATGCTAGATCCAATATGAGACGTTAGATTCCATGGTAGTCAAGATTGCTGACCTGCTTTGAGTCTGAGTTGTGGTAAGTGTTTGTTCGGTGACGTAAAGGGCGCGGGGCCACGTACCACCAGGTTCTGACCGTCAGTAGTATCCTTGCGGTTTTTCAACATATTCTGATGGATGTCGGCAACCATGGTATGGGTATTCATATTCAGCTCGGTCTGAAGAGGGAAAGTTAGCAACGGCCAAGCTGGAGCGCACTGAACACACATTGAAGACGATAAGGATCCTGTTAAGGTCCGACTTCCAAGCGGCGATCTTCTCCTTATCATTCCTGGAATTAAGAATTCGGGAGACTGCATTCCGCCCACCCCGTTTGATGACCTTCCTCTGTATTTCCGCAACGGTCCTGCGATCGAGGGCGTGATAGATAGTAGGACTCGAGATGTGTGTCGCTGATTCAGCTTACATCGTCAATTGATATATCGCATCGCGCACGGACTGGCTGAGGTCGTCGAGTTTCTTTCGATTCATTCCCCGCTCAAGCGCTCTACAGATGTCGGCACAAGACAATCCGAGCTCGACATACTCCAGCTCGTTGGCCACCGATTCCTAACCACTTGTGAACCTGGAACATCACATCGCAGAAGAGGAGGAAACCCACCCTTATCATTGCGAGAAGAGCGCTAACGGAACTAAAAACAGCCTTGGCTGGTGTGACGCTCGAGAGCTTTTCCGCGAGATTCAAGGCCTCGATAGCCACATCCAACGAGGAGATAACATTGTTTTGGCGTTTCTGCCGTTGAGCATGAGTGTCCATGGGCTCAAAATCAACGTGACACGAAAAAAAGTTGCAGCCGGCAAGCCGCGAGGAAGAAGCGGTACCCTACAATAGAGATGGGCGGTCTTTTGATCGCGGCGTGCAGACGCAAACAGACCGAGTGCTGGGTCCGAGTAGCATTTGAGGATGTGATCAGCTGATCACTCGGAACCCTTGTTTGAATTTCCTTCCGCCAATCGTCGGCGATCCTCCGCAGATCTCCAATGCCAACAATCCAGTCGACGCCATTTGTCCATTCCAGTCATCTGCGGATCACCTGACCCTCAGCACCGCGCGTTGTGGTCTACCCCACCAGGAAAAAGAGCTAATGTCTTCTGGAACGGCCACCCTGTCGCGTGCAGCGGTGATATACCCGTACATCCTTGAACAAGAAGACAAGTTTTGACGTCGTCGCGTTATGCATCTCAAGCTCTGCATCATAAGGGTGTATTTCCCAGACGATTGACTCGTTCACAGGGGCGATATCCGACATTATCTCGAAGGCAAGGAGTGGGTGGGTGGTACAGAGAGACTCCCACGGCCGTGGTCTTGTCGAAGCAGACTCTTCCAAACAAGGTTGAGTACCTGCCGGGTGTTTCCTCGAGACTAAAGTCCCCGTTTCTGTGGCAGTTGAGGACGTCACCTACGTCACCCATTCCAATGTTTCGGGTTCACCCGAACAGGTTTCCAGAACGCCGATCCTGCCGCTCAGCATCCTCTCGACAAGCTTCCCCGGCGTTGCATTGATGGAGTACCGAAGGAACGGAGATGAGGAGCTAGGTCTCCACAAAGGTATCGCATCGAGAGTGTTTAAGCGATATAATCACTGGTCTTATGTGAGTTGGGAGACCCTCCATTCTGTGGATGGTGCTGAATCGTTATCCTTCTGTAGGCTATCAAAGGGGATACCGGAGATCGGGTTGGGTTCTTGTGCGTGTTCCATCTTCACCTTCGCTGTGAGCTGAACCCACCCGCACTTTCGGTCATCGTTCATCGGCGAGGTGCATACAGTGAATATCCCAGCTCCATTGATATCGGTCGACCTCTCTGCATCTTTCGCCGTTAACATGGGCGGGGAGCAAGGGTGTAAGTATTACCGGTGTGCCCGAATTTCCCATGGGTTGTGCTTTCCCGTCCATCCAGAGTCGAACGGACGTGGTTGGTTGGTCAGTCCGTTTCATTTTGGCTCTATCCCGGGGCGTATGCGGATTTTCCCAGTTATTGGTTATCATAGGGTCCTGTTTTCATTGCGCACCCATTATTTTCGTTCTACTTCGTCATGTAGTTCTTTACCTTCTTTTTTCCGGAACCGGAGCATACAGCCCCGGGTTCTGTTGTCCATGGGCCCTGTGCGTTATCGACCAAGAATTTTTTAAAGTTTGGCCCTGTCCCTCTCACGCCAGCTTGACTACATTTGGCTCCGTGGCGATGACACAACTATTGGCGCCTGTGACAGCTGTCGTAAACACCCAGTGCTGCGGAAAACAGTCGCGATTGAACCACCCGGGTCCCACACTCTAAGACAACTCCAAAGTTATGTCTAGCCTTCTCCGAAAACGACGACCGACGGCTAGTGGGGGAGGGATCACGCCAAGCCCACGTGCGGGACCCAGTTGTTGTCGTAGTCCTAATCTCGCTGACTTTCTACAGCGAAGAGACAACGGTTAACCGACAATACAAAGATGCTCCTGGATGTCGCAAAGGAATCGTCCGATTGGCTTCCTCCCCTCAAATCGTGTCTGGGAGGTATCGTTGCGCTTGTCAAACACTACGATGTATGCTATGCAAAACCATACCGAAGCACTGTTGACAGATTTCTTCCAGCAAAGCAAGGACGTTAAGGACAGAATTGAGCAGCTTATCCTGTGGCTGACGAAATTACGGGAGAGTCTGGCAAAGGTGGATCCCAACGACGATAAACAGGAGGTCGAGAGACGCACACGATTGGCCAGGTCAGTAGCAAATCAGACCCGCCATTTCACCTCGGAAGACGAATCTTTTGTAGGTCCCTGGAAGATATTGCGCAACGATCGCAAACCTTATTAGCGAAGGGGAAGTGCGCCCAGTTCCTCGATAAGACGCAGAATGCTCAAGAGGTCGGAAGGCTCATCGAGCAACTTCAGCAAACAGTCCTCATCTACCAGGTGGGCAACAAGGCCTGTCAAGATTAGGTAGGCTGAACACGTCTCGAACAGGTATCACAACAGCAATCAATAAGTAACCAAGTCGCTCAGTTGACCGTAGGTTTTCTCCTACAATCTCCATGGCGCGGGCTGATCGACGGTTGACTGAATAAAGTCTTCTTTGAACGTGTTTTTGAAACTACACGAGGTAAAGCGAAAAACGGTCCTGTTCAAGTGAGCACCATCCATTGTGGACGAGCATCCGGGTTGATCGTATCCCAGTGCTCTCGAAGGGGTCAAAGATGAGCTGCAGTCCATCTCTCACCGCTCCAGTGCTGCTGGTTACCGGGAAAATGAGGCAGATATGCACGCTGTTTGTGGGCTCGTGGAAGAAATTGGATACTCCATCCTCGAATACCAGGTTGGTGCTGAGCTCAAATACTCCGTTCGTCGTGGGATATCTGCTGAGGTGGCCCACAGTTTGCTCAACAGACAGCATTGTACAAGCAGAATTGTAAATTGATTGTATGTCTCTGGTTGTATTGTTTGATCACACACTAGACCCTAACCGGCCATTACAGGATGCAGGTCAGACGCGTTTGTATTTCCCTTTCACTCTCGTTAATAGACCGATAGCTGAGTCGCTGGTGTTGAACCAATGTCGGCGTGCTCACGGGGCTGCATACCATCATGGTGAACGCCAGGGTTGCCTCAAGGGAACCCGAGAGAGCGTGCTGAAGGAGATCGAGGACTGGACCGAGGATTTTACCAAGTCTCCGGTATTCTGGCTCAATGGGCTTGCTGGGACAGGGAAATCGACCATCGCCCAAACCGTCGCGGAGAGGGTCTTCGCAGATGGTCGTTTGGGGGCGTCGTTTTTCTGCTCCAGAGCTTTCGAAGATCGCAGCGATCTTCACCTCATTTTTCCCACCCTGGCATTTCAGCTCGCACAGAAGTACCCAGGCTTCCGATCTTTCCTCATACCACTCCTCCAGTCCAATCCGGACATCTTCCGCGACTCACTCCATAGCCAGATGCAAGAGCTTCTTCTCAAACCACTTCTATCAGCGAGGATCTCCACTGTGATTGTGATCGATGCCCTTGATGAGTGTAAGGATGAGGACCCAGAATCTGCGATCCTCCTCGTATTGGGCAAGTCGATTTCCAAGGTTCCTGGAGTCAAGTTATTCATCACCAGCAGACCGGAGACACATATCGCGAGCGGGTTCCGTGGCCCACTTCTGAAGGAATGGACGGACATCTTCACTCTCCACCATGTCGAGTCCTGCATTGTGGACAGCGATATTCGTCTCTTCTTCAAACGCGAGTTATCCAAACTTGCACGCCGACCCCAGAATTGGCCAACAGATGAACAACTCGACTCGCTCTGTCAAAGAGCGGCCGGTTTCTTCGTATACGCCGTTGCAACGGTCGGTTTCCTCAAACATAAATTCAAACGTCCCTCGGACCGACTTGACATTATCATGAAATCTCCGGAGAGCACTATTTACGAAGGGAAGACGGAACTGAAAGTGTATACCAGCCTCGACTCCCTGTATACGTCGATCTTTCAGGCGGCCTTCTGCAGGAATGACGCTGAAGATAATGCGATGGTCCGCTCAGTGTTGAGTGCCGTCGTCCTCGTTACAAATCCCCTCTCACCATCCGCGATCGCCACCCTGATGGGTTTTGAGTGTGACAAGGTCATGCCCCTTCTGGAGTCGGTTCAATCGTTGTTGGCTCTGCACAACGACATCGACCACCCTGTTCAATCATTCCACAAGTCCTTCCCCGACTTCATCATAGACCCCACCCGCTGCAATGATCCACGGTTCCACATACCCCCCGACTATCACATCGAAATCATCCTGGGTTGCCTCGAACTTATGGGTAAGTCACTGAAGAGGAACATGTGCTCAATCCCTGACTATGCGCTCAATTCCGACGTGGGGGATCTGCAGAGGAGGATCAAAGAGAACGGTATTCGCGGGGCTCTGGAATATGCGTGCAGATCATGGCACAATCATATAAAAAAACAGACCGGGCTGTGGAGGTGGCTTCTGCTCTACGCCGCTTTCTGGAGGAGAAATTCCTCGTCTGGCTGGAGGTATTAAGTGTTCTTGGTGCCGCTGGTGACGCAGTGCGTGCGTTGAATGTGGCCGTACAATGGCTGAACGAGGTGTGTCCAGTTCGATGGCTTATTTACGAGGTTTCTCGACGTTAACTCCAAGTCAGATTCGCACGTTCACCGACGTCAACCCCCTTCTCGATACTGCCATAGACTGCCTCTACTTTGTGACTGAATTCTTCGAGGTCATTAGCCAGTCTGGACCACACATCTACCACTCCGCGCTCCAGTTTGCTTCCCTGTCGTCCATGGTTCGGAAGCTGTACATCCAACAGATCTACTCCCCTATGTCGGGGGTTGTGAACGGGGTCACTGCTTCGGAGGATTCGTGCATAGCGAGCGTCAAAGCGAGCTTTCCCAGCGGTGTTTGGTCACCATGCGGCCAATTCATCGCTGTCTACATGGAATATCCCGAGGTCACCACGGTCGAAATCCGGGATCCGAACACCCTAGAGATGGTGTCCGCCCTCGAGCCCCCTAGTAATGATCACAGAGACGAGTGCGAGTCAGCTGTCTTTTCACCTGATGGACATCTGCTGGCTTGTGGTTATAGCGGGTGAGGGAATCCATTCCGTCGCTTATCTCCGCATACCCTAATCCATGCTAAATCCCACACCCAGTGATCAAGGCGGATCCACAATTGTTGTTTGGGACGTTCAGACAGGCGTCGTCATCAGCGATATCGTGATCGAATTTCGGCGACCATACGGGATCGAGTTCTGTGGGAACGAAACGATCATCCTCATCTCGGAACGCAACATCACCCTCTGCACGTACGATGTCCTCAAAGGCACGCAACTATCTGAGGTTGTCGTCTCGCCATTACGCACACACAAGCTGCTTACTCACTGGGTCCACCGGAAATCTTTCCTGTTTGCCACAAGTTCCGAGACCGGTGGAAAGATTATGATCGATATTCAGACCCTCCAACCAACCTCAAACCCCCCGTTTCTCGCGGTCGAGTCGTTCCCCGTGCCACGTCATAAGGGGATATTTTCTTTCTCCCCGATCTCCTTCCACGCATCATTTCTCATCGACTGGGAGATTTTCATACTTGATGTTCGGGATTCGAAAATCCTTCTGCGGATCGAGGCGATGGCTCAACCGGGCTACTCCGGGTCGGGACGCTTCTCTCCCGATGGGCGCTTCTTTGCCTACATAACACGGGACGATGATGTTTGTGTATGGAAGAGCACACCCGCCGGTTATGTACCCTGGAGTAGTCTCAGGCCACGGTTCCCACCTGGGGGTGACGGGGGGTTCGTGTTCTCACCCACCGCGACCTCAATTTTGAGTTGGGGTGTGGATGGAATCCAGCTGTTGGACAACCACCTTCGCCCTCCGCCTCCCAACAAGGTTAGGCCCGCCCGTCAAAGTGGGATCCACTTGGTAGCATGTTCCACAGACGGAACACGCATCGCAACTGCACAGCGTGGTGGTGATGTTGTCACGATCCTTGGTCTTCTCTCGGATGCCCCGAAACAATACATCGACACGGACATGCGAATCCGGGACATCAAAATTCTCGACAACGATGTCTTTGCGCTGGACGAACATGCGCTTGTTAGCTGGAATCTCGAAGGAGGTGCTCAGGGTGCCAGGAGGGTGACTCTTGGTGGAGCCTTGGCCCCCGGTGTTTACCTGAGCGCTGCAGAACACGCTATATTATCCAATGATTGCGCTCGGATCGCCATTGTCACCTGCGAGACGGTCCTCCTCTACGACATACTAGCTCAGGAAGTTCTCAACGAATGTACGGTGGACAACATCTTGGACGACATCTCGGACATCCAGTTCTCTCCTGATGGGTGCCAGCTGTGGCTCACCCTTGATTGGACCGACAACGAGGTTGGTTACCAATGTGTGACGTTGGATACGATGGATGATTGGCGTTCTGTGAACCTCGTGACTTGGGAATTGCCAGAAGATGGACGGTCACGGGACGGCTGTTTTCCTCTTGGATATCGCGTTCGGGTTGGATCCGGGTGGGTTGAGGATCCCAGAGGCAGAAAGCTCTTGTGGTTACCCCCTGACTGCAGGACGGAGGACGTGACGGACGCGAGGTGGGATGATAATTTTCTGGTCTTGGTGAGGACTGGCCACCCGGAGCCCGTGATCGTTAAGTTCCATCCATAGTCCCTCCTCCAGTCTCATTCGGTTCATTCGTTGCATACGTAGTACCCCATCCAGATTCTTTTATCCAAGGCAATCTGACCTCACCGCCACCAGCTCTTGTCTTTTCTTCGATCCTTAATCCACCTTAATTTGGTTCCTTCACTCCGAACTGCCTGTTCAGCTTCCTCCGTATTCTCTACGATCACAACCTTGTACCAGTGCTGCACAAGCGGCCCGCCACCCTCACTGTGTAGTTTATGTTCTGCTTTCGGTCGGTACTTTCTTGAGCTCAGTCACGCGCTCTACTGGAAAGAAAGGATTCGAATGTGTCCGTGCGAGCGCTACCTAGATGTCCGGCGCGATGCCGGGGTGATGCATTCCAATGCTGTCGGGGTCCAGCATGGGTGTTACAGGGCGATGGCTAACCCGAACACATGCATAGCCCCCCCCCTCCGCCATCTCTCTTAACATTGTTTACCGGACTTACTGGACGTCCGCTGTTCCGATGGTCAGGAGAGTAGGAAGGTTTGTTGTATTAATGGCTGCTATAGTGGAAACGTGTACATGGGGAGCGCACAATATGTTACAAGTCCGTAAAGGAGATTGATAAATCACAAACACACATTAGGGCCTAGCCAGAGAATCAAACACGACGCCTAAAGTCTAGTGCTCAACTTCAGACCAATCACTCTTCTCGACATCGCTGTCGAGGACAAGAACCTCCTCGTCGGTATCGCTGTCAACCTCCTGCGGCTTCTCGATCGGGGAAGGGGGAGAAACCTTTTCAGGCAACAGGAAAGTGTCTACCGTCTCCGGGGCACCGGCTTGGACCTGAGACTCTATCGGTTCCGTCTCGGCCACAGATATGGGCTCTACAGCAGCAGGAACGATTGTCGCCGTGGAGTCCTCGACGTTTGATTCAGTGGGGGTCGGCTCGGCGGGTAGACGAGTCGTCGTGTCAGGGTTCACAGGAGTGTCAGATCCGAGGAGGGCATCGTCGACGGGAGAGGATACTTCTGTGGGGACGACAATGGCCTCTTCCACCTGAACTGAAGCGGATGGTTCGGGGGTCGTGACGTCGTCGGCAACAACCAAAGCGTTTGCCTGTTCTTGAGAAGGAACAGCCGCATCAGTAGTGTCTTCATCAACATCAAAACCCTGGAGAGGCTCATTAGTGACCGGGGTGGCCACCGAGAAGACTGAGAGTCTCTTCTCGACCGCGTCGCTAACAACGTGCCCAACGCCCTCTAAAGCTTTTTCAATAGCCTTGACAACATCTTTCCTCTTCTCCCGCACCTCGGCATCACCGTGACTATCAATCCTGTCCAGTTCCTCTAACAGCCCGTTAAGCTCATTCTCATACTTGTATACCGGCTTGTTGGTGCTCGTGTAGGGGATCAACTTCACGAGGTCACTGGATGAAACGGATGAAACAGATGCAGTCTCGTCGTGATCGTCGGTGGACAAGGTGTAGTGGTCGAGTTCGGTGGGGAGAACGAAACCAGTCTGAAGCTTCATGAGGGTGTTTTGAACATGTTCGACGGAGGAGAGGGCAATAGCGCGGTCGATCTGACCCTGTTCCCTCTCGGTAGCAGCCGGTTTGGCACGGGAAGGCGGAGAGGATGATCCAGAGGGGCCGGCTTCGCCGGGGGATCGGCGAACAGAAGTAGACTTCGAGAGTTCCATAACGCGCCTGAGGATTTCAGTGAAAGATTCATCAGCGGATTCGGTCTTCGGCACTGGTTCCTGGGGTTTTTCGACATCTGCAGCGCGGGCTTTGCCCTTCCCTTTGTCCGAGACACTAGGCTGGGCTTGCTCAGTTGGCGGAGCAGGCTGTGGATCGGGATGGGATACGAGACCGAAGATGGAAGAAAGGAGGCTCTCGATAAGGTTGGTTGCGTCCTCATCAGCATCCTTGGGTGTTTCTGGCAGGGCAGGACGAGGTTCCAAAGAAGGAAGGATGTTCCGGATGGGCTCGGTAATGTCGACATCGGGTTCCGTAGCAAGACGCTGCTTCAGAACATCGGCGAGGGGTTTATGCTTCATAACGTGTTGCTGACGGGTGATCTGAGACCAGCTGGTTAGAATCGAGTCAATAACGAGGGTAAAAAGATGGCGCACCGGATGAGCTCTCTTGAGCTCCCGCAAGAACGCGTCAAGGGAGCGCTGGCGCTCAGCAGCGACTAAACGTGCTCGGGATTGCTGCGAACGAACGAATTCCGCACGACGAGCTGCAAGCACTTCCTCCTGTCGTCGTTGTTCGAGCTCGGCGGCCAAAACGGCAAAATACCTCTGGCGAGCGGCTTCTGCCTGTTGTTGTCGACGGATCGCGGCTTCTTTCTCGGCCTGTCGACGGCGGTGGTTGACCACAACGTCTAGAGCTCGTTGGTACTCATGCTCCTCGAGTTCTTCCACCGAAGGCTGGGGGAAGAAGTCCAGTTGCGGAGCGGGGGTGGGGTAGGAGGGGACCACAAATCTGGTGGTACCGCGGTATGGGTAACGACCATGGGTAGGGTAATACTCATGTGACTGAGGGGTGGGATACGAAACAGGGCGAATAGCAGATGTCGCTGGGAGGACGAACAACATGTTGAATGCGGATTCGGTGTTGAGAGGATTGTCTGGAAAAGAGGATGGTAACGAAAACCGCAGAACGAGTCCAGGTTTTTATAGGAAGAGACGCGTCAGCCATGCTCAGCCGTTGTACGCGTCATCTAGGAACGAGAATGGACGCGAAGGGGTGGCTATCCTTCGAGACGATCGTGGTAAGCAGGAGAACGTTCTACCCGATCAGTCATCAATTTTACTCAGCTGCGGCTTACCAACACCAACCCCGACGGCTGTGGGGACAGTCACCGAGTCAACTTTAGTCACGTCGTACGGGGCATTTCTGCTTGCTTCGACCACGTACTCCAACGGATGAGTACTGAGTGCTTGCACTACAGCCGTTTGCAATTCGATAGCACATTTTTGAAAAAACACAGGATTTTTTGTTTACATGCGGGGCTCAGCCCCACCAGTATGCTCCATAGCCTGTCACTTTGGGAACTCGTGGCGCTCACAAGCCAGGCTTAAGGGAACTGAAGGAGAGGGAGTACTAGTAGACACAACCCTCCTGAATACGAGACCCATGTCTCTAGAATGTCCGTTATATTGCGGACTCATCCACCGAGACGCCGCGGTTCACGAAAGATTCCCCAGAGTAGCAGGCTGTGGAGTATGCCGAAGGGGCCCAGCTGCCAGTGGGTGTCTGGACGTGATGCGATGTCCGTGTGCGAATCAACAGGAATCGAACCACTCTACTGGTTCAAACGTTCACCTGTTGCCAGACCCACCGACATCGGTAACCTCCTGCGGTAGGTCGAAGACACCCGGTCTCGCAGATAGTCACTAATTTGTACCCATCCTAACCCAAGGATTTCCACCTTTCTTACGGTCACTCGAGGCATACCAGTCAAACATCCTAGTCATCATTATTCAAGGTGTACTTAAAGCATGTCGAAAACATCAGAGAAAGCGGAGGATAAATAACTATGCAAAAAGCGTGGGCTAGTAGTTTCGTCATTAAACGATCATTAACCAAACCAAATCGTCAAAGGGGGTCATTAAACGTTTGCCGGAAGTCATCACAATCGCAACGCGTGTAACACCACTACTTAGAGGATGGAAAGAACTATGTCACGGGCGGCCTCCAGGAGGTCACCAGCATCGAGAATTCCGTTCTTAGCCTCGGTCCTGAGTTTGTTGACCTCCGACAGAAATGTATTGACAGCTGGGATAAGAGTCCAAGCTCAGCGTTTGTTAGGGTGCGCAAAAGGGCGAAGATACTCACCATCGGACTTGCCAAGAGTACGGAGCAGATTGACGGTGTTGTTAACGAAGTTCTGGAGTTGAGAGAGGACCTGGGAGCTGATCACAACATCACGAGCCTCAACTGGCTTGTTCACGTTGAGGCCGGCGAGGACTTGACGGTATTCGAGGAGGAGGTTGTTGGCCTCCGCCGCGATATGCGTACTCGAAACGTCGCTGGCGAGGTCCTTCAACCGCTGAATCCTAGTGGAGAAGTGCTCGACGTATTCATCCAGTCCGTTGGACTTGAGACCATTGATAATTTTTGAACCGAGCGCGTCGAGGTCAACGGTCTCCCTCTTAGGGTGAGGACGAGGGTCAGGGAGAGTGATTTCGATACCGGAGTCCAACGCGATCCCGATGTCGATGCCGGGACCGTG
>Ga0307517_10004365_pt1 | contig 21771 bp, 14 predicted proteins | sample 23_EM_MG_FD_194515 | JGI IMG/M metagenome (GOLD analysis project Ga0307517, IMG submission 194515) | Populus trichocarpa ectomycorrhiza microbial communities from riparian zone in the Pacific Northwest, United States - 23_EM | ecosystem: Host-associated > Plants > Roots > Unclassified | place... | reverse complement strand
TATAATTATTCTTATTTGCATTTAGGCCCCATTTTCTTTAAGTGTATTCGTTCTTGCCCCCACTTCTTTTTAGTTTAGTTTATTTTCTTTAATTTAATCCAGCCTTGGTTTTTCTCGGGATTTACAAATAATAACCCCAAAAACTAAGAAGAAAATAATAAAAATCCAAAAATTATCATCCTAAATATGTTAGAATCAGATTTGTCACCCTTAAGAAGCCCTAAATAAACTAGAAAAAATCTTATTTGGAAAATTTGTGTTGCTGCCCACCTTTGATGTCCTTGATAAACTTGGTGTTCCTTGTTTAACTTGGACAAATAAGAAAACAAATTTCCTCCTTTGTTGCAGATTGAATTACTTTCCTTCCTAAGTTAGGAAAAGCATTAAATAGTCCTCCCCTCTTTAGGAATAAGATATGGCCAACTTCCTTACTTAATTAGGAGAATAAATTGCAGACTTTTTATCCTTGTAGCATTAGGAAAAAAAACAAGCCTTACAAGGCTAGTATTGGGCAGGATACATCAACCCCTTGTTCCACACGAATTGGGCTCTTCTTGGACCTGAACTAGATGAATTTTAGGCTGTCCTTCATGCTCCTTAAATGTCCCAAGCCCCTTTAGGTCCATTTTGCTCCATATATTCTGAACAAGCCCATTCAATGCTTCTTTAAGCTTCTTTGGCCTAGCTCTTGTGATGGGCCCAACTGGCACCTCCAATGGGTCGTTGGCATGATTACGCTTGATGTTGGGCTGATCCACATCACCATATTTGAGTTTGCCTCCTCAAGTTCGGTCATCAAGCAAAGGCAACTCCTCTAAGACTAAATCAATGTCATCACTTGATGAGGATCAACCCAACACTAAGCGTAATTATACCAATGACCCATTGGAGGTGCCACTTGGACTAATTACAGAGCTAGGGCGTTCTATCCAGTTTTACGGCAACCGTTATAATTCTCAATCTGACCGTTAGATCAGGTTGAAATTTTACATGGAGTCTCGTGACATGTTTAGGATGGTAATTTTTGGATTTTTATTATTTATATTATTTTCTTCTTAGTCTTTGGGTTATTATTACTTATTTGGGTCAATTGTAAGTGGGCTTAATATAAGTCCACCTAAGGGGGGTCCATTAGGGTTTCTTTAAGTCTTGAGTTAGTATAAATAAAGGCATAACCAAACATGTAAGTTAGACAATTTAGATCAATAAACCTTCTTTGCTGCACTTGTTGTGTGTTGGTGGGATAATCTCCCTTCCTTGGTTCTCTAAAGAACTGAAAACGACTTATCGAAGAACAACTGGCCTTGTGGCGTCATCCTTATACTTCTCGTTCGCAAATCAATATTCGTTGGGTGGGGGTTTCCGTTTCCAATAGTGCTGGTGCCTAGGTATAAGTTATCTTTGTGTCACACTCCTATCAAACCTGAATTACTTGGCTTTTCGGGAATTGGTGTCTTTGCGTGTGGGTTGCGTGACCACGTGATCACGAGGTTCGCATCAGTGGATGAGTATTTCAAGGAGATGGAGATCGCCATGATTTGGGCCAATGTGATTGAGGATCGGGAAGCTACTATGGCTAGATTTCTAAATAGGAACATTGCGAATGTTGTAGAATTATAACATTGTGTGGAATTGGAGGACATGGTCCATATGACAACGAAGGTGGAGAGGCAAATAAAGAGAAGGGGTTGTACGCGTTTTTAGACCAATTCAGCTTCATCTTCCTCAACATGGAGGCCGAATTTGAAGAGGGAGGAGGGGGTTGTCCAACCAAAGCCTTATGTAAAGGCCGAACCACCTAACGCCAAAATCTGCTCATACCGATTGGAAAGGTAAATCTGAATCTCAACCTACTCGTGATATAGATATTAAATGTTTTAAATGTTTAGGGAAAGGGCACATTACATCTCAGTGTCCAAACCATGTAATAAATGTTTTAAGCTATATTTTGATTCATCCTCTTTTTCCAAGGATTTCATAATTGGACACTGAACGCATTTCATATGACGGGAGTTGCCGGTGTATTGGGCGTTGCTCTGTTATGTGCTATTCATGGTGCTACTGTAGAAAATACTTTATTTGAAGATGATGATGGTGCAAATACATTATGTGCTTTTAACCCAACTCAAGCTGAAGAAACTTATTCCATGGTCACTGCAAACCACTTTTGGTCTTAAATTTTTGGGGTTGCGTTTTCCAATAAATGTTGGTTACATTTCTTTATGTTATGTGTACCAGTTTATGGATGAGTGCTCTTGGAGTAGTTGGTCTGGCTCTGAACCTACGTGCCTATGACTTCGTTTCTCAGGAAATCCGTGCAGCGGAAGATCCTGAATTTGAGACTTTCTATACCAAAAATATTCTTTTAAATGAAGGCATTCATGCTTGGATGGTGGCTCAAGATGAGCCTCATGAAAACCTTATATTGCCTAAGGAGGTTCTACCCCGTGGAAACGCTCTTTAATGGAACTTTAACTTTAGCTGGTTGTGACTAAGAAACCACAGGTTTTGCTTGGTGAGCCGGGAATGCCCGACTTATCAATTTTTCTAGTAAACTGTTGGTAGTTGATGTAGCCCATGCTGGATTAATTGTATTCTGGGCCGTAGCAATGAACCTATTTGAAGTGGCCTATTTCGTACCGGAGAAGCCAATGTATGAACAAGGATTAATTTTACTTCCCCACCTAGCTACTCTAGGTTGGGGGTGGGTCCTGGCGGGGAAGTCATAGACAACTTTCCATACTTTGTATCTAGCGTACTTCACTTAATTTACTTTGCAGTATTGGGCTTTTGCGGTATTTATCAATCAGTTCTAGGACCCGAGACTCTTGAAGAATCTTTACCATTTTTTGGTTATGTATGGGAAGAGAAATAAAATTACAACAATTTTAGATATTCAAAGCTCTTTATTTTGGGGCCGTATATGATACCTGGGTTCCAGGGGTGGGAGATGTAAGAAAAATTACCAACTTTACCCTTAGCCCAAGTTTTATTTTTGGTTATTTACTAAAATCTCCTTTTGGAGAAGGATGGATTGTTAGTGTGGAAGATTTGGAAGATATAATTAGGGGGCATGTATGGTTAGGTTCCATTTGTGTACTTGGTGGAATCTGGCATATCTTAACCAAACCCTTTGCATGGGTTCACCATGCACTTGTATGGTCCGGGGAGGCTTATTTGTCTTTATGCTTACAAGACAATAGGGAGGTTGAATCTGAAAGTGAAGAGATGTCACTTTTGATGGATTGTAGTGATGAGGAGATTGTATATCTAGTTGAGGGGAAGGCCTTGGTTATTAGGCGTGCATTGAACATCCAAATCAAAGAAGATGATATAGATCAGCAAGGGGAAAACATAGTTCACACTCAATGTCACATCCAAAATAAGGTATGTAGCATAATAATCGATGGAGGTAGTTGTGCTAATGTAGCTAGTGATAGTCTTGTGAAGAAATTGAATCTAAGTTGTGTTAAACATCCTAGGCCTTATAGATTGCAATAGTTGAATGAATGTGGTGAAGTGAAGGTTACTAAACAAGTATTGATTGTGTTTGCTATTGGGAAGTATTCTGATGAGGTTATGTGTGATGTAGTCCCAATGTCATGCTAGATGAGTTATACTGTCATAACCTGATTTTTTACCCCTATTTTTCAATTGTTTAAAAAAACAATCCTAACATAGTATAGACATCATATCCCTAGGCCTTAATGTCATGCTAGATGAGTTATACTGTCATAACCTGATTTTTTACCCCTATTTTTCAATTGTTTTAAAAAACAATCCAAACATAGTGACAAATAATAATAAAAAATATTATTTTGACGTAGTTGCATCGTTTTCGGTCTTTTCAGCATCTTACAAAAAGAATTTAAAATTTCTTTTTCAATGCATCCCTCTTTTAACGCACTCATTTCAAAATCATTAGTCAATTTTATTGATTCACCATTGACGTTGTTTTTTTAAAAAAAACAAATATCAAAATACAAAACATAAGAAAAATCAAGAAAACAAAAAATATTTACAAAGGAATCAAATGTGAAAAGAAAGAAGTTTATTATTTTTGGGTTACTTGGTCACCAAGTTTGCTTTAAGACCAAGCAATTGAAAATAACAAACCTTTTTTTTCCTATAAATAGGTAATTACACACACACACACAAAGAGGGGAGAGTTTTTGGGAGAATTTTTAGAGAGAATTAGTTAGAGAAAAAAAACCACCCATACACCTTTCTCTCCAAATCTCTTACATAAAAAAAAACCTTAAACCCAAGAAACAAAAACCTAACCGGTCAGCCTCACCCACTCTCTAACTCACGAGGCATTGCCACCCCATCCTCATCACCGTGTGTTGGTTTCTTTCTGTCTTTCCCTACAACCAATAAACCCAGCAAATCATCCCCTAAGGTGCTGCACATAATAAAAAGGGTTGGTCTTCATCATCTCCCTTGGCTCAAGTCCCTCCATTTTCTCTACTGAAACTACCTTGTAGCCAAGCCTCATTTCAACCTGAGATCTTCTCCAGCAGCCACCACGCCACCATCATAGCAACCCAAGCTCTACTATAACCCATCCCCACCTAGTAACCTCCATCTGCACCATTTAGCTCAGCAAAACCAACAATAGACCAACCTCTTATCATCCACCCGAAACTCAAGATAGACCCCTAACCATCCCATCTTTCACACTCACAACACCATCAACCTTTTCACCTTCTTCCTCATCCTTGGCAAACCACAACGTCACCACTAGCAGTCTATAAGCTCCAACCTCAACCTAGCATCATTGACCCCTTCTCCTTCATCTTCTCATCAACAACCACTAGAACAACAACCCCTCACCAACAACTGATTATAATCCCATAAACTCCTCTCTCTGTCATCCTCATCAACACCATTCAAGAGAAAAGAAACAATTGCAACCATTCAAGAGGGAATCCATGGCTTGGAAATAACAACAGCCCCTTCATTGTCTCTAACAGCTTCATAACCCAAGGCTAACGTGATAATAACTCAGCCTCCTTCCCTCCAACAATATAATATGGTGGTGACAGTTTGTGGTCGTGCTAGAGGAGAGGACGATGGCTTCGCTGGCGGTGTTGGTTGCCTATGGCGGAGGGAGAAAGAAGAAGAGAGAGGTCTGCATGAGAGAGAGAGAGAGAGAGAGAGAACAATGGCATTATTATTCATTTTGGTGGGATGGTTTGGAGGAGAAGGTCAGACCACCCTTATTCCTGACGGTGCTGAGGTGGCGTGGTTGAGATCACGGTGGGGAGAGAGAGAAGTGAAGAGAGACGGCAAAAAAGGAAAAATTATGGGGAGAAGGGGTGGTTTTTGGCTAACTTTGGATCCGATTTTCACCATCCTCAGGCCATGAAATCTACCTGATGTGGACTAGCCCAGAAACACCAGCAAGGACCCATTACATGTTCCAAATGTTCTAATGACTCGGTCCAAGACAAAGGCATTAAAAGAGGCACTGAATGCATTGGTTTTGAATGTTTCAACCAAGTCAGAATTGAAAGGTCCATTAGAGTATCAAGAGGAGACCCTAGTACATCTTATCCATATGCAAGAGGGGTCCAATACAACCTTATTTGAGCCATGAGGTGAAGACAACAAAGGAAACAAAAGAATCCTACTATAACTTTGAAACAACATGGGTGGCTACCTTTTCATTTTGTTTCTAGGGTTAAAGGGCTGCATGGAAGGCTATAAATAAGCCTTGAATCAGTTCTGTAATATTTTACTTCCTTCTCTTCTTCTCATGCCAGAACATGGATTTAATATTAGGGGCTTTCTTTTATTTTATTAGCTACAGCCCAAGGATTGTTTGGGCTTAATTAATACTTTGTTTTCAGTTAGGATCCAAGGCTTGTTTGGATTAAGTTATGGGCTTTTCAATTTAGGGTTTTGGGTTAGTTTTGAGTGGACCTCATATAAGTCCACATAAGGGGTCTATTAGGGTTAATTTTTCAAGAACTATTTAAACTCATGTAAGCCAAAATTTCGGCAGCTTTGATGATAATTACTTCTGAATTTTTCAATTTTAACGTGTGAGAGTGATTCTTGCGTTCTTTAGTTCTTGAACGAACTGAATCTAACTTATCAAAGATTAACTAGCTTCGTGGCGTCATTCTACTCAATCCAATAGTGTTGGTGCCTTGGGGCAGGTTTCCATCGTGTCACACTCCTATCAGACCTATTTCGGCTTTCCGGGATCAGATCTCAATCTTGATTGTGGGTTGTGTGACCACGTGATCACGAGGTACGTATCACTACCCTTATTTATAGAGGATGGAAGGGGGTAATCTTGTTTACACTAAGGAAAAATTTCAGCCCTTAATTCAATTGGGAAGAATCCCAACCGTTGGTTCAAAGTAGGCACCATGAACTATCAATTCTAACAGTTCAAGCTGCTTTAGTTGGCCACTTTAGGCCGGCGTCGGGGTCGCTGTGGTGTCATTCGACCTAAACAGGCCATACTTCAGGATAGAGAGGTGTCAGGTGATCATTTTGGTTCAGGTGTTGTCTAATTTGATAGACATATGAAGCATTAAATGCACCTGAAAATTAGCCACCCGAGCAGCATTTTCAGGCAAAATCAAGGAAGATGATGAATAGTGACCAGACGATTCAAGCGATTCTCATTGATAGGTTTGCATAAGTGTTGAATAATTTTATTTTGCTTTTGGTGAAAATGTGAAATTATGTTTTGTTGGTCAAAAAGATTCAAGGTTCAATTTGAGGGTTTCAAAGAACCATTCTTCAAAGCATTCATTTTATTTGGAGCTTGTTTCGCATGAGAAAGCATTGCATACTGATCCAGATTGATTGCCTTTGATCAGAAAGGGCTTGATTGGACATGTAACGTAGGCTTTGGCTCTCGGTTATGAAGAAAAAAGATATTTATAAGCTCAAAAGGTGTTTAAGGGATTTTAAGACTTAGGATCATTGGTGCTTATTTCCCAACCTCCTCTTTTGGTTCATGGATTCCTTGGGCAAAATGGTGCCCCTCTAGGTTTGAGCTTTTTCTTCTTTGGTTTTGAGCATCATCATATTAGCAATTTTTATGGCACGCTCAAATCTTTTTGACTTTTTTTTACTCTTTCATGCCCCCCAGCTTTATTTGGGCACTTTTAATCATTAAAGATTTTCTTTCATGCCCCCCCAGTGTGGGGTGTGATCCTAGCCAAAGTATTTTTTCTAAAAAAAAAGAGCATTAGGCTCAAAAGGGGACCGCAAGGGATTCTTTTGCATTGTGAAAGGATTACCAAAGATGACCTTCATTTCAAATGCAAGCACTTAGGATTGATAAGCTTTGCTTTCTTCCATGTGAATATGAAAAATGGTTTCTCATTATTCATGCAACCAAAACTTAGCTTTGAAGTCATCTTATGGTGTTTGAGTTGTTCTTCAGTTTTTTCCTTTTTTAGGTGATTGCTTGAATTTCTAGAACTTGTCTATTAGAACAAACATCAATTTGATTTCTGTTTTGTATTAAAACCTTGATTTCCTAAAAATCCTTATGAAACCATGGGATCATGCGTGTTTTTTGGGAAAAGGGGAACAAACCAAAGAATTCTTGGTGCGATGATTTTATGAGTAAAGGGTGTGATCAGTGTGTTACTTGCATGAAACAACAACAAAAATGAAGGCACATTATAAACACAAAAAAACGCTTGATCTTATTAACAAGAAAGGTTCATTTGACAGAGAAAGTCTTGTGGGATTATAAGCTAAATTGTAAACAGGTTAAAATATGACAAAAACAAAATAACTTTGCAAGCATGATCAAACAGAGGCAATTACTTTGGACATAATAGAGGCAGACTACATTTTCTTACTCTGGTACACTTCACTTTTTGTCAGCCTCCCTACAAAAGCTTTTGCAAGCGTTTCCAAAATGGTTTGGATAGAAAACCACAAACATCCATTTTCATGCTGCCTTCTTCGTGCCCTACTCTGACCATCGATGCTTTTAGATTTCCCAAGCATTCCACCTCTAATGCATTTCTGATCCACTGCCTGAAGCATGATTGGGTAGAGGGTTCGTACTCATATTTGGATTTTCTTCGAATGTTATTAACCCAGCTTTAATCAAATGCATGAGCCTCGTTTTGAAGACATTATAGGTACGAATATTGTGTCCTGTATCGCCAATATGGTACTCGCAAGTGAGATCTGGCTTGTATCAATTAGGATTAGGTGGTTGTAGAGGCGTGAGTGGTTTTGGAGCTACATGCTTAATGCTTAGTAGCTTTTGGTACATCTCATTTAAAAGCAACCATAATGGGGCTAGCTATTCTTGGACCCCTTTGTAGTTCTTCCTTGGGAAATTTTCAGTTTGTTTTTTTGCTTGAAAGTTTTGGGGCTCAGGTTTTCTGGTGAGAAATGGAGATTTGAGATTGATGTTGGTAATTTGGGGTGAAGTATGGTAGTTTTGGAAGGAGTTTTTCTTACCCCTATAGCCACCTTCAACATGGTCAACCTCTTTTATTTTTCCTTTGAAGCCTCTCTTTCTCAGTTGGCGTGGAGATTCTATCACTCTTTACTCCTTGCTCAATATGCTCAGTTACTACCAAAGCGTCAGTGAACTATTGTGCTGAACTACCTATCACATGCTCACCCGTACGACGCCTTAAGAGTGTTGGCAAATAGAGTGATCATCTCTATGTCCAAGAGGAGGGGATGAACTTGAGCGGCTAGATCTCTCTACCTTTGAGCGTATTCCCTTATGATTTCCTTGTCCCTTTTCTCCAAAATTGACAAATTGGTTCTATTAGGAGCGATGTCCATGTGCGGAGCGGATCCTGGTATTATCTAACCTCATATACCAGCTCAATGCTGCTCTACTCAAAATGTCCTAGAAGAAGTGCATCAGTAGCTTCTCATCATGCACCACTTCTGCCATTTTATTGTAGTAGGATTTGAGATGAGTCATAGGGCATTGCATTCCAGTATATTTGATGAATTCAGGAACACAAAACTTCTTTGGGACAACCACATTTGGGACCATACACATTCCTGCTGCTCGTACTGGGTCATATAAGTCTACCTCTTCAATGACTCTGATTTTGGCTTTCAGCACCGTCATCTTATCAATGTCATTAAATGACTTGGTCTTGTGGGACTCGTTGGCAAATGAATCCATGAATGTAAGGGTTTGTGTCGGTGCTGCTGACTGTATAAATGCTGGATTGTGTTGAGGCTCTTGACCATGTTCGCTCATTCTTTCTTTAAGCTGAGTTGTTATTGGAGTTTGAATAAAAGCATATCGATTGCAAGGACCTTCACTAGAGGCATTTCTGAGTGTTTGTTCAAGTAAGCTAGTGAGGCGAGCCACGCTTACCTTTAGAGACTCTAACTCTTCTTGGAAATGGACGTCATATTGAGCACGCTCTTCATCTTCTATGTTTCTTGCTCGGAGTCAGGTGTTGTAGGTTCTTTGGGGACCTATATTTCAACCTGATGCTAGTATGTATGTTATTTACAATGGATTGATGTATGTGTATAGATGTAAATGTATGTGCATGCACATCGGGTAGGGAGTCCATGCTCTAAGGAAAGGTTCTAGGGCATTTTATGAGGGGTAGGCTTTCTACCTGATCTTGAAAAGGTTTATGAGCTGCCTAGTGACTACCTTACATTAAGGCAGTATAGGGGTTTACAAGGAATGGTCAGGGCATAGTGTGACCGTCATTATATAGAGTAAACACTTAGTTCATAGTTGGATGTTTCACGAATCTGAACCCCGACTGAAAGTAATAAGGCAGACCGACTCCTCACCTAACCTAGAATTGGGTTTATTCATTAAATTAAAATGCATGATGGTATTAATCCATACCCGATGTACTTATGCATAAAGAGAAAATAAAGATGTTACATCAGTAAACATGCGAGCTAAAATTAGACAGGCCAAAACAAATATGCAAACAATCAAACAAGCAAAGCTTAGTCCGACCAAACAAGGTTGTCCCCAATGGAGTTGCCATCCTGTCGCGGGTGCGCCGCGACGTTGTAGACGATGATGGGGTTTTATATCGTGCCTCTTGATGAGGTGTAGTGTTGTTGGGAAAGGAAATATGTTTGGGTTTAATCATAAAAATAAGATTAAGGTTCAGGAGTCGCCACCTAGTATTATGGTTACTAGGAATCTATAGTCCGCGAGAGTGTGGGTAAGGGATTGGTTGTGCAAGGGAAATACGCATCACCTCCAGTACGCCCTACTTAAGGTAAGCTGCATTGTTGTTTGATTGTTATTCTAGGTTGAGTTTCTATTCGTTGGTCTCGTCCATGGTTCAATATAGATCTCCCTTCATGAGAGAGTCTTTACCTCATTGAGTTTAATCCTAACTGTTCTAAAGTCTGAATTTTAGCATCGTATTTTTTACACCTTGTATCTTTAATACTTGATGGTGTACTCTATTATGTAGTTTTACACCCCCACAGATATTAAAGTCTACATCTAAATCCTAAAAAAAGATTGGAATAGGGTTTTTATATTTTAGCCAAATCCAAATGGATAATCATAAACAGGTTATGATATCCATTTTTGGATTTTTAAAACATGAGAAAGATGCAATTTGTTTTTTGTTTTCATGAAAATATGCTTGGAAAATTTTTAGAATTTTATAGTATGAATGAAAACAAGACATTTGTTTTTTGTTTTTTTGAAAAGAGAAATTAATTTAAAAGTTTTGAGATAGTTTTTTGAATTTTTTTAGAAATTTTTTTTGGCAGAAAACCGGGTATTTTAATACCGGATTTGTATCTTATAGTGTAAATATACAACCCGATATTATGTGAAATTGATAGAAAAACACGCGAGAAAATCATTGATTTTTTGAAAGGATATTTTATTTTTATGGAAATTTTCATATTTTTAATAATATATATATATATATGGGCTAGGCCGGCCCAAATAATTGGGTCGAGCCTAGGAAAGTTGGGTTGGGCCGATCTCAGCCTAACAAATCTCTTTTTTATTTTTCTTTTTTTAGGCCGAGTCGAGTCTGGCCTAGCCGTTCGGGCTGGTCCCAAACAGGCCCGGCTTAGGATAGGGGGTTAGTTACCCCCCGTCCTTCCTGCATGCAAAATCAAGTGTAACAGAGGAGGGGTAGGAGAGAAAAGGGAAGAAGAAAAGGTGAGCAACCTACCGTGGTGGTGACGGTTTGGCAGTGTTGGCTACCTGTGATGAAGGGAGAAAGAAGGAGAGAGAGAGAGAGATCAGTGGTGTTACTACTCACTACGGTGGGTTGGGTTAGAGTAGAAGGTCGAGCCACTCTTGTTCACGACGATGCTAAGGTGGCGTGGCTGAGATCACGAGAGAGAGAGAGAGAGAGAGAGAGAGAGAGAGAACATAAAAGGAAAATTATGGGGAAGAGGGTAATCTTGTCTACATTGGGAAAAATTTCAGTCCTTGATTCAGTTGGGAAGGATCTCAATCGTTGGTTCAAAGTAGACATCATGAACTGTCAAATCTGACAGTTCAATGCAGTCTGAGTTGGCCACTTTAGGTCGCCATCGGGGCCATTGTTGTGTCATTCGGCTTGAACGTGCCACACCCGGGGATAGAGGGGTGTTAGGTGATCATTTTGGTTCAGGTGTTGTCAAATTTGGTGGACATATAAAGCATTAAATGCACCTGAAAAGTAGCCACTCAGGCACCATTTTCAGGCAAAATCGGGGGAGACAATGAACAGTAACCAGACAACACGTCGTCAGGAACATTTTTTTTCAAAGTTCAATTTAGTCCTCCACCCTTCAATTTATTTTAATTGCAACCATAATTGACCTTAAACTTTTCAATTTAATGCAATTTAGCCCCTGTCGAACTTCAATTTGAACTCTGGATTTCAGCGCCTTTTGCACTTTGGTCCTTGGTCTCGGATTTGTGCAATTTAACCCCTAATTGACCATTAAACTTTCAATTTCTTGAATTTTACTCTCGATTTTTGTCAATTAAGCCCCTATAGTTTGGCGTCGTTTACAAAATGGTCCTTGGCTGTGAAATTTTTCAATTTAATCCCTTATTGACCCCAAAACTTTAATTTTCTTGCGACTTAGTCCCTGATTTCAATCAATTTAACTTGGTAAAAATTAAATTTGGTCTCTTAAAATTTCAATATTCTCAATTAAACCCAAATTGGACCCCAAACTTAATGTTTCAAATTAAGCTCCTAATAAAATTAATTTGACTCATTTAAAGTATAATTAAGTCCTTTTACTTAATTAAATCCTTCAATTAGACCCAAATTAATTCTTAAACATAATTAAAAATTAATTTGGCCCATGATTAAATCAAATTGGCCTATTAAAAATTCAATTATGTTCTTAAACTTAATTTTTATGCAGATTCGTGCAATAATTATTTTTTTGACCTTGAATTTTTATTTTATTTTCCCATTTTCGGGCATAACGGTGTACAATTAAGCCTCAAATTTCCTCCAAAATTGCAGCTTGATTTTTATGTATTTTTGAAATCCTCTCCAGCCTACTTTCTCCACGTAGCCAGCTTTTATTTTATTTTTTTAGTTTTATTTTTTAAAAAATTAATTTTGAGGAATAACCTAAAATTAGATTATGACAGCTGGTTTATGAACAAATAAGGGGAGGGGGAGTATCAGATTTTCTAGTTCACACTCCTCCAGCTGCAATGGCACGTGAACCCACTCGTCATCAGTAATGATGGCGTGTGAAGACCATGTGCCGCAACTATTTCCCTATTTCCAACACTGATCCCGAGTTACAAAACCATATCTAATAGATTTTATACACGCCAAACACCTCGGAAGGTTAATTTATAACCTTAAATTTTTTTTTGACAAATTGATAAAATGTGGTGAGATTTAGGACCAAACTTTATTATTTTGTACAATATACGGACTGTTGGACACTTAATTTGTTTTGAAGTATGTTGCGATTTGAGATGATTTATGTTAGATTGTTAGTTTTCTTTTAGGTTGTGATTGTTTATTTTAACAAAAATGTTAATACGTGAATTTATGCTTGGATTGATGTTAATTTATTTGAATTAGCATGAAATTTGAATATATGTTTGTAAAATCAATAAGATTTGTGTGGATGTTTGCCGTTGTTCGGTTTTGAGTCAGTAATTATGATTTGTTTTGAATTAATATTGTGATTAAAATAGCCTTGATAAAAAACAATATTTGTGTTTTTCTCCTGAATTTAATATTTAGAATTGTGACTTGCACGCAAGATGCTTTTTTGATATTGAATGAAATTAGTTCCCTCCAAAAAAAAAAAACGAAAAAAATCTTTCTTTTAAAAAAAATTCAATTTTTATTTAAATTGCATATGATCAAGTCTCTCAAAAATAGATTATATCTGCATATTTTCTTATATAAAAAATCATAAAAAATAGTTTTTACTTTGTATGTATTTTTTGGATTTAATAACTAGTTTTACTAAAGCTATGAGAATTGGCCCTACATTTCAAAAACACCAGAAAAATTTATTTTGTTTCTTTCAATATTTGAGATTACAAATTTATACGTAAAATGCATTCCTGATTTAAATAAAAAAGATTTTTTTTATCATTCATTTCATATGTTCTAATTTTTTACCAAACTTTTTACCTTGTTTAATATTTGGGATTATGAACGTAAACATAAGATTTTTTTTCATGTTTTGACTTTAGAATGGCTAAATTTTAACTTGAGAAGATAAGTATCTCCTTATTGATGATGATTTTTCTTAAACCTTAGACAGATCAACGATTAGAAAACACAAAATGACCTTAGTTTATTTCAGAAAAATAACAATGCAATTTACCATAGGTAAGATGTTTTAGGGGTGATACGTCCACCCTATTCACAACATGTCCCCTTACCCAGACTCTTACAAACCAATAGTTTTCCTAGTGATTGTAAAACTAGATGACAACTCTTATTCCTTTGGTTTTCTTAATAAAGGACACGAGTTCCTTATTCTTTCCACTTACATCCTTTCACGCTCTAGGAGAACGATCACTGCGGCGCCACACACATTCAATAGAATGATGGCTCCACTGGAGATGAACCGAGGACTAAATTTGTTTGTTTGTCTGATTGTTATGTTTTATTTTCTATTAGCCTGTACATTTTTATTCTTTTTATGCTTTAAATTTTTTACTGTTTGTTGTCTATTATTTTTATTATCAACATGCATTCTTTTGTGTTTTATTTTTTTTATCGCACATGCATTTGTATATTGAATATGGATTAATGCATCACCTGCTTTAATTTTTGAAAGCACATACAAGTGTTTAAGTTAGGTGAGAGATTAGCGGTTTGTCCTATGGTTATAGGTCAGGGTTCAAATTTGTGAAACACTTAATTCATGTCTTAGTGTCTGCTTGGTAATGGTGGGTATACGTGTTTTAACCATTCTTTGCAACACCCCCATACTATCTTTATGAAGACCATCACTAGGCAAATATGTAAACCTCTAGTGTAAATTCGACGTAAAATTAAAGAAATATTTTAAATCGGATAAAAAAATAAAATGAATGATGTATAAATTTTGATGTATAGGACACGAATGTGCACGCGCGCGCGTGTCGTAAGGGTAAGGATATGAAAATTGATATGAAATCATCGCTTTAATGTTGGTTAAGAAATGTAAATCTGGTATAACTCAGGAGTTCCATAAAATCTCTAAGGAAAGTGTATAAGAAAATTAAGCAAATAAAATACAAAAATTAGGGATTTGATACTTGTAGTAAGGGAAGGGATTAATTTTTGGAAAAATGCTTAGCAGATTAATTTTCAAAATAGAAGTGCTAAAAATTCCTAAAAAATAAAAAAAAGTTCAAAATGTGAATTAAATTTAAATGGAAGTGATTAATGAATTTCGATATCGCTTATTGAAAATCGATTTTAAAAATATACCGAGATGGGAAAAAAAACCCGATTAGTATAAAAAGTACTATTTGAAGGGACATAGGGGGAATTTGACAAATTATTGCCTATCTAAAGCTTGTTGTGGCCGACCATGGAGAATAGAGATGGAAGAGAGGAAAAAACTCCATTTTGTTTGAAAAATCTTGAGAAATCTAGAAAAATACAAGGAAAAAGAACAGAGTTAGTGATACTAAAGGATTTAGGCAACAAAATCTTTTATATTTAAAGTGGTTTGAGAGAGAAATTTTGGGATAGAGTGAGGAGAAAGTGGTGGCAAACGAGCAAGGAAGAAGAGGTGGAAATCTTTGATTGGTTAGCAATTGGAGGCTAGATTACTACTGTTTGGTAAGGTGTCCCCAATATTCATTTAACAACTTACAATAATTGTTAAGTTTCCATTGAATTTTTCATGAATTGTTAAGATTAGGGTTCATGATGAATTTTGAGCGAAATGAGAAATTGATTTGAATTGATGTTTGTGACATAGAATAAGGTTGAAATGAGTTGAAATAACAAGTAATTTTAAAAGAAAATTTATAGCTCCTTACTAAGTGTGTGGTCGACCTGTTAGAGAGGGTTGATTAATAAGTTAATGAAATTGGGCAAACTAATTCTTAGAAGGTGTTTTTGGAAACAATATAATGTATATAACATGGCAATGAATTGATTTTGATAAGGATAAGTTAAATTGATGATGTGTGAATGTTCACAAAATTATCGATGAAATTGGACTCTTGGTCTTCCAGAGGGCATACGAGCATGAAAATGAGGTATTTGGACTAGGTCTCTCATAGAAATTGTGGCCTTAGATGTCAGCTGTCCAAGGAAGCTAACCTTGCTTAAATTGGAGTTTTAAAACTCCATCCATGGACTAAAAACCTAGAGGGGGTCGAGATAGGCCCTAATGGACAGTTAACCACCTTCTCAGTAACTAGTTGTTTTGAGGGCCTTAGGAGCAAAATTGAGTTCTTCTCCCATCAATGGACTTATAGCCCTGTGTCTTAGGTTTTCAAAGGATTAAGTTTGATTAATCCAAGCAAGGGCAGATTCAGACTTTTATGTTAAATGTCCTACCGTTTAGTTTTACGTTATTGAGCATAACTCCAAATATAACTGTTAGATTGAGCTGAAACTTGACCAGAAGATTCCAGAGGTATTTGTCTATGTTGGGATAAACTTTCTGGTGAATTAAAGTTTGAGAAGGACTTGCTATATAGGTTAGAATAGGATATACGAATTTTGTTATTTACTTCCTTTTGACTTGTGGACTTTCTATTTGGCAAGAATCCTTTTTCTAAATGATGTGGCAAAATGTTTTGGGAATCTCCTAGTTATACAAGGATCTTTAATTGGATGCAACATAGTTTCCAAGTGTGACAAGGATCTCATATAAGTCCATATAAGAGGGGGTCCATTAAGGTTTATTTCAGTTTAGAGTCAGTATAAATAAAGCTATAATTAGACATATAAGGCCACGAAATTTTGAGATTAATAAACATATTGTGTCATAACTTTGTGTGTGAGTGGTGAGATATTCTCCCTTGGTTTTCTAAATAATTGAAACGACTTATCGAAGAACAACTAATTTCGTGGCGTTATCCTTATACTTCTCGTTCGCAAATTAATATTCGTTGAGTGGGGTTGTCTGTTTCCAATAGTGCTAATGCCTAGATACAAGTTAACTATGTGTCACTCCTATCAAACTTGATTTACTTGGCTTTCCAGGAATTTGGTGTCTTTGTGTGTGGGTTGCGTAACCACGTGATCACGAGGTTCGTATCAGAGCCACCCTAATGTTAGTTATGGATGAAAAACAAAACAGTAGTCGAATAAAGGAATTACGCCGATTGTGATGTAGGTTTGCATTTTGTTAAAGAACTTAAGGAAAAAGATTTAATAAGAACATGAGACGTATATTTAAAGAAATAGAAATAACAACAAATGAGATTATTAAAAAATAATTGTATAGATTATTGATGTTGAAGGAATAAATGCTCGTGAGTAATGACATGTTATACTTGTTAATGCAGGGGGGAGCCACAAGACCCAGACAGTAGCTAGGGACTGCCAATCAAGCTCTTACAGCAGGTAGGTGCCCAACACCTATGTCTTTTTAGTTTCTTCCATTTTAAATTTGCTAGGTATATAAGTGATTTAAACTTGGTAATCTATGTATATGATTTGGATTTGGTAGTCTATATGTTTATGTGATCGATACGAATGGAAGGTTGTGATGACATTAATTAGCTATCTTGGAAATGGGGATAGCTAATGGTATTAGTGGGTTCCCTTAGGTACCGAAATTTTCAAATGACATTAATTAGCTATCCGAGTTTGAATAGCTAATGGTATCAATGAAGTTCCATTTGTGCCAACATTTCTTAAATTGATTAGTTGATCCCGGGTAATTGGACGACTAATGATGTTAGTAAAGATTACTAACATCGGCACGGTTACTCCCGGTTAAAGGAAAAGATAAATTGATTAACTATTTTAGGTCGGAAATAGTTAATGATATCAATAAGTCGTATTGGTATCGGCAACCATTTTTGGTGTGATTAGCTATTCTGGATAAGGAGGTTAATGATGTCAAGGGTTCTTGACAAAGACAACTTAAATGGTAAACCAAATATGGATAAGAATTGATTAACTATTTTGGGGTATGAATAATTAATGATATCAATCAATTGTATTGATATCGACAGTTGAATGGAATTGATTAGTCTAACCCGATAATAAGAGACTAATGATACTAATGAGATTCATTAGTATCAGCAATTATCTTCTAGAGAATGGGAGGAAAAGTGTTAATTAGTTATTCTAAAAGAACGAGATAAACTAATGATATCGACAGAAGAATATCTTGGTATCAAGTGAGAATTGATCCATAAAGAGATGGCTTTCAAAATTATTTTAGCCGTGATGTGATTTCCAAGATGAAATTATTCTCGGTAATTGGTTAGGATATTAGATGGAAAATACATATTATAAAGAAGTCTATGCCTAATTTTATGTGTTAAAAGAAATGCCATGAAAATTATTATTTGTCGTTGTTATTACCTTTTTATATTTATATGTACATGTTTTTTGTTATTTTCAGGTCCATCGAGGTCATGTCATAAGTGATCTTAGTTTAGATATCTTTTGCTATGTAATTATGTTGTAATTCAAGACACTTATCTCCTAAACTTAAAATGTAGAACTCACCCGTAAATTTGGATGCATGACTTTAATATAATGATGTATTTCTAAGTTTCAATTTTAACCATGCATGTTTATAGTTGAAATTGGATCCTTCACTTGAATTTCATTATATGATATTATTACATATGATATAGTTTATGTAATGATAATATGTAGCAATTAAATTATGCTTCTTCTTTTTTTATGAACTTGAATTTTGTAATATTATTGAATAAGATGTGTGATGCAAACATGATATTCAATTGACTATAAAATTAATATGTAGGCAATCAGGAACCCAGTAATCAAGATATCAAATTTGAGCTAATTCCTAGTTGATTTTATCCAATTTCCCTTTGTTTGGTTTTCTGTGGTATAAGAAAATAATTGTTTTTTGAACGACTTTTTTTCCCTTTTTTTTATAATAAGCTGTAAATGCAAGGAGAAGAAGAAATTGGACAACTATTGCATCGAATACAACAAGAAATGAAAATTTCGAAAGGATATAACAGGATTAATGGAGTCAAATTCTGATACCAAATGATGCAAATTTCAAAGACACTAAATTCCCGAAAAGCCAAGTAAATTAGGATTGATAGGAGTGTGATACAAAGATAACTTGTACCTAGGCACCAACACTACTAGAAACGCAAAACCCCCACCTAAAGAATATTAATTTGCAAACGAGAAGTATAAGGAAGACGCCACGAAGTCAATTGTTCTTCGATAAGTCGTTTCAGTTTTTTAGAGAATAAAGGAAGGGAGAATATCTCACCACTCACACATCAAAGTTACGGCACAAGATGTTTATCGAAGAACAACTGTTTTCGTGGCGTCATCCTTATACTTCTCGTTCGTGAATCAATATTCATTGGATGGGGGTCTTCGTTTCCAATAGTGTTGGTGCCTAGGTACAAGTTATCTTTGATCCTAGCCAAATAGGAAGTCCACAAGTCAAAAGGAAGTAAATAACAAAATTCATACAGCCTCTGTTAACCCGTGTTTCGATGCCTTCCCGAACTCCGATTGACCTGAAATTTTAAACTTGGGTAGGACAATATGCCAGGAGACTCCACATATACTTGCAGCTCTATCCAACGGTCGGATTGAGAATTATGATTGTTTCTGTAAAACTGGATAGTTGCACATTTTACGTCAAAATCTGAACTTGCCCTTTCCTGGATCGTATCATTCATACCTTGTGTAATTATGGCTTTATTTATACTGACTCTAAATTGAAATAAACCCTAATGGACACCCCTTATGTGGACTTATATGGGACCCACATATAAATGACCCAAATAAGTAATAATAAACCAAAGACTAAGAAAAAAATAATAAAAATCCAAAATTAATATCCTATTTATGCTAGAATCAGATTTGTCACCCCTAAAAAGTCTCAAATAGAGGAAATCTGATCTGAATGTGGAATCATGAAGTCTTCTTGCCTAGTTGTGCTTGGTTTCCTTATTTTGCATGGACAATTAACGAAGAAAATCTCCCTCTTTTGTACCTGCCAATTTAATTTCCTTTCTAGAATCCAAAATGTTATTAAATACCATCAGTCATTCTTTCCTTGTGTAGCTAGGATGGATAAGAAATCATTGTAAGAAAATGATTTTGAAACATTAATGAATCCATGCCACACTTGAAAACTTTGTTGTAGCCCATTAAAGATCCTTGTAGAACTAGGAGATTCCCAAAACAACCTATCACATCCTTGTAGCAAAAGGATCCTTGCCAAATAGGAAGTCCAAAGGTCAAAAGGAAGCAAATAACAAAATTTGTACGTGGTCAAACCTATATCACAAATCCTTTGAAGCGAACCTCATGATCACGTGGTCACGCAACCCACACGTAAAGACACCATTTCCCAAGAAAGCCAAGTAAATCAGGTTTGATATGCTGACGCAAAAACGTTATAAATCAGACCTGATTAGACCCGAAATTAAAAACCAAAGAAAACGATATCCAATTGACTCTAAAATTAATATTTGGTGCGACTAGGACTCCAGTAATCAGAGTATTAAATTTGAGCTAATTCTAAGTTGCTTTGATCCAATTTTCCATTGTTTAGTTTTCTGCAGCAGAAACCAATAAACATCTTTTTGAATGATTGTTTTTTGCTTTTCTCTTTTCTTTTTTCTTTTTTTTTTATGCTACTGATATTTTTGAACAATAACATAATGAAATAAAAAAAAAATGATGCAAACCTTGTGATCACGTGGTCAGGCAACCCACACTCAAAGACACCGATTCCCGGAAAGCCAGGTAAATCAGGTTTGAAAGGAGTGTGACACAAAAATAACTTGTACCTATGCACTAGCACTATTGGAAATGGAAAACCCCCACCCAATGAATATTGATTGGCGAACGAGAAGTATAAGGATGATGCCACGAAGCTAGTTGTTCTTCGATAAGTCGTTTTCAGTTCCTTAGAGAACCAAGGAAGAGAGATTATCCCACCAACACACAACAAGTGCGGCAAAAGAAGTTTATTAATCTCAAAATTGCGTAACCTTACATGTTTGGTTATGTCTTTATTTATATTAACTCTAGACTTAAAGAAACCCTAATGGACCCTCTTTAGGTGGACTTATATGAAGCCTACTTACAATTGACCCAAATAAGTAATAATAACGAATCTTGATTGTGGGTTGCGTGACCACGTGATCACGAGATTCGCATCATTAATACTTTGTTTTCAGCTAAAATCCAAAGCTTGTTTGGATCAGTTTATGGGCTTTCAAGTTTAGGGTTTTTGGGTCAGTTTTGAGTGGACCTCATATAAGTCCATATAAGGGGTCCATTAGGTTTAATTTTTCAAAAACTATTTCAACTCTTGGCAGCCATTGATGAATATTACTTTTGAAGTTTTCAGTTTTAATGTGTGAGAGTGATTGTTGCATTCAATTCTTGAACGAACTGAATCTAACTTATCGAAGATTAAATGGCTTCGTGGCATCATTCTACTTCATTCTAATAATGGTGGTGCCTTGGGGCAAGTTTCCATTGTGTCACACTCCTATCAGACCTATTTTGACTTTTCGGGATCAGATCTCAATCTTAATTGTGGGTTGCGTGACCACGTGATCACGAGATTTGCATCAACTTGGGACGTCTAAAGTACAAAGGATTGTTAATTTATGTAGTACTAAATATAGAAATTGATCAAAACTTAAGAGTATGGTCCTGGTATATCCGGTCAACCAATTGAGTTTCCAAATAAACAAGTCGACTAATTTGTTGACCAATTAAAAAAATTGCTTTGTTTTGGATTTATTATAAAAGAATTTATTCCTAAACATTGGGGATGTTACAACTCATTTCAGCGAAAAGCTCAATGGTGCAACTTTGAACTACCCTACTTATGATAAAAAGCCTTATGCGTTGGTGAAAACTTTAGAGATAAAATAGCATTACTTGTGGACAAAATAATTTGTGATTCTTTTTTTTGGTAAGTTGACGTATGTATTAAAAGAAGAAGATACAAACATTATAAGGGGCATACCCCAGATTTACAATGATAACAGAAACATAAAACAACATATGGCTACTGGCTAGCCACCGACCGTAAAACTGAAACCTCACTAGATTCGTTAGGGAAACCAATACAACCAGCTAACTAACAGATTGAGAATCTATGGTATTCACCCTCCAAGCTCGTTGGATCCTTGTGTTTTCA
>Ga0307517_10004364_pt1 | contig 21771 bp, 27 predicted proteins | sample 23_EM_MG_FD_194515 | JGI IMG/M metagenome (GOLD analysis project Ga0307517, IMG submission 194515) | Populus trichocarpa ectomycorrhiza microbial communities from riparian zone in the Pacific Northwest, United States - 23_EM | ecosystem: Host-associated > Plants > Roots > Unclassified | place... | reverse complement strand
CTCTCCAGATATGTCAAGACACTTCACGTCCAATGGCTCGGAGACATCGTCGAGGTATCCACCATCTTAGATTGCTTCTGGCAGTCTGATCTGCACACACTCGCCATCCATTCGTGCGAACTACGTATTCTCGACGAACAGACTATACGACACTGCTTCGCAAAGTTCCCTTGCATGTCGATAGCCACCCTCGAATTACACGACATCACTCCGACCCACAGAACCTTGCTGATCCTCTTATCGTTGTTCCCGAACGTCGACAATTTAGCGATTTCGGTCAATCGCTGGTGGAAAGACAGACCCGGCCCTGGTCTGTTGGGAAACAACGACAATGGGATTACCCAAAGTATCTCCCCTCCACGCCTCAGAGGCAGTTTCAAGCTCTTCGATCCTCCCCATCACAGGCCTTGGGTTTTCCATCGTAGTCGACTCCTCCGTACCATGGCAACCTTACCACTTCAATTCCAAACCGTGTCCTTGGGCATCGGGGGGCAATCATGGCTGGAAGTTTTGACCTTCCTTAACTCATGCTCCAAGACTCTAAGAAAGGTATTCGTAGCACCAACCTACCGTAAGCCCCAGCCTCATGTTCCACCACAGTCCCGTGCGCTCAGTGTGCAACTGTATAGCTCACCAGCCGCTCGATCCGCTACCCCCCGCCGATCTCGCGAACCTCGAAGAACTCTACGTCAGCGGTGACCCACTCTTGCGATCGGTCGCATCACCACATCTACGACGAGCGACTGTCGACCTACGCAAAACTCCCGTTCAGTTCTCATTATTGGATGAGGTCCTGGTCAACCTTATCCAGAGACACAAACCTTACGGAAATCTCGCTCTCCAGATCTTGACAACGACGGATCCAGAAGAAATTCGACGGTCTCTTCCGCGGGTAGCACAGGAAGGTGTATTGGAAGTGGGTTCAAGTGAGGGCCCATGCTGCTGGGAATGAGTTCTCAATGGTCCTGGTCCGGTAACCAGTTGCTCGCAGCTTTGTTCTCAGTGTCTCGCCTCGCTGCCCGACCAACTTTCTCATACTCCCTAACCCGCTCCTCCCGACATCCCCCCTCCAATCTCTTCTGCCACTGCCTCTCAAAATGTTTGTTCCGAACAGGTCGTGGACAAGTCCTACAACAGGGCTCATGCTTGGGCCAATCAGGTAAATGAACGCCATTGTTTCGATTTGGCTAGACCAAGAATACTGATTCTGTCAACAGGGATATCAAGGGCGTGTCAGTTCGAAGAGACACGGTGACTTATTGTAGATGTGGGAGTGGGGTCTCAGATCTCAGTAGGAACGTTTCATACAGTGCGTGTTGCCTAACGGTCCAGAATACATACCCGGCGCGAGATACGCTAGTTGGGTTGGGGCTCCGAAGTCCAGAAGAGCTACCTCATGCAGAAATAATGGAGAGGATAAAGCGAGTGATAATCGAAAGATATTACATCGACTGACTGTTTTCACGACCATACTGGCTGCTACCGCGTCCTACTCTGTGAATGTATGCCAGCCCTGGTCGCTCGAGCTCCATCTCTCAACCGTGCACGCTCATATATATAGGTCGCCAACGTTTCTCAGTTTACCACGATAGTCCAGTTTGAGGAGTTTTTTTCGTGAGCGCTTTCAGCACCCACCGGGCTATGGTCGCCCATGATTGGCACCCCCTACTTTCCAGGTTCTGTGGGAAGTGAGCGCGCTTTCTACTTTTATTCCAGACGTGTGTGTCTGAGGCGAGACAGCGGAAGGATCGTCTCAGTCGATTCCAATTTCATCGTAATAGAACCATAAGTCAGCTGTGGTCTACTTCGGGAAGGCGTCAGGTGCAAAGACTGCGTTGGTGGTGGGTTTGCTCAATCTTGGATGACGAGGATTGTCGACCGATGAGTACGTCGTGGTGATTCATAGCTCGATGGAGGTACGCTCAACGGTGCCAATCTAATCGTCACCCCCGATCACAGTTTCAAGCAACGAGGTGAATGGTTTGAATCAAGGTACAGTGCAGCTGGTACCTCAAGAGCAGAACGGAACACGAAAATCAAATGTAGAAGTAGGAATGAGAAGATAGCAGGAACTTAACCCTGTTTCTGCCTTTTGTTTGACCGTCCAGGCTGAGCAGTGGTGTCGACGGAAGATATCGACATGGATCGTCTCGCCTGTAACGCCGACAAGTTAGCCAGTGCCCAAACCTTAGAATCCTTGTGCGTGGAAAAACGTACGTTCTTCTTCCTGGCGCTCCGAGATTGAGTTCCCGCGTCATCTTCATCAGCAACAACCTCCTGATCCACATCCATCGCCACATCCTCGCCATCTCCGCCACCAAACTGTCCATCTTTCCTTAAAACCTTCGCTTTCATAACCTTAATGTCATGCTCAACCCTCTCCACGTTTTTCTTAGTTTCCAACAGCAACGTCGTCGCGTCAATAAGTGATTCCAAGTGAAGGAGGTTTTCCCGTGTGGGCATGACGAGCCTGGAACCGTTGATATTGTATTCTAAGAGCGTTTGGGTGACTTTCGTGGCAATCGCCTGTTTCGGGGTCGGGAGTTTGTACGATCGGAGGGCAGCCGATTGGTGAGAAGATTTCGTCGTTGTAGATTGAGGGGTATCGATACGTGTGATACAGTGTTGCGCGTCTGGAAACAGTGTTGGGACAAGATCGATCAGGGATGAATGAGACCGACATACCGTATGCGGCGTTCTTGATGGTGTGCATCCTCTTCTGGGATTGCATGATGCTGGAGGAAGGAGTACCCATGGAGGGACTATCGATTTCCATCGCGTTCCCGGTTTTCCTCTTACTCTTCTTGAGTTCTGGCATCGAACTGAGACCGTGCAAGCTCGAATCGTCACCCAGTTGAATTTCAGACAACCCAGATTCGACACCGAGCAGCGTCCTGAGAAGGTCATCTCTGTCCTTCTTGAACTGTCGTTCACCCTGCTCGAGGCGTTTGAGTTCGAGATAGAGCGCTTCTTCCTCCGCGATCTGCTCTGGTGTACGGTTCTCGAGGCTGCGGAGGTATTGCTTTCGAGTGAGCTCCCTTTCTATGAACATCTCATAAGTTTCCTGGTGGCTACGAGAGCAGCTATCACTGAACCCTTTTCGAAGGACAGCAATCCGAGAAGTTTGGTTTTGCTGACTTCATCCCCGTTCCAAGGCCGGTTCCTTACAAGTTTTCTACAAATACTGTAGTATCTGTCTTTCAGGTCCTTGGTTAGGGTCAGAACATGGGGGGCTTGCTGCAACATGAGGCCTACCTCAAGCGAACGCGGAACATCCCCTGGGAAATCGTAACGGTCGTGGACGATGAGGAACCGGGAATCGTAGTCCCCTATCATTTTGAACAAATAATCCGTCTCCTCCTTCGACCATTCCGGGTCTATGATGATGTTAATGTATCGACTGGAAAGATGTCATGGAGGGGGTACGTACCTTCAAGAAGTTGAATGTACTCTTCGTCTGTGTACGTGTATGGATTCGACACGACGTTGTAGTGTTCGAAGGGGTAATCTGGCAGGGAACGTCAGAAACCAGAAATCGGGAACTCGCATTCCCCAACGACCTGCATCGGGATCTGTCCCAGCCTTTACCCAATGGCTCAGCCTCAACTCATCCATCCTAGCTCCGTTCCTGAATTCACGCCATTCCCTATAGACAACACCCACATCCCTCAGAACTCCAAGTGTTGAAATAAGCAAACCACGCTGAGTACACGCACCATTTGGATCTGGGTGCGCCACTACCCAAGTTGGGCTTCAATTTCAGACGTGCCTTCGACTGTTGGGGGACGACCGAAGGCACCGAGTCTCCGATCAATTCGTACAGCTCTCTAGAGATTCCCTGGGGCCTCTTGCTCGTCGCCGTCGGTTTCTTCTGCGGCTGCAATGAGCCTGGGGTAGGGTCCGGGACAGAGAGTACACTTCGAATGTCGGCGGCGGAGGCCATGATGGTGATCGCTGGGAAAGCCACTTCCGGATGATCGGACAGGTGGAGGAGGCGAGATGACTCTTTCCGTCACCTTTGTCTCACAACCATGGTCAGCGCACATTCCCCTCGCGATTATCGCGGTTTTTCCGGTGCTAATGCGTTCCCTCTAACCAACAGCCTCCGAGATCCCAGCCAAAAGTGTTCTGCCTTGGCGTCAGGACGCACAGGCTCTCAATAATGGTCACGACTCCACAGGAGGAAACTATCGCAAAACTCAAGGAGGAGGTTCTATCTGCATTGGCCGCCCTGTATTTGCACGGCGACAGGGTACCTCAGGTCCCTACCGTTGAGACCGTCGACGACTTTGAACTCTGCCGCGCAGTGAAGGAGAAAGGGAAGCCAACTGGGGACTATGAACTCTTAGATCACGTATCAGGCAGGGTGAAAGATCATCTCGTGAACTGGGATTCAGTCTATATTCGATTCCGTGACGAATCTGGTGCGTCCCACACACTACGTTTTGCTCCTTTCACCACGACCGGCTCCTTCTGAATATATATTTTGAATAGGGGATCTGCAACCCGTGGAAGTTGAAATCCCCGTTCTCGTGGAAGATGACGAGGAAGAGCCGGTTCCTGCAGCACCGACGTCCAAAGGGAAGAGAAAGGCCCCTGAATAATGTGATGGAAGTTGCAGTTAAGTCGGCGTTGGTACGAAACTCACCAGCATGCGGCCCTCAGTCAATCAGTCATACCCCATTACTGCTTGACGTCCCAGGAGTCTTCACTTCGTGGCAATAATGCTGCGGCGACGCGTCGACCTTCTTCTGCTAGTAGATTATACGTAGAGCAAGCATTCCACTGTCATAGCAGTCAATACACTTCGACTCCCGTCGTTAACACGAACTGAACGGACCGTATCCATCACATCCACCTGGATCCCTGCCTGGTTAAGGTGACTTCGGAGTGTCGGAGGTAACTGCGCGGCGGACTTTCCAGTACCCAGAAGGAGGATTTCTAGCCCCCATCATTAGGCGGTAACACAAAGGACCCAGACGGCTCTCTCGCACCTGGTTTGGGTACCACCGCATCAAATATCCGGAAATGGTCCTTGGTCCAATCTTTCCACGGCTTCGAAGGGACATTCCAGAGGAATACCTGCCCATCCAGGAAGATGCACGCGGATGGAATGACCAGTCCATCGGCTAGCTGAATCCCCTCCTCCCCAATGCTCTTGACTTGGACAGGCGGTGCGGGTCCCCCTCCGAGGATATTCTCGAGCCCGGCTGGGTACCTCAGCGCAGTGCAGGTGTGGAATCGCCGAACGGTGGAACGCTTGAGTACGTTGGTGAATATCATGGTCATTCTAACCGGACGAAGGCTCGGGCGCTTGGCAAGGTCACGAAGCCCACGGGTGCTCGCGCCTTTTGTAGCCGGCCGATTATGATGAGAACTTCCTCATCACACAAGTCAGCCTGGGGTTCTGCGAAGACCTCAAAGTATCCGTAAAGACATCGAAATATTTATGTCCCCTCATGTCAGGTCAGCGTGCTGAACTCCCCCTTTCAGGCTTGAGTCGGAATCCCGATGACAAGTCTTGGATTTTCACCTCGTCCCATACTCGGCTACACATACGCCACAGGTACCGGCTTGAGAAGTGATTGGGGTCCAACGGGTGCGACGAGGAATGGGAGGAGTGCACCCAAAGAAACAATCGAATTGGCAGCCGGATAGGTATCGTGGCCGGAAGATCCCTGTACGATGGCCATTTGCATGGGCTTTCGGAGTGTTCGGTCAAACACAGAGGCTCGCCTCTTTCCGAACCTCGACAAGCCAACAATAGCCGTATACCGGTGAAACGAGAACGAGGAGTCTGTGGATTGGGTTGCTTCCCCCGGCTTTTGTGGTCGCTTCCAACTCACCAGGGGCCAGTTGTCCTCGAATTCTGGACCCGCTAAAGCGCCCCATCTTATACGCCTGTCGGTTTTATTCTACACTGTGCTGTTTCGCGTCAACGAGGGCAACCTAGTCAACGTGTCGCCTTTTTTGGGTACATGGACCCCAACCATTCGGAGGATCATCCCAGATGTAGCCCATCGTAAGCCTCCACACCCTATTCACGACAGCACGTCCCTCATATCACATCAGTCGAAACACCACTGGGTGGGGGGTTTTCGCCCCATGTGTGGAACACGAGGAACTGTATTTGGGTGGCAGATCCATTCAAATACTCAGTGCCTCCGTCTACCCCGTTCCGGGCTCAATCCCATCATGCACACCCAGCCCAACCGATTAAACTACCGAACAGGAGGAAGCAACGTGGGTGGCCCTAGCGGGAGCGTTGATTCGGTTGTGGAAAAGGCAGGAAATAGACGGTCGATTGACGGCTGAGTCCTCTACACCATCATGTCGTCTACCGCGCCTTCGAGATCAAGGTCTGCTATTTGTGGGATGCTGAGATCGTCCCAGCTGCCGGTGGCTTATCTGGGCCTAAGATCACATACGCACAGCCAAGGCAACGTCCTTATCTTCCTCATGGGCCCGATTATTCACCATTCAGTCGAGGACTTCTAATTATCTGCCACCCCCTGTGTGGCCTGTTTAATAGCGCCGGTCACGCGTTTGCGAATTGGGCCGTGTGCTTGTGGTAACCGTCTCTCTTGCTCTTTTGCTCTTCCTCCGCGACATGTACCAACTATCCGACCCAGCAATTAAGGCGATCCTCAGGGCGTGGAGCCCCCAGGAGTATTACCCACCGTATACCGACGTTCAGGAGTGGACTCACTCCATCGAGTCACTCTGTAACGAGTACGGAATTCCGGACATACAGAGGCGGCAGTGTGCTATGGGCTTCATCAAGGAAGGGCTGAGTACCGAGCTACGAAAGGTGTTGGCTGAAGCTCCAGGGAGCACGTATTGGAACCAATTCAAGGCATTTCTGGTCGCATTTGATAGTAAGATCCAGTTGGTTACCACCAAACTACCACTGACCTGGACCTCACAGGGGATTTCCGAGAGGAATGGAAGAGTGAGTTCCCTTCCCCCGCTGCACCTTGGTTTATGTTCACACCATCTCTTAAAAGAGCTTCCGTTCTACAAGAAACACCCCATACTCACAGCGGCCGGAACGGCTGGAGTCCTCGGGATCATCGGCGGTGGCATCGCGGTAACCCCGATTATCGTCCACGCCCTGCTCCACGTGGGCTTGGGCTCCGCAGGTTTCACCGCAGGTCGCCTAGGCTTTACTTCCCACTAAAGAAACCAAACGCTGAAATACAGTATAGGAGGCACTGCCATCACCTACAACCCCATCGCGCGTGCTTGTGCAAAACGTGTCATCGATACCAGAGCCGTAATTCCAGTTGTGGCCAATCGCCAGCTGCCGGTCACCCACACCGGCAGCGGGCCCCCACAACGGGCCACCGAGCCTATTGCTGACTGGGATAACCCTGATGACGGCGATAGGGGGAACCCACCACCGTATCGCGCGGCCGCTCTCGAAGAGTACTTCCTCACACCTCGGGCTATCCTAGCCATCGTCAAATCATGGGATGTCGGGACATACGACCCCCCTGAGACGGATTGTACAAGTTGGTTGGGCAAGATACACAACATCTGTGAGCAGTATGACATTCCCGTGACTCAGCGAGCCGGCTGCGCCACGCATCGTATGAGAGCCGACTGTAAGGAAGTTGCCCACTTCTCCGGGTGTTACAATATGACATGGGATGATTTCGCGATGTGGCTCCTTCAGTACGATCGTAAGTTGTTCGTCCTGATGGTTACCAGTACCCCGTGCTAATCCATTCATCAGATGAGCAAGGAGGGAGTGCAAACCACACTTGTTTCCCCGCTCCATCCAAAGAGCTGGTTATTGACTTCTGTACCCCAGGAAAGATCCTGAAGCCGTTGGAAGGAAATACGAATCTGTAAGAACCCTGCCGCATTGCGTAAGGAATCGATGTTATGTATACTTCTTGCAAGATACACGACTTTCGTGCTATTTCATGCTTCCCGGATCCACATATACTTTCTACCAATTCCATTGGGAAAGTTTGTTTCAACCAGGTGTTTCGAGACTGAATGCCCGAACGGAACGGCACGGTGCCAATTATAATAACAAGACAACCATACTGCTCTCCAACTTCAATTTCTTCCTCAGCCCCGATAGCGGCGTTCCAGATTTACCTCACCAAGACAGCGGCGGGGCTAGTCGACCCCTCAATATTCAATTCGCACCAATGACACCGTACCCAACCAACGTGGTCGAGGACGGTCGCAAATGTGCAGAACACTATATAAAAAACACAAACGTTAGACACCGAGAGACACTCTCATAATTATTTATTTAAAGAGACATATCCTCCCACAGAAATACCTATACCACCCCCACGTCTCCCAAGCGTTCCACTCTCCGACTCCCCAGTTGATCGGGTGCCGAGAACACCGTGGTTGAAGATAAAGGAGGTGCGAAATTTCGCGGGGGATCCGACGCTGCGAGTCGCCAAGTCAGCTCCGGAGTAGAGGCCACGAAGCACAAATCTCAAGTTACGCGAAGTGGTCCATTAGGTAGAACAAGGCTATTCGTCCCTTCTATTCTCGTGTGTGAACCGTTCTGCGAGGGCTCTGCGAGAACTTCACCAGGCTCACGTTGTTTGAGCCGCTGGGTCATCCTGGAGCATAAGCCTTGGACGAGCGGTGGTATTTAACGGTCACACCAGCAATGGCGGGTGTTAATACGGGACAGTGTGATACTTATCTTGGTCCGGCAGCGGGTTACTGCATCTCGTCTTGGAACGCGGATAATCCTTTCAGGTCCGTTCTCAACTCGGCTTCGTCATTGGCTATCGACTATCTATTACATAGAGTACACCGTACCAGATGCAGCTCAACTAGACATCAAAGAGAGTCGAGGGGGGATAATTATTATCATCCGTATAATAATTCCGCCCATACCTAACATCCACACGCGCTATCGGGACACCAGCACGGATCCTGGCTTCCTCGAGCCGCTGAACACGACGTGTTGCCTCATTGAAGTCATCCTCGATGATGGTCAATGTAATAAGAGCGGGACATGTCCCTGCTGGGTCACGCCCTTCCCAGTCGGTCCAATGAGCGAGTGGTACGACAGTGTTCTGCTCCATCTCTAAGCATTCCAATCTCCGCATGGCCCGAAGGATCGCGATAAAGGATTCCACGTTCACGGTAGAACTCGGGAAACCGATGTGGAGCTTGCGTACACTGTCGAATGGCGCACCACCAAACATTGATCGTGTGAAGAGGAAGGGTGTAACTGAGCTGACGGACAGCGCCAATTTAGATCGATCCAAGCCAAAGAATTCGATATTGAACCCCCTGCCGAGGGTAATGGAAACCTCCCGTGTGGCCCTCAAACTCGGCAGTCGTTCTTCGAATGAAAGCGGTAGGATCGGGGTCGAGTGGGTACCGGAAATGATGGCCGACCGCATGGTAATTCTGTGTGCACTTGGCAAACAGATGGCAGGGAGAATGGGGCTTGCAAACGGCGTGAGGGGATACTCATCCGTCGTGATCGTGATGTCTTCCAAATACGGGAGTGTAACCACACGGTTCTCGGGGATAGCGATCGGTGGCATTGTGTAGTAAAGCTTGGTTTTGAAGAGTCGGAGTAGTGGCATCCGCTCCAGAGCATCCAATAACACAACAGACGAAACACTAGTCGTGAAGCCTGTTTCCAGGGTAAACTTGGTGAGTTGTGAAAGTTTGCACGATCCAGGAGACAACGTGACGCCTTGCAGGGTCAACGTCCTCACGGAGGAAAGACATGCCTCGAAGAAAGAGGGTGGTAAGACCAGCACAGGCCAGCATAAACTGCGACCCCTCACACACAAGGTTGCTGTCTCGAGGAGGGGTGCCGGTTTCGAAAGGTGTTCCGCCATCTCGTCGAGGTTCGATGGATGATCGAGGAACATCCGTAACGACGAAATCCGTTCGATGTGGGAAGAAAGGGCCCGAGAAGAACAGGCACGTATCTGAACCTTAACCGGAATCAACCCGCACCGTTCGATGTATGTTTGTACGTGTGAAGCGGTGACTCCTGGGTTTTCCTGTTCGGGACAGATGATGTTGGTCCAGAGACTGGGAGTCGATATGAGTACCCTACGCCAGTATCTGCAGACCGCAGTGGCACTTATGAGATCTTGTTCGGACTCCCGGAACGTTTGGATGAGAGCGAGGACTTCTTGAGGGAGACGGTTAATGGGCGCGAGCGAGTTCTTGAGCTGACGAACGCTTGCCGAGATGGATGATAACTTGGGTACTACCCAGTCTATCTGAACCAAATCAGACTTGGAATATACGTAGACAGGAAGGGCTCGTACCTCTTCATGTAGAATCGCGTCGGAACTGTAAGCTTGAAAGTCAGTGTGGTGTCGCTCGACGGACGGTCATAGAACCTCACAAAGATCGATTCACCATCAAGCTCACCCGTTTCTCAAGTGCATATACCAATTGTGAGAGAGACACGACTGTACCTGGATATTCCTCCATAACACCCCGGAAGCGTTTATCGAGGAGTGGGTGTGGGTGGTTGTAAGTATGTAATCGAGATCGGATGATTCGTCCGTAGAGTTCCCACACCGTTATTTCCCGCCACCGTTACCGCCGTCTACGGGAGCGAGAACCTTCGAACGACGATGAGCACATACCACGACGGCTCCACCTCCAGTCATCCTTACAAGGAGCCCTCACCCCTTCCAAGCTCAATTCCGAATGTCAATGAGCTTGGAACGACCAGCGCGCCGTTGAAGAGTGCCGCGTTTTTCATTGGCGCGTATTGCAAGGATTACAATGGTTCGTCTTTCGGTTTCGCGAGATGGCTGTCTGGTGTATATATGGAATTTATTGGGACTGAACGGTGTGAAATTTCTAGAGGACTTTATGCTTTGCAAGGCGGAGAACCGTGACCCTGGCCATTGCCTTAAGGAAGGTCGTAGAGTCACCCGGTGTGCTCAGGACTTGTTCGTTCGGTCTGGACACTCCTTTGGGAACCCTTTTCTGATAAAAGCGCTAGGATCACCAAGATGAGGGAGAACTGTCTCAAGCAGTTTGACGAGCATTGGAATTGTCTGGAAGCTAACAACCAGGTATGAAGCCAACTTTCAGGTGTCTACACCGATGGCTAATGCTATATGCGCAGGAATACTACCGGTGTAGGAAGCCCGAACGAACACTAAACAAGTGCATGTTCGAGAAACTGGTACGTCTCTGCCTATAGCATTCTATGCGCCAACCACACCTCATTCCCGACACACAGGGTCTGACTAAAACCATCCCTGGCTCGCCACCCGGTCAGAAACAAATCCACGAAGTCGAGAACCCAGTCTTCACTGGGATACAGAAGTAGAACTACATACAGATAAAGACCTCATACCTTCAATCCCGACCTTTTTTTCTCCGGCAGACAAATCGAGAATTTGTGGCCCGACGCCGTCGTTTGATGTTTGTCTACTGAATGATCTCTTCCGTATTCCACCGTGTCACCCGGACGCGTCCCGCTTTCCGCTTCACTCGTTTGTTGTCGACCTCTACTGCACAATTTGCAAAACACTCGATTTATGTCTCAAAGTCCACGAATCCGTATTTTAATCTCTCTTTAGAGGATTGGTGAGGGACATTCAAGCGAACGGGCTCCAACCGGCACCGCTCACACATCGGGGTTTCCCTACAGGCTATTCAAGCACAAACCTCATCATGACCCTCTGTTACTACTCTACAGAGACGACCCATGTGTGGTCATAGGTCGAAACCAAAACCCTTGGAAGGAAGTGAACATGACAGAACTCCGGAGAGTGGGAGTACCCTTCATCCGGAGACGGAGTGGAGGAGGCACTGTTTACCATGTAGGTCATCTTTCACCCTATAATCCTTGCCCTTTCCTGAAAGGAAACTTTTAGGATCTTGGTAACTCGAACTTCTCAATCCACCTTCCAAGATCTTCATTCGACCGGAACGATTCCGCGAAAGTTGTGTTACGGGCCGTCCAGTCCCTCGGTCTCTCAGACGCGCACGTCAACGAGCGGAACGACCTATGTGTCGGGAAATTCAAGATATGTCTCCTTTTGTCTTAAATGACGGTGATGGAATTGCTGACAATGTTTTCGGTAGACACGTCTCGGGATCCGCGTACAAGATCGTGAACAAACGCGCCTACCACCACGGTACGATGCTCATCTCGAGTGAGCTCGGGACCCTCGGGAAGCTCCTACATTCAAACAAGGTACCGAATCCGTCCCCCTCGATTTTGGAACTAGGACCTGATGGCTAGAGGAAACATTCCAGGACACGATGCAAACCAAGGGCGTAGCATCAGTCCGTTCCCCCGTCTGCAACCTTCGACAACACAAACCGGACATATCACACGAAGATTTCGTGGACGCCGTCGTGCGCGAATTCCAGGACCACTACAATATTCGAGAGACGGTAGGAGCCGTTTGCGTTACAGTGATTTGGTTGCCGACGTCTCCTCCCTTAGATTAACTGGGTGGATGAGCGCAGTGATTGCGAGGGTATTGAGGAGATCCGGAAAGGGATGCACGAACTTACCGTGGGTCATCAAATAGCTATGATTCAAATAACCCGGACTGATACCCGGAACTCAGACGTGGGATTGGGCATTTGGTCAAACCCCAGAATTCACGTATACCCTAGAAAATACCTTCAGTTGGGGTAAACTGGTGAGCGATCCCAACTTTCTTTTCTTTTCTTTCACTCAACTCGTTTTCTTCTCTCCCATTGGCTGGCAGAAAACCAACTTTCACTCAAAGCACGGGATCATCCTCTCATGCACCTTCGATATCATCGACTTGGAATGTTGGGGCGACACCTCCGAAGTTCGTGGTCACCTTGACATTCTCGAGCGGTCTCTCGCAGGAGAGAAATACGGGTTCCTGAACGATGAGGCTAAACCGAAGGAACTGGTCGGAAACGAGAGTATGCGAGAGTTATGGGATGAACTCGTCAAAGAGATGCAGAGCTAATGACGGGGCCTTTCAGATAATTAGAATATGTCATCAGGTATCCGTATATGTTACTTTTGCTAATCCGCTATACCATACCATCCGATGCCCCTGGTGTCAGAGGAGTATCTCCTCAATCTGATACAACCCAACCGCGAGACTAGCCTGCTGGAACGCCTCTTTCCTCTTCTTCCTCCAATCACCCTTATCACCCTTTCCTCCGCCTCGCGATTGACTAGCCTGCTCCCTCTCCTTCCTCTCCGCGACGACTTTCTTATGTTCCCTGAGCAGAGTATCGAAGGGTATCCTCAGCTGTTCGACTTCGTTGGTGAGTTTGAGTTCCGGTTCGATTTGGTCGGAGATGGACCGGAGGATTGGATATGCTGGAGGATGTTGAAGAAGGGAGAGGAAGGAGGCGTCTAGGATTGCTTGGATGAACGATACCACCTGGTGACGAATCAATTAGTTATGATCCTATACCTCAGATAGGTGCTGTTACCTTGGATAGCTCGGGTAATGGCCGCACTGGGCCATCTTTTGGCGTGGAAGAGGATGTAGCAAAAACGCCAAGTTTGTCCTCGGCCTCGCCCCACTTCTTCATCCACGATTCCAGCACTTGGAGGACCGCCATGGTTTGTTCCACTTCACCCAAGTTTTTCCTCAGCGCCAGACGGAGGCCAGACGCGGACGTGTCATAAGAGATGCATCTGCCGAGGTATTCCTCCAACGACAACGTATCTTGAACCTGAGCGGGCGAAGAATCTACTTGCATTGCGTCTGCGTCGTCGGATGACAATTTGGGGTTCGTGCGTTTGAGGTGCACAATCGTCACCTTGTGCAACACGGAGATTATATCCGTTTCTGTGAGGTCGCACACAGATTCCATCGCCAACAACGCCGATTTCTGGAAGTAAACGATTCGGTGTCGAGTCTTCTGATAAAAAGGAAGGAATACATACCCAGTCAGATCTATCCACCAGAACACCCAGCAGGCCATCCGGTACCATTTTAGAAACGACAACTTTGCGTTCAAGCAGCGACCTCACGACGTTCCCAGAATAGAGGATCTCCCCCGCTCCCTTATCTAATTGCAGCACGGTCTCCAATACCTGTTTCGTAAACTCGTGCCCAAAAAGTACTGTGTGCGATCCTTCCAAATCGAGCTTCCTCTTCTCCTCTTGTCCGACCCACGCGAAGAACGCCTCGTCGGCTGCTTGGGGTCGTTTCTGTGAGATAAAGGTATTGAGTTTCCTGAGAAGGGAATCTTGGGATGCCTCCAGTCTCGTCGTACTCCCGGCACCAACTATTCCACTCGTGACCCCATTCGCGGGTGAAGCAGATGCCTTGGCTATCCATTTCTCCCCAGCCGTAGCCCGCCCCATCGCATTCGCGATAGTGGAGGTCGGAGGAACATTGATGGGCACGACCAAAACACTCGATCGGTATGTCGACTTTATCTCCACCAATGGCATCCTAGGTGAAAGCACCAATACAACTTGACTGTCTGTACACTTGACCAACTCGATCTTGATCCCGCCCATAGCGGAACGGGAGAGTGTTGATGGCATAGTGAATGAGTGCGAAGCAAGGAGGACGGAATATCGAAGGTCCCAAATGTGGAGGACGATGTCTGTTAGCGGGGAGGTTGGAATGGTAGCGAGGAAGACAAGGGAAGAGTGGATCGGGAGGAGGGAGAATTCTTGGGAGGTGGTCAGGCCACCTGGACGGGGAGTAGTGAATGTCAAGGACTGGAGGGTAAGAGGTGCTGAGATGTTGGCTGCATCCCAATCGGAAGGTCCCTTGTGTAACCGATATGTTTTCCAGAGACCGGATGCGGCTAAACAGAATGATAAGCTCATACGAACCCAGAGTGAAACAACACGACGTACAGAGTAAACTGATATTTCCGGATTCGCTGAATGTGACGCCCGTTACTGCCTGCAAAGTTTGAGAGCTGAAGCGACCTTTGGATGGGTGCGACTTACTGTGTTAGAGCCCAGCCCCACCGAAGCGACATGGGTGATCCCATCTTCCTGGGCCAGGCGCAAGACACGCACGAAGATCGTGTCTCTTCGGGCAAGGAATAACACCAGAATTTCGCCAGCCGCTGAGATGTCGTTCGGCAGGAAAGTACATCTGGTTCTCGGATAAGAGAATGATCGCAGAAACTGAGCCTCTTCATCGTCACGATCAAGTTGACCAGAAACATTCAAGTCCTTGTCCAGTGTGATGATATCGCCATGTATGGATACTAGAACAACTTGTGTAGGATGGATGTGAATATTCGCAACGGGGTGCGGTACCTGCAAAGGTCCATGTGAGGAAGATGAAAGCTCGCCCTAGTCAACCCCGCACCTTTACCCTCGTCTTGTCGGACGATCCGGACCCCAGGCCCCCTTCGAACAGCGTTCGAAGTCTCCAAACCACCCGGCCCGCATCTTCTGCAGGAACATCCGGAGCATCTGTCACGGCGACGTACGTATCGCAGTACTGCTTGCCATCGGTCTCGAATATGTCCGAGACGGCGGGACAAGTAAACGTGGTGGATGGACCGAGAGTATGGGAGAGTACTGAATGGAGCGAAGATATCTACATCGGAGAACGGACCTTTAGCAATTTTATCATCAAAACCATCGACTGCAGATAATTTTTCGAGCGACAAGGCGTACATACGTCTAAGAGATGGATTCCGTCTCCCTGGACCGTGGCAGTGGCGTACCCATCGGACTTGGAGTCCGTGTAGGTTATATGGACATTAGCTGACGGGTTCGCGTCGGGATTTTTGGAGGATTTCTGGTTCAGGAGTCGCTTGGAGATGGAATAGGATGCGAGGAGAAAAGGGTCGCTAATTGAGCTTGTCATCTATAGACCCGTCCAAGGGTGATCGAGAAAAAGAAAAGTGAAGAGATGATGGCCAGGAGATGATCGACGTAATAACACGACCCCCTTCAGCCGTAAGCAACGTGGAACTGGCGATGGGTTCAATCTTGTGCCGTGGTTTTTCTTCACGAGAAAAAAAAAACTTTTTTGTTGTTGTTGAGTGCAGAGTTGATGCGGGGTGGATGGTTGGGTGAGCGGGAGCGGCCCGAAATGGCAGGAGAGAACCAAGGCGGAAGTTCGCGCACCGTACCCCAACACTCCCTCTAATCGATAATTCTCCCCCTCCACCGACGACGACGGTACCAACCTCCCGACCCACAAGGCTGTCAAGGATGTGGATCGTCACCGCCCTCTTCAAGCCATTCGCATACGTGTCCGTCCCCTACCTCATCCTCAGATACCTCACCGACACAAACCCAACCGCACGATACTACTTTCGCGTCGTCGCCTACTACTCCGCCCTCGGCTTCTGCTCAATATGGGGCATAATCGTCGCTGCAGGAATGTCCCTGGCGGGCCACAGGTTCGACATTAATTGGGTCGTGGCAAGGTCGTTTTATACCCTGGCAGGCAAGCTGCTCGATATCAAATTTGTCGTGGAGGGTGAACAGCATCTCGACACCAAACCTGCCGTCCTCGTTGGAAACCATCAGAGCGGACTCGACATCCTCTTCCTCGGGAGGTACGTTCCGGTTCTCCCCTACCCTCACGATGTGAAATTGAGGCATCGTGTCTCCGTCGCCTGTCTATGGCCCGCCGAATCGCCGCGTCATCCAGGATATTCCCGAAACATGCGTCCATCATGGCCAAGAAGGAGCTGGCATGGGCTCCATTGTTAGGAGGATACCTTGCGGCATCGGGTGCCGTCTTCGTTGACCGGAGAAACAGCACATCGGCTGTCCAATCGCTCAAGGCCGCCGGTGATTTCATGAAGCAGAATACAACCTCTTTGTGGCTATTCCCAGAAGGAACACGTTCGATGCGTAAGCATCACGACCTGCTCCCCTTTAAGAAAGGCGCATTTCACACCGCCGTTCAAGCCGGCATACCGGTCACCCCCGTTGTGTGCGAGAACTACTGGAGACTGTACCATAAAGGTCACTTTGAGAGCGGGGTGCTCAAGATCCGGGGTAAGGTCGATCTTCCTTTCATCAGACACGTCTTTCTCATTCGCTTCTTCATCGCTTGACATCCAGTTCTGCCACCGATTAGCACAACCGGTCTAACAACTGCTGATGTCGGTGATCTGGCCGTCAGGACTCGCGAACAGATGCTCGAAGCTTTACGCGATATCTCGGAACCACTAGATCCGCAATCGCAACCCCCACCGAAAAAGGATGCCGTCTCAGGGTCTCTTACCAGAGACGTACGGGAACAAACGCCGACGCCTAACCTGCCCTCGATTGATACGGCAACAGTTGAGCTTTCGCGTGAGTCGGATACCGAGCCGGAACCTTCCACGCCGAGCGTCTCATCAAGCCGGAGAGATGGAAGTGAGAACGGGGTCGAGACCGAGGAAGATGAGGGGATGGTGCTTGTTGGACGACCAGACCAGAAGTAATGGTGGTAATACCTAGCAGTAGAGGTTGCTACAGCGTGTCTAATCCACCGTTTACCTCACTCAGCCACTCCCCACTCCCGATAGCGTCATCATCATCAACAGACTCTCGACCCGGCTTCCCACGTTCTTGGAGGTCCTAACGTTCGATGGTAAACGTGCGATGCGAAGTATCGGGTAGTTTTCATTCATCGGGCCACATCCACGTTCAGCGCACTCTATTTGGCAACTGCTCCCGATCACTCAGGCTCCGTGGTCCTTAAATTCCCCAGCCACTCCGCTCCGTTCTCTCCCACTCCCCCTCTTTACTCCTCTCTCCTCTGTTTATTATCTTTTCTATCCAGGCATAACTATGTCCTCAATGATGCTTCCCGGTAATTCCCTCCCTATCGGGTCAACCCTGGCTATCTCAGGCTCACCCGTCATTGCTGACTCTCCTATGTTTAGAGTGCTGGGGTCACCGCGGCGTATGTTCCGGACGCCCCCTGGCGACTGCCAGGTGTAGGTTCTGACCCTCGCTTTCTTCTTCTAGGCCTCCGCAGCATACCCAGAGAATACTCTCGCCAGTTTTGAAGCTGCAATTCGAGATGGTGCCGAAGGAATCGAGAGCGGTACTTGCCCTCTGCCAAAGCTCTGACCCGCCGCGTCGCGTAACCTCTGTTGTCAGACGTACACGTATCCGTCGACGATGTCATTATTATGTTTCACGACCCGAGTATGTTTCTACGACCCCTCCCTTCGCGCTGGGCGTCTGCTGACATGTGTTATTCAGCCCTTGAGAGAACGACGGACGGCAAAGGTTTATTGGTTGCCAGCACAACCAACAACATGTGGCTGACTTCATTCTACAGGCGCCATTCGCGAGAAGATGTGGTACGGCAAGGAAGGTATGGAACATGTTCGGACCCTCAAAGAACCCCGCCAGGCCATCCCCACTTTTGCTCAGACGATCGAGATCCTGATGAAGGTTAGCGATGTCCCCGGCCACCCCTGTGGGGCTCATCAGAACTCATGATTGGTTCAGCCCGAGAACCGACACGTAAAGTTTAACGTCGACATCAAGCCACAGAACGACCCTCCGCGGTTGTTCAACCTCATGCACACCATCATTTCATCCTACGATGGCTGGCAAACCGTGTTGGCCCCCAGAATCCTCCTCGGTCTCTGGCATCCGAGGTTCCTACCTCACGCCGAGAAGATTCTGCCGTACTGCAAGCGATCACACATCGGAGTCAGTCCTGCGCTTGTCAAGAAGCACTTCTGGGAAAGTTGCGAGGTCTTCTCTATGTCTTTCGCATCTCTGGCAACCGCCGCTGGGGAAAGGTACGCTTCGCTGGGAACTTGGATTTCCTTTTTTTTTCTCCACATGTGATCTCACGTTCCGTTCAAAGGTTCAGGAATAGCTGTAAGGAAGCTGGAAAGGAAATCATGGTCTGGACTGTGAATGAGGTGGGACACATGATGGAGGTCCGTTTGATCTTTTTTCTTCTTTGGACGTAATCCGGTCAATGGGTCGCTAATCCCGACTCGGCTCTTGGCCAATTTGATCCAAAACAGGCCGTGCGATGGGGAGTTAAGGTTATCCTAACTGATAAGACCCAAGCTTGGCTCGAACTTCGTGCGGGGCTGGAGAGTGAGTGACTTTTGCCACCTCAAACACTCAACATTCCACGAATCTGATTTACGTCATCGCCACGCTCTCCGTAAATCTTACACTTTATTCGTTTAACGTCTATCAGGCGATTACGAGAAGATGAGCGCCAAACACAACAGCAGGCTCTTTTTGTGGACTCAGCCACAGTACTACGGCTTTTTCCAGATGGGAATCGAGTATCTGGTCGTGGTCGCCTTGGAGAGGGCCGGAGGGCCGATGGCCAAGTCCCGTAATCGGACCGCGGTTGTGAAGGAGAAGGCGAGGTTGACCCCCCCTTCTACCCCACCCTCCAAGAACGTCGATGCCCCCTCGCTTGAACTCTAACTCAAAGTTTGGGTAATGACCCCCGCCCTTTTTTTCGTGATTCAAGATAGGCGGGACGAAACAAGAGGAGTCCTATCTCCCAACTCTTGATGATGATCGATGATCATAGACAATTTCTCCTCTACTCTTCTCCTCACTTCACTTCCCCATTCACTTCACCTTCTTCACCGATAATTATAACGCGCAATACTTAGACATAGATCCGACAAGACCCCTTCCTTCTCTTCTTTTTTTTTTCCACTTCTGACTTGACTCTTTGGTCCGATGGCATGAGAGGGTAGAAAGATAAGAAAATAATTTGCATTGGGGTTGTACACAGTTGGCAGACCTCGCAATACATGAAATTTGTACTTAGTAGCAGTATCCGAGTTCTTTGCCATGGTTAACGTACTTGCGGGGCTACAGGTTGAGATCTTGAGATCGAGGGTGACAGAATGATCCGGAACTTAACCGCATACGATCTTCTCACCATGGGCTTTGAGCCAAGCCCAGGCCCAAACGCCCAAATCTGTCAAGTTATGGCGCTCCTGGGGTGTCTCGTGCCAATACCTATTACATGGAGAACCACCCGTCCCGCCCCCTCGACTCGTGCGTGCTCGGGCAACGATTCCCATCGCTTACCCCATGACAGCTTCATTCGTCTCGACAACAACCCCGGATCATGCACAAGACATAAAACACTGAACGAGCCGTTCGGCATTCGGACCACCTGCCAACCCCATTTGGACGACTCGGTTACAGCAGCACCGAGACCAAGACGGTGAGGTGTCCACAAGGGTAAACTATTGTTAACGAGTTCCATTTGGACCGCTTGTTGCTCGCGGCGTTGCTCTGTCAGACCCTCTCCTGTCGTTCGGGGTCTGTGATACTTTGGTGGCTTCAAACCTTGTGCTGGGGGGAGAGACGGGGGTGTAGGTCGTGTTCTCGCCCGTTGGTCATCAGTCACCAGAGATGAACAGTATTTCTTTCGTACGTACGAAGTCGTAGGGAGGTTGGAGAAGTATGTAAACGTGTACTGGAATGGAACCTTAAGCCATAAGAGTGGAGGAGCTTAAAATGAAAGCGGTGTCGGACGATTCAACGTGACAGGTGACGAGTCCAAATCCTATGATAAGTCTGAAGGGGAGATGATGGATGCGGGGGGAAGCCACAGTAAGTGAGGGGTGGAGGGCAGGGGAGGTCGGATAAATATTATTGTGATTACGAAGAATCATGGTGCAAGAGACATGTGGAGGACTGACTCCACAGGTCCCTTTCATCATGGTCGGGGGTAGCCCGACTGAAATCCCAGATTTTTTCCGACTTCGATTCCTTGCCTACTGAATCTCTCCCTCGCGGACATCATCTAGAACCGACGCCAGTGAGTGAATATTTCGAAAAATACATAGAGGGTCCACTTACCTCCTGAACAGACATACATAACGCAAGCACGTCGCTCGCCCTGGTGTTATTTGCGTGAAACCTCGGACCATGCAGCTTGAAGAGGTGAAGAGCGATTCCCCAGAACAACCTCTCGATGGCACCCCGAGAGACGAGGTCACCAATGTACTGGGGCAAGACCGTGTCGAGAAGCTCGGACCCGACGGGGACGTCGCGGCTAGTAAGATCGCACAAGAGTAAACTCGGGCTACCATTTACTTGGAAGGACCCGCCAAGGTCTGGGTCGTCGACGAGACATTTCCAATCGATGGTTGTGGGCTTTGGTTGGTTGTTGTGGTTCTCGAGGAAGTTTCCATCTAAACCGGGACGATCAGCGAGATTGCGGAAGCTGTATAAGCAGTAAACGTACGAGAGCAGTCGATCATGATGTTCGGCTTGTATTGAGGACGGGATTTCTCAAGCGAAGCAAAATCGATATTCTTAGCAGCATAGTTGGCACCCTTCGAGCCACCCCGGAGGATGACATGGACATCCTTGTTACCGGTGGTCTTGACAATGGCAGCAAGACCCTGCTCGATAACACCCATGAAGGCGTGGGGGTTTGAAGCGGACTTCATAGCGTCGACGGCGACGCAAACGATTCCATCAGTGCCTGTGTGGGGTGGGATAAGAAAGATGAATGGGTTGTATACAGGAAGGCTTGTATTCACCGTTCTTGAAGCAGACAGGGAAAGAGACACCAGAGGCGAGCTCACGGTGGAGTTGAGACTCAGTGGTACGAGCACCGATGGCACCCCAAGAGATGAGGTCAGCGATGTACTGGGGCGAGAAGGTGTCGAGGAGGTCGGATCCAACGGGGACACCGAGACTAGTAAGGTCGCACAGGAGTTGACGAGCAAGGCGCAGACCCTTGTTGATCTGGAAAGTTCCGTCGAGATCTGGGTCATTGATGAGACCCTTCCATCCGACGGTCGTGCGTGGTTTCTGCGAAAGGGTCAGTGGCCGCTCTTGCACGAAAAGACTCCGTCACGTACTTCACTACACAACAGAGG
>Ga0307517_10004363_pt1 | contig 21774 bp, 20 predicted proteins | sample 23_EM_MG_FD_194515 | JGI IMG/M metagenome (GOLD analysis project Ga0307517, IMG submission 194515) | Populus trichocarpa ectomycorrhiza microbial communities from riparian zone in the Pacific Northwest, United States - 23_EM | ecosystem: Host-associated > Plants > Roots > Unclassified | place... | reverse complement strand
ATGCGAGGCAGGAAAAGAGACGTCAGGACGTGAGATAAGGGGGGGGAGAAGAGCAGGAGATGTGGGGTGGCGGCGGGATGTGGGTAAGGTCCGACGTCACGTCAGGACGCAATCGGCGTTGGGAATGCCGTCCGGACGCTGGGGACGCAGAGGACGGAAAAACGACGTCGGATGCGTCCGGACGCGGCGCCCGCGCCTCAGACGCAGGATTAATTTTTGCTGATGGGGTAGAATTGATTATCGAAGCTGCTTTGCCCGCTCGTTTTGCAAAGTCGATAGCCGCAGCCTTATGCTCCTTCAAGGCGACCGTATGAGCAGACTCCACAGCTCGTGAAGCTCCCTCGGCTAGTTCAGGTACGCTAGGGGCGTCCTCTTCACCTACTACTATCTCCCAGCAATTCTCGGCGATAAGGCGCATTTTATACTGCGTTCCCAAGTGGGATAGTTCTTTTCAGTTAGGAGGGGACAGCGGAACCTTTTGTCAGTGTAGGCGTTATCGGTAGAGTTGCTAAGCATCTTGTTGGAATGGCATTGGATATCGGCTTGGAAAGCGTCAATCCGGGCTCATAACCTATAAAAAATACAGGCTGAGGGGACCGAGAAAATGTGTAAAATAGTTGAGAGAGATAGACTAGAAGAGGGCAATTCGATTGGGTACAAGATAGACGTTCAATTTCGCATAGCATTTCTAACTACATGATCAGGGCCTTTTAAGATAGAATCTGTCTGCCCTAATGCCATGACCGTGTGGGTGAAAATCTTTCACTTCCTACACGGAGGAAGAAAATTTTCTCCGACTGAAACAAGAGAAAGGTTTGAGCAGCAAGGAGAAAACAGTTTCAATGAGAGTAAGAAAGGTGCAGTAGGGTGTTTCATGAAAGAGCTAATAGGAAAGAATAAGATTCAAACGATATCGAGTAGACGGGGACAAAATTCCAACAATGCCGCCCAACTTAAGGTACTGTGGCGTATGAAATCCTGCTTAGGACTTTAGCTCATTGGATGTAGATAGTTTTCATATCAGCACATGGATACGTAGTGGGTTGGGCGGACGAGATGGAGCTACCTTGAGATTACGTACTTAGAGGAGAGGGGGCCGTGCTGACTCTTTGTGACAGGTCACGAAGAGAGGCGTTGATCGGGGAAAGCTTGCTGTCAAGTGCTGAGGAGGTAGGGAGGGTTGCCACGATAGATTGTACGGTGACAGGCTGGGTGGTGACGGTGTCAAGTTGTTTGGTCATGGACGCAAGCGCGTTGAGCGAGGAGCAAATGAACGGGATGAGGATGGAATCGCTGTCTGACAGGTTGTTAAGCTATCTGTTGTCGGGGATGGGGATCTGTTCTGGGGTGAAGCGTAGTCTGTCACGCGTCTCGTGAAGGAAATGGCGGAGGAGAAGGAGATTCTGAGAGGGTTCTTCAGCTACGGATGAAGACCTTGAGGATCGGAGGGAGGGGAACATCACGGGGATGTCTGGAAGATTGTCTATTGTAGGGACGGGGGATCAGGGAGGCGAAGTCTGAGAAGAGGGCAGAAGTAGAGGGTGTGGGGGGATCGTACACTGAACAACATGGTGTTGAAATTTCAATGACTGGAGGTGTAGAGGGCGCGGAGCGTGAAAGAAATAGGGGGCTTTTTTTTATTTATTTATATCTATTTTTATTTTTTTATCTCATATATTTGTTGTTAAGGTACAAGAAATTGCATGGAGCGCTAGCTATGGCGAAAACAAAACCCAAAATCCAAAACAAACAAACAAAGGAAATACCAGCGCCAATCATGTTCATAATGGTCCGTACCGGTCCCTGGCCCACATACGGGCGCGAAAATCAAACAAGTAAATCAAGAAAACCCTCCTATCACTAGCGGAAACTACAAGCAACTTGAAAAAAAAATACAAAAAGTAAACCTAAATCTCCTGAGATGACATAAAATAACCAAAGGAAACTAAATTAGAGGAGCGGGAAGAAACTGAGCCAGCGGGTGAAGAGGGGGCGGAGAACATGTCCGGTGGGAAGGCGGTCCTGGTGGACATCACAAAGGGGGAGAGGGTGGCCAAGACCGCCGCGGAGGACCAAACAGGGGCTTTGGGGCAAATGTCAGTGACCTGAAGGTGGCGGTCCCTGGCAGGCTGCCTCGCGGGGCAGGATAGTATGACATTCTTGAAGGTTTCTGGGGCCTGGTCACATCTCGGGCAGGTAGTGGGGTCTTCATTATCGCATGACAGGTGGGTGGGGAGGTAGCTTTTTCCTGATCTCATCTAGTGTAGCCTGCCCGCGTCGAACTTGTTCAGGCCCATGAACGGATGGGGCTTGAGAGCGGGGGGGTATGGGTATCTGGCCGGGTCTGGGGCCCGGGCTGAAAGAAATAGGTGGCTTTTTTATTTTTATTATTTTTATATCATAATTATATTATATTCGTAGTGATAAAAATAGCATATTGTATTGCTTTGCAGGCCTGGTCAGACCAGTCTTGGTCAAGTCGGTTTCCATAATCCTGACTGTCCAGTCGGTCTAATTTCCACCATTGGACTAGACTTGACTCTCGACCTGACTAGCTAGTCCAGTGCAGTCTTCCGCCGACCATTCGGAACCCTGCAAGCGTGTTTTGATTAGCCGTCAAAGTCAGCATTTGTGTCAAGGCTAGGTTTGTCTGCAGGTTATCATTCTTTGCAAACAGCGCAGCTTACAGTTGTAATAGGATGAAGACACCTGTTGGGCGGAAAGTCCCTCATGGATGAACCCTGTCTGGTCAGCCCGGTCGTATTGTTCGGCTGCCCTATACGACAGATGGCCAGCGCGAGCCTGGACAGCCTCCTGCATCCATTCGGTTAGACACTACGCTTTTCGATGCTATGGCCGAACAACGCAGGCCTCCGGCCCCCGCGGGAGGATGGCAAGCAAAGGAACCCATCGCACCGTCATGATGAATGACAGCGAGTTGGAGAGAGTGTTCGCAACGGGGCAGTCTGTCGGTCCTGAGGGTTGGACCAGGACAGACTACGAATTGTAGTCCGTCCGGGCCTGAAGACAATTTTGCCCGGGGCTAATGGCTGTAGGACGGGGAAGACTGTAGGCCCCACAACCATTTTTCAGAATGTCTCAGAGTGTGAGGCCAGACAGACCCTCACAGATCCCCACAGATCTCCACAAATACCTGTTCGGTATGGAAGTACAGCAGGAGTTGTTAGACTCGCAGAGGGAATAACTTTAAGATGGTTACCGTGAGGTAAAGGAGAGTAAGCGAAGGATAGTTGTCTATCTCATCATTTTGACTAGGTGCGATATCGCAGTGTTTATATACACAGAAAACGCAAATAGCAATGACTGAAAGATGTGATAATAGAAACACAAAAGCGGAAAGCATCTGTAAAAACAGGTGATATGAGAGTAGAAATGATGCAACTATGACAGGCAGAAAGACTGCCGTAACTATGACCAGTAGAGTACCATAAAATTAGAAAGTACTACGTCAGCCTCATGCTTCAACAATACCGGTAGGTCCCGAAAGACCCCCACAGATCCCCGCAGATCCACGCAGATCCCCCCCAATCCCACTGTCCTTGTCGGGAGATCCGCAGTCCACCACCATTCCCTATCGTCCTTGTCTCTGGATAGCATAATAGTGTCTCACCTTGTCGGGCCTGTGGCCCTCACTCAAACCTGTAGTCCTAAAATGTCCCAGGACGGGACGGAGCGACAATTGTCGTCCGGTCCAGTCCAGTCTTCTTGGCAGTTTGCCAGTGGGGCCGCCAGGCCCCCCGGACCGTTGTGAACACTGCCAATAAGCTTATTGCTTATGGAATTCTGATGGTTGAGGGACTTTTTAATTTTTGATTTTGAAGTTTTAAGAAATGTGCATTGTGGCGGTTTTGTCGCTATAGGCCGCCGTACATACCAGCCATGCACCCATGTCCATGGATAGATCTTCTTTCCTTGGTAGGGTGGCAAAGCACGTCACATAGAATGGGTATATATAGAGGAGGAACATTCCCCTGATTATACTTGATCTTGATAGCAGAAGCTTGGAATCTTATCTCAAAGTCACTAGTCTATTGTGTTGAACTCTCCTGCTATCAGTTCGTGCACCTGTTAAGTTATACCAATATATTTTCACTTTACGCCATTAGCTCTTTCACAATTGTACTTTTATTAGTTAAATAAAATATTATTGAATCACTGAAACATTGATAATACTCGAGTATAGCCGACGATAATCGACTATGCTTGACTATGCTCGAGCAGTGGCCATGATCGATCACTCGATCAGGGTCCCCTCGATCAGATCATCATCAAGCATGCCCCCCATTATATGCTCGATCATGATCGTGTCCATGACTAGTCGTGACCACTGCTTGAATTTGTGCTCTTGAATTCCTGGTATTTGGCCGTCGCCATTGGTCCGTCTATATGTTTGCTGTTTGGCCGTGTAGGTGCTATGTCGGGCCGACCCTCTCAGATGGAGTGAGGTTCCCAGAATCTCCCGCTTCCTCAAGTCTACTGTATACTGTCTCGTCACCCCGCCCTTTTCTTTTTTCCAGCCGGATTTAAACAATTCCTACGAGTGATAACCGATGAATATAGTAATGATCTGCCATCACCTCAAAAGTGCACTGTAGATAACGAATTTCCCTCATTCCATGGAGAAATAATCTGCGAAATAAATTCAATGTATCATACCAAACTGTGTAAGTTTGTGATACCCCCTCCTCTCCTCCCCCTTTTTTTCTGAAAAACACGAACAGTATCATACAATAATAATAATATTATACAACAATGAATTCAAGACACATAGCCCAACATATCATAACCCACCCTCACTTTCTAACCGCCCTAACGCCAAAAGAATACTCCCATCAAATATAGCAGTAATCACCCCAGCAGTCCAGGCAGTCAGAACTATGTTCTAAAAGGTAGAGAAGAGACATCGGGGCATAATTTGCCTACGTATGGGACTCGGCACTTAAACGACCCTGGAGCAACATTATAATTCTCCCAGACTGATGCCAGGTAGCCCACCATAATGGTTTTCTGCCAGAATTGTCTCTCGGGTCGGGGTTGACCTCCTCCCGGTCAAGGAGCAGCTTCACAATCCCCTCATGCTCACCATCGGCAGCACACCAGAGTGGTGTTCGACCATCACCACCTCTCGAATCGGGGTTGACCTCTTTCCGGCCAAGGAGCAGCTCCACAATCCTCTCATGTCCACCCTCAGCAGCCCGGAGGAGGGGTGTTTGGCCGTCATTGTTCCTCGAGTCGGGATTGACCTCTTTCCGGCTGAGGAGTAGCTTTACAATCCCCTCATGCCCACATCCGGAAGCCCACCAGAGTGGTGTTCCACCATAATCATTTCTCGAATCGGGATCTACCTCTTTCCGGTCAAGGAGCAGCTTCACAATCCCCTCATGCCCCCCCCTGGCAGCACGCCAGAGTGGTGTTTGGCCATCATTGTCTCTCGGGTCGGGGTTGACCTCTTTCCGGTCAAGGAACAGCTCCACGATCCCCTCATGCCCACCCCCGGCAGCGCACCAGAGTGGTGTTTGGCCATAATCGTCTCTAGAGTCGGGGTTGACCGCTTTCCGGTCAAGAAGCATCTTCACAATCCCTTCACGCCCACCCCTGGCAGCACACCAGAGTGGTGTTTGGCCATCACAATTTCCCGAGTCAGGGTTTACCCCCTTTCTGTCAAGAAGCATTTTCACAATCCCCTCATGTCCACCCTCAGTTGCACACCAGAGTGGTGCTCTGCCATCAACGCTTTTTGACCCCGGGTTTACCTCTTTCCGGTCAAGAAGCAGCTTCACAATCCCTTCACGCCCACCCCTGGCAGCACACCAGAGTGGTGTTTGGCCATCACAATTTCCCGAGTCAGGGTTTACCCCCTTTTGGTCAAGAAGCAGTTTTACGATCCCCTCGTGCCCACCTCCGGCAGCATACGAGAGTGGTGTTTCGCCACGATAGTCTCTCGAATCGGGGTTGACCTCTCCCCGGTCAAGAAGCAGCTTCACTATCCCCTCATGCCCACCGCTGGCCGCACACGAGAGAGGCGTCCTGCCATAAATGGCTGTGGAGTCCAGATTGACCTCTTTTCGGCCGAGGAGCAGCCTCACAATCCCCTCATACCCACCCCTGGCAGCACACCAGAGTGGTGTTTCACCAAAATTGGTACCTGACCCAGGGTTTACCTCTTCCCGGTCAAGGAGCAACTTCACAATCCGCTCATAACCACCAGTGGCGGCACATAAGAGTGGTGTATTGCCAAACGTGTCCCTCGAATTGGGGTTGACCTTTTTCGGCCCAAGGGCCAGCCTCGCGATCCCCTCATGCCCACCATCGGCGGCATGTAGGAGTGGTGTATTGCCCAACGTGTCTCTCGAGTTAGTGCTGACCTTTTTCCGGCCATGGAGCAGCTTCGCGATCCCCTTATACCAGAGCGGTGCGCTACCATCGTGTTCTTTCGAGTCAGGGTTGACATCTTTCCAGCCAAGGAGCAGCTTCACAACCCCCTCATGCCCACCCTTGGCGGCACATAGGAGTGGTGTTCTGCCATCATCGCTTCTCGAGTCGGGGTTGACGTCTTTCCGACCAAGGAGTAGCTTCACCATCTCCTCATGCCCGCTTTCGGAGGCCCACATCAATGGAGTACGGCCCCAAGCATCAGCCGTGTCTGAACTACAGCCTTTATCCTCTTCCAATAAACTAATCGCAATCTCATCAAGCCCAAGGTATGCCGCGCAGTGAAGACCAGTGAATCCCTCAGAATGCCGGCTCCACCGCTCCCGCCTATCGAAGTTCCACCATAAAAGAAGCTTGGCTGATATATGTCCACCAAATTTACCAAGGAGCTGAAGCGCGAGAGATTTCACCCTTTCTGTGAGCCCATTTCTTGCATAGAGCCCCCAGTAGCTGGAGGCGTATCGGAGGAAGCGTGTCTCAGCCGGGGCTCCAATACGAGTATATGAAATCTTATTTACAGAATCGAAGTTAAGATACGTTAGGCAAATTTCCGCCATTGCTGCATGGGGGTTCTGGAAATGTCCGGAATGCTGGTTGAAGTATTCTTGAAGGGTAAAGTGTACCAGCCGGACAATTGAGCTCCCATCCACGGTGACAAGTCCCAAGCAGGAAGCTAACAATGTCTTTTCCGAAGGGATATTATTGTAGTCCATATCCTGAGAGCCAATCTCGACTGCCAAGGCGTGGCATAGCTCCCAGATGCGCATTGGACGTTCCGAGAGAGAAATCCACATCAATGCAGCCATGCCCAGTGTTGATTTGCCTTTACCCTGACCCTTTATTCTATCTAATGTTGCATCGTAGGCGCCGTCCAATCCGAGTCCACTTGTCATCAAGTCGAGTCTTTCTCGCCTCTTGCGGATTGTCGCCTCATCTAGTATCGCGTCCATGCTCAAGGAAATGAGTAGAAACCTGGCAATTATTATCAGCGATTACTCACGGCTTCAATTATAGAATTGGCTATCACATACACGTCAGGAATCTTTTCCGGAATGCGTTTCATAATATCGGCCTTGAGTGCAGGGCTCATCTCTTCCGAGTCCAAGTCATGCTTCAACCTCATCTCGAGATATTCCCTTATATCCTGACTATTTGGGCTGAATGGGATAACTTGCACGCTCCCCGGAAGATATTTCTCTACCGCGCTTCGAATGTGGGGTCTCCCAGTAATGAATAACCTGACGTCTGGTGACGTCTGAGAAACGGTATGCAATGAGGTCAGAAGTTGGGATAAATGCTTATCCGAACATTCGTCTATGGCATCAATACAAATGAATGTCCGCCTCACTGGTGCAAGGGCGCTCCCTAAGAGCGCAACGGTTTCTGGGACCCGGAGTCCCCGGCCCCCAACCTCGCGCTCGGCTCTCTTGAATGCTTCCTCGATCTCAGGGGGAACCATTTTTAATGCATTCACGACTTGCTTGGTGAGGGCACCGACCATGTTCGCGGCGGTTTGTGTCTCGTGGTCCTGGAAATCGCAATAGACGCAGGCGACAGCGATGTTCTCTCCCCCAAAATCCTCAAGCAACCTATCAATCACGAGAGAGCTAGTGTTTCATCTAGTTAGCTATAACTTTCCCTCATGAGTCATCGTTTTTCCTACCTAAGAAAGGTCTTTCCAACCCCGGGATTGCCGGAACAAAACAGAGTAGCTTTGCTGGATTCACCTTCCCCGTCACGCCATCTGAGAAACTCATCGGTTTGTAAAAACCATTCCCCTAGGCCATCCTGTCTTCGATTCCTCACATCGTTGTGGCGTACATGAGGTTGTAGGGGTGATAGCCAATTCAACACTTTCGCCTTTTCATCCGCATATGTTATATTGGTAGTGGTGTTGTTGCAATTTCTTTGGTTAAAACTGTTGAAATGGCCTGTACCGGTTGCATTCGGTCCCAGCTGTGTTGAATGGTCCATGTTGCTTCGCGGTAGCCGTGGTTAAAATGGTGAAAGCGATAAAAGAGCTTGATGTTGAAGCTCAGCAAAAGAGGGGGCGGGGTATGGTAAGTTAAAAGGTTTTCATGGAAAGCGAGGTACCGCTGCAATGTCTCGGCGGCAACAAAAGCACTGATTCAAAGCTGGTGCTTGGGTTTAAATAATACTTGTACCACCCTGCGCCTCGCTAGAGATCTACTCTCACAAGCATGTGAAATGCATGCAAACTTACTACCACAGCGGCCTATAACGAGCAAAACCGCCACAACGCTCAAATCTTAAAACTTAAAAATCGTAAAACTTAAAAAGTCCCTCAACCATCAGAATAATACAAGGCATATGCTTATTTGTATCATCATCATTCGTATCACCGGGTATTGAGAAATTGTGGGACAAAAAAACAAAAAGAGGGAAACAGAGGAAGTGAAACAAGAAGTCAGAGAAAGAAGGCAGGCAACTGATACATATTGGAACTGAAATGATGGAATTAGAAGGAATTAAAAACAAATACAAAGCTAAAATTCAAGAATCCAATTTGTCAATAACCTCCTCACCTAGGAGTGTCAAAGTAGGAACTATGGAAGTGAAGTTGGAAATGGCTGGTGTCCAATTGTATCCTCCCGTCTGTGGATGTTAGTGTGGCAACTGAAAACCAGGACCAAAAACGTCTTCTTGGAGAATAGTGCGGAGTTGAATATAGATAGTAGCATGTTTAGAAGTACCATTTGGAGTAAGGTCTTGCAAGGTAAAAGCTGCATGCGCAGAGGGGATACCAAGTACTTGCAGTGATCTTTGGCACCAGTTGAGAGTAACCTGAGGTCAGTATTCATCGGGATCTAGGTTAGAGTGTGGTTAGTATATTGTGGGAATTGAAACATGCATGAGGGAGCTACTGGGCTTTCAAGCTTGGGTATAGAAGCTTCAGGATAGAAAGTGTGTAATACTCCAAGAAGTAACTTGAGCGGTCAGTATATTCCGTCTATTGATATCTGTAACAGGAACCAGTACTTAGGTTACAGATGTATTTCCTTTAGGACTACGAGGCCCTCGACCGACGGGTCCAGCGTATTCTTTTCGATGTAGTATAAATGAAGCATGAATAGTCAGATATTTCTATAACTTGCCATACTTGTACCTCAGATGGTAAACTAAAGATCCGAGAAATAAAATTAGCTAATTAGTTAAGGGCAGCAGGTTGAAATGACAATTCACGGATATGAATTAGTCAAAAAAAGTAAAGTGCTTTTGCTTTATTCAAAAACTATATGACAAGAGAAAAGGAGACAGCAGGAAGAAGAAACAAGAACACAAGAGGAGAGAGTTGGATCAATACACGCAAGGTAAAGAGTTAGCTATTTAATATTGAGAATTGATAGAGAGGGTGCCAGTGGTATACAAAAAGACATACCAAGGCAGAAAGCCAACTTGAAGAAGAAGAGGAACGGTGGCGAAGCATTTCGGTTAATGACCTATTACGATAAACAAGCGAGATTGAAAACAAACATGACTTACTTGTAGGAATCAGATGAGATTCAAGCAATAAGACAGGAAGGAGGAAGAGAGTTTACTGTATGAGAGAGTTCTGTAGGAGTATGAGCAATAAATAATAAGTATAAAGGCCAATTTGTAACAAAATAGAAGAGAGGAGAATGTAGACTTACCAGAAGGGGGTTACAAAAGAACTTCAAGATATACTACGTTATCCGTCTGAGTAGAGGTTTGCTCAGAGGGTAGAAGTGTTAGTCCAACGAACGATTTGACTCTTGAAAGAGCGACATAAAGTTGCCCATGACTAAAGGCCGGGGTGCGCAATTCTACACCAACCTGATCCAAGGACTGACACTCATGAGCAAAAAAAAAAGGTTATACCCGGATGCACCCCGTGCTCCCTGTGCGTCCAGTGGTTCAGGCGCATAGAACCTAAACTCGCGTCCTGGGTGTGCGGTCTTTTATTGGGTGCTTGTGGATGGGGGTCCATGCCGCCCGGACGCACCAGACGCAACCAAGGACTCAGAAGGTACCGGACGCAGAAAGGTTCTCCAGACGCAGAATGGTTCTCCGGACGCAACCCGATAGGATAGTCGAATAGTGGAAGTACTCAGGTGTAACTGCCTAGCATCGGATACCTCCTAAGTCAAGAACTCTACCTTCGAGGACTTTGGATAAGTTAGTGCAAACTGTGGAGAATATCCAAATTGTCCAGAAAGATCCATCCAGGATTACTCATGTTTACTTATTTGAGTCATTTAGATACTAAAATAGGAATATATTTATTAAAGCTAGTCTAGAAAACAGTAGTACTCAGGAGCTAACAATTTGAAAGTACTTGTCAGGAGAACTAAAGTACAAAAGTATGGATAACACTGAAACCAGTGGTCGGAGAGTGTCCGGACAGAGTGCGTTGGATTCCCATTGGCGAGGGGAATTGACTAGTATAGCTCTCGAAGGGTCCACATAGCTATAGAGATCAGCAGGGTGAAAAAGGTAGATACTTCAGGGGGCAGATGTCGGCCATGGTCGGGAAGGGTCTCATTGGAGTCCGCTCGCCGAGGGGAATCGAAAGGTATAGGTCTCTAAGTGTCTGCATGCCTGTAGCACCCAGTAGCTGACAATTTGAAAGTACTTGCCCGTGGAACTCAAGTACAACGGTTTGGATAACGTTTCAACCAGCGGTCAGACAGCTTCCGGACAGGGTGCGTTGGAATCCGCCGGGCTAGGAGAATCGAAGTGTATAGGTTTCGAAGCGCCCGCATGGCTATAGAGGTCAGCAGGATGGAAAAGGCAGATATCTCAGGGGGCAGAGGTCCGCCCGAGTTGGGAAGGGTCTCCGTGGAGTCCACTCGCCGAGGGGAATTGAATGGTACAGGTCATGAAGCGTCCGCATGGCTCCAGGGGTCAGCAGGATGAAAGAGGCAGATACCTCAGTGGGCAGATGTCCACCAGAGTCGGGAAGGGTCCCATTAGAGTCCACTCGCCAAGAGGAATCGAATGGTATAGGCCTCGAAGCGTCCGTAGGCCTGTAGCACCCAGCAGCCAACAATTTGAAAGTACTTGCCCGTGGAACTCAAGCACAAAAGTGTGGATAACCCTTGAACCATCGGTCAGACAGCGTCAGGACAGAGTTCGTTGGATTCCAATTGGCTAGGGGAATTGAATGGTATTGGTTTCGAAGTGTCCGCATGGCTATACAGGTCAGCAGAGAGAAAAAGACAGATACCTTAGCAGGAAGATGTCTGCCAGAGTCAGGAAGGGTCTCATTGGAATCCGCTCTGCGAGGGGAATTGAATGGTATAGGTCTCGAAGTGTCCACATGCCTGTAGGACCCAGTAGCCGACAATTTGAAAGTACTTGCCTGTGGAACTCAAGTACAAAGGTTTGGATAACGTTTCAACCAGCGGTCGGACAGCTTCCGGACAGGGGGGGTTGGAACACACCGGGCTAGGAGAATCGAATTGTATAGGTTTCGAAGCGCCTGCATGGCTATAGCAGTCAGCAGGATGAAAAAGGCAGATACCTCAGGGGGCAGATATCCGCCAGGGTCGGGAAGGGTCTTATAGGAGTCCGCCCACCGAGGGGAATTGAATGGTATAGGTCTCGAAGCGTCCGCATAGCTATAGTGGTCAGCGGGAAGAAAAAGGGAGATAGCAAACCGGGCACTGGCCGATGTCGGCTAGAGTCTGGCCGGGCCTCATTGGAATACGCTGGCTTAGGGGTAATGAATAGTGTCAACCTGGATGGAAGAGCATGCCCCTCTCCAAAGGTTGATAATATTCAATAGTTCCACGGGTTCGATCATGAAGCCTGATACGAGGTATGCAAGAACTTAGAAACCTGTTGCGAGAATTGTTAGCAGTGATCAAATAAGGGGTAGGTTTTAGGTCGTTACCGAGACAATAGATGGTTATTCATCCTATGTTTAGATGCTTTTTCGTGTGAACCGCCTTTATGTTGTAACAGGTGTATTCCGGTCTAACGAAAATAGAGTAGGACAGGCGATAGACCTGCTAGCGCTGGTGCTAAGGGAGGCTTCAAGGGACCGGTAGCTACAAGTATAATTGTTGAAGGACAAATTGGGCTAAGGGACTCAGGGATTGCCGTTCAACCAAGTGTATTCTGAGACTGAAGGTCCGTCGAAGTCTGCTGTCCCCTGCTAGCCAGGAGACTGGTTTAAATACAAAACCCAAGAGCGATAGCCTTCCTGCAATCACGATCATTACCAGTAGCTGCGCAGATACCGGAATCCTGTAATCCTGCAAGACCAAAGAAAGAAACAATACTCAGCCTCCACCAGTGCTACATGACCATTCCATACCCGGAATCCTAAATATAAACTTCCAGCAAAGCAAACCAAACATAACAATACGATAACATAGCCTATCTGACTCAGAGACAGTTGGCGGAGCTGAAATCAAATCAAATAAACCAAATATAAATCAACTAAACATAGGAGATCCTGCACTGCCCGCTCCTGTGTACCGTTACCGGAACATGTACACATGTTACATTCCCTTATTCTGAAAAATCAACTATCATTCCAAAGTCTTCACTGTCCTCAGCGCTCTCGTCGGTGTGCCATAGCAAGCTGTCGTCATCTGTGGGGAAATAGTCCTGCCCAGCGCTGCTAGAATCATATTCCTCATCGTCATAGTGTTCCCAGAAGTCGTCTGGGTAGTTATTTGCGGTGCAGCGTGTATAGGAAACTTCCATTGGTTCCCAGAAAGCTTTAATGTAGTGGGAGGTGATCTGGGGCGTCGGTTTTGCGTGGTGGTTAGCATCCCAGTATTCCTGTATGAGTTCCAGGGAGTGGTCGAGGTGCTCGATAGGTTCCCAGGAGTCGTCTGCTCGGTCATAACCTTTCCAGTGGACCAAGAATTCGTGCCTGTTGTTCTGGCGGCGGTAATCGAGTATCTGTTCTGCTTCCCATTCTTCTGCATTGTGGATTAGGATGAGTGCTGGAGTGTCCATTCTGCGGGACTTGAATCTATGGGGGTCGTTCTCGCTGTATTCCTTAAGGGAGGACACGTGGAAATAGGGTTTCTGGCGGGCCATTCTGGGTGGGAGGTGTAGTTTGTAGTTGTCTGTATCAGGTAATAGCCGGTTACCCTCCTATTCGCTTCGCTCATAGTCGGGATAAGCAAGTGTGACGCAAAAGCAAGTGTGACGCTTCAGTTTTTTTTTTTGCTTCTATCTAGATTGGCTTACATAACACTAGCTATCCACCAAACATCACTACTTCTGTATAAGTTACATGAGTTTAATTGAATGTTACAAAGTCTGCATTCCTTAGAATTGAGTCAGAAGATATGCATGATGAATCAGAATCTGATTCACTCCCTAGATCTTCAGAATCACTCCCTGCCTGTACCTGCCTTCTATCAATTTCAATATTTCTCTCCTGAACTTGGCAACTCCCAGTAATAATCTCCACCTCACCCATACCTGGTGTACTAAGACGGCTTGGCTCAAGCATTGGTCGAGCTTGCAATAGATCAGGAGGTGGCTGAAGACTCTCAAGGTCCTCAGGACTTGGATTCTTCTCAGGATCAGGGATAGAAATCATCAGCTCAGGTTGGAGACTCACACCTTGAACCTGCATAATTTGAACCTGTTTCTTCCTTTCCTTTTCCACCTTGCAAGCATCAACACCACCGCGGTGCAAGGCTGCCTCAGCCTTATTAACTGCTATTTGAATGTTCTTATGAGCTTTCTTAATTGCAGCTGCCTTTTCTTTCTGATTCCTTTCTTTTTTTCTCCGTCTTGCTTGTTCAACAGTAATCATACCACCTTTCTGAATGGTTCGTCGAGATTTGGTTTTACTTTTTTCCTGCTCACAGATCCGTGATTGAATAGCGCGATAGGATTCCTCTTGCAGCTGTCCCTCAGCAAGGCAGATTTGTGTTCCCTTTGCCCATTGTTGGAACCGGTCTTTGGACGATGGGCTGAAAGTTTCTGCTCTATCAATCCATTCACCCATGCCCTTCTGGCACTCAAAGTAGGCGCTAGGAAGTATTGGAAGTTCGAGTTCACCGCCTTCCTCAACCGAGGCCTCTGCTTGCCCCTCGACTTCCATGGTACTTTGACCAGCTTCAGCAGATGATGATTTATCTGCCAGTGATACAACTTTGTGGTTTCTGATTGCGTTATAATGCCGCATTTTCTTCAATGCCCCCTTAAAAGAGACAGGAAACATGCCAGAGTCTTTGAATGCATTTTTGATGGTATGAACCTGGAAGGTTTGTTCACGAATCGAACTCAGATCTCTAAAGAATGAGGAAATCGTGTATTCCATGTCGAGCGAGTGCAGAGCATGGTGAATCGCTTTGTTGTGGTAATGTTTCCAGGGGCGGAAGACACCAATATCTAGCGGTTGAAGGACATGTGTAAGATGCGAAGGAAATCCATAAGGAATAATATGGTTCTCATGGCATTTCAGAACAAAGTCATCTTTATGGTGCGTAATATGCCCATCGAGTAAAAGCATACGCCAATGCTTATCAGGACCAGCATCCACATGCTTGATGAAGTGATCAAGCCAGGCAAGAGCTATATTCTCATTTGTGTAGCCAGTTTGAGAGACTGCTATCACTTCAGCCCCTAACAGATTATCACTTATCCAACTTTCCATGATCTTTTCGCCAGGGCAGATCACAACAGGAGGTGGTGGAGGGCTACCATCAGCGCAGATGGTCTCGATAATGGTAATGGACTTTCGATTCTCTGGATTTGCGGTATACAACTCCTTCACATGGGTTGGCACGATTACAATTTCCCTAGTAGGACATCCAACACGAACCCCAGACTCCTCCATATTGTAGATGTACTTGGCGCGCTTGATGCCATACTTGGCCAGGGTGTTCTGATAGTCGTCGAAAAATCTCTTCAGATCCTCCTCGCTGTGAGTTGCAACTCGAGCATGAGCAATTGGCTTTGTTTTAATCGTATGAAGGGCAGGATTCTTCTTGAGCCATTTTCGAAACCAAATCTGAGAGGGTGGATTGAGTTGCTCTTGCTGACGGGGGTGGCAAATAGCAGCAAATATAATGGAAGGTGTTGCTCCGAGCCCCATCTCCAACTGGTCATGGCAGAACCTGAAAACAGCCTCCTCTTGAGCCTGTGTAAGGATGAGATTACTTCCTCCGTGTTGGTTGAAGGTACCGCGGCTGTTTCTCTTTTGATAACGTTTCCGCAGTTGGCGCATACGAATTGATGATGGCTTAACATTGAAGATTTTGGCTGCAGTATTGGCCTTCTTACTAGGCTCTTCTGCTAGCCATTCCATTGCACGGTCCAACCGTTCCTTCATTTCAAGTCTTTCCATAGCTTGTGGGATCAATGTCCAAACTCTTGGAGATCGCAGAGGTACTGGTAATAGTCAGTGGAATTGGGGACAATCGTTATATAGCTAGTGCAGTAGCTGGGAGCAGGATTGACCTTAGTGAAGAAGAAGTGGAAGACGGGATGAGCGAGAGGGATTGGCCTAATGGGAGAGAGAAATGAAATTGACTCTGGGGTCCCGTAGTGCATGGCTGACCGGTGTCAGGCTTGTATTTCGCTGGAACCTTTATTGTAGGTGCGGTTTGGATGGATGGATAGGAGAAGTCACCGGGATCGGTGTTTAATGGAAAAAAGAAACCGGAGCGTAACACTTGCTATTGCGTCACACTTGCTTATCCCGACTATGAGCGAAGCGAATAGGAGGGTAACTGGCTATTAGATGTTCTAGGACCTTGAAGGATTTGAACCGGCGTGGTTCTAGCTTCTTGGATTGTCCAGGGGAGGAGGTATAAGGGCGGCCTCAGACAAGAACTCTGCTGCCATTCTTGAAGCGTTCCGTTAGGGGTTTGAGGCGTTTGTCAGCTTGGACAGTCTGGCGGAAGGTAGCATGCTTTCTGGCCATGTCTACTGCCATTCTTGTTGCTTCATGGGCATTTAAGATATTGTCCACAGCTGGTACTTTGCTGGCGGATGTCTGGACAAGGTTGAATATCTTCCAGGGGCGTCCATAGAGGGCATGGTATGGCGAGATGCCTAGAGATTCATGGGGGGCGCCGTTCATGGCTGTTGCAATAGCAGGGAGGGCGCCAGACCAGTTGATTTGTCTGGGGTTAACGAAGTTGCTCATTATCTGTTTGAGGGTACGGATCCTTCGCTCAACCTGGCCATTCGTTTGATGGTGGTATTGGGTCGCCATCCAGACCTGGATAATACGGGACTTCATCATTTATGACCAAAACTTAGAGGTAAAACGAGAGTCCTGGTCAAGGACAATGCTAAGAGGGAGGCCATGGACATCGAAGATGGTACTGTGGAGATTTTTAAAGATCTTCTCAGAGGTGGCCGCATCCTTGAGAGGGATGAGATGTGTGTAGGAGGTAAAGCGGTCCATAATGACCATGATAGATGTATAGCCATCGGATTTGTTAAAAGGGCCGGCGAAGTCTATAGCTAGGGATTGGTAGGCTTCGTCGGGGTCAGCGAGGGTAAGGGATCGCCCATATGGTAGGGTGGTGGACTCGTTGTTAATCTGGCACTTATCGGATGACCGACAGTAGAGGACAAAGTCCTGGCGCATCTGGGGCCACCAGTAAAAGCAAGCCACATAGGAGTAGTATTTGTAAGCTGAGAAATGTCCGAGGCCCTCATGGACAGTCTTGAGGATGAAATCCCGTAGGGATACCCCCTTCTCAAGAGGTCCTACCGGTAGCCAAAGGTTTTCGTACCCGTTGGTGTTCTGGGCAAGTAGAAGGCCATCGCGGAGAGAATAGTGCAATTTGTTATCGGTTTCCTTGACCCTGGTGTAGAGGGCGTCAGTCTCAAGGGCCGCTCTAACACGCTGGGCGAGGATACCCATAAGGCGGGAGTGTAGGGTGCGTAGGAATTGGTTGGCATTGGTTGCCACATCGGAGTCATAGCCTGCCTGGCTGTAAAGAGGACTAAAGGCCGGCGAGGCCATGGGCCGTGTGGCTAGAATGGTATCATTCATACGAAAAGGCGGGAGGCTTGCTGAGAGGTATGGGATATCGGGGAGCGAGGCCTGGCCTTCCTCAAGGGCTGTGTTCGATATTGAAGTCCTATCCTGCTCCTTTCTCTTTGTCTTCTTACTCTGCTTCCAGACCTTAGGGTCCTTTAGCCAGTAGCCTGCACCTTCTTTTTCATTCTTATGTATTTTACACCCATGGTCAGTGCATGACATCCAGCTCGTTTCTGAGTGTCGTTGTTCCATTTCACTAGAGATTGGGAGAGTTCTATTATCACCACACGAGTTTCCAATCGATATTCTGCTATCGTTGCTGGCTGCGCTTGATGTAGCTGGCGAGGATGCAGAAGCCTTGCGCTTCTGGGAACGAGTTACTGCATTGCGAGTAATTTCGTCCATAAGGTATTCAGGGCGGCAGCGACTGATTGAGTCACTGCTGGTAAGGGTGGGAGAGGTTTGGGCTACGCCTGAGTGGTACATGGCGTCGTCTGATTCAATGCTAAAATTGGTAGAAGAGGCGTAGCTTGTTTTGATCTGTAGGGGTTGGGTAGGGTCTGGTAGCTCAAGGCTGTAATAATCGATAGTGGGGTCCTTGAGGCTTATATCCAACGGCCCTGGGGTTCCCTCATGGATTCTCGATAGGTAGTCTGCTAGGAAATTCTTCGCTCCTGGCTGGTATTCTATTTTAAAGTCAAAGTGACTGATGTGCGTCAGCCATCTCTGCTGTGGTCCATTGAGATTCTTTTGTGTCATGAGTTTAGTGAGACTCTCGTGGTCTGTAACCACTGTAAATTGCCTGTGTAGCAAATGGGGAGCGACTGCTTCCATAGCCTCAATGATTGCGAGTGTTTCCTGTTGGTGTGTGCGGTAGTTGCTTTGTGATGGCGTCAGCTTCCTGCTGTGGTACGCTGCAGGCCTCACGGCATCTCTGGTTGGTCCTTGGCCCATCCAAGCGCCCGTACCTGTAGGGGATGCATCGGTAAAAAGCGATATCATGTCTGGCTTATTATAGTCGATCAGTCTTAGAACTTTGTGCTTATCTGCAGCTTGCTTGACCGCTTCGAAGGCTGCTTCCTGCAGATCCGTCCACAGCCCTTCAGCGTTCTCACTCAGCTCTGTGTGCGCAGCTGGGATGGTGGCGATGTGGGGAATGAACTGCGAGATATAATTAACCATTCCATTGAATCGGTGCAGTTCTTTCTGGCTCTCTGGTCTTGTCCAGTCCATTATGGTCCGGATTTTCTCTGGTGCAGGGTGGATGCCATCATCATCTATGATATGGCCTAGGATATCGAGCTTGGTGGCAAAGAAAACACTTTTCTTTGGGTTGGCATAATAGCTGGCGTTCTGCAGCTTACTGCAAGCATTCGTAACGTCCTTAACATGCTCTTCAAAGGTGTCACTGAAGGCAAAAATATCGTAAATGTAGACCCATATGTTCTTGCCTAATTCGTCATGGAATAGGTCCTCCATAGTCCTGACAAAGGTTCCGGGAGCATTCATGACTCCTTGCATCATGACTTGGCTGGTAAAGCCGCCGAAGGGTGTCTTGATAGTGTTGTATTTCACATCATCTGGATGGACTCTGGTCCGGAAGTAGGCTTCAATGAGATCTATCTTGCTGCGGAATCGTCCTCTGGCTACCGCATTTAATATAGTATTCTGTTCTGGGATCTGTGTGTGATCGGCCTGAGTGTTATTATTCCTGAAGAGGAGGTCTACCAGGGGTCGGATTCTGCCATCGCGTTTGGCTACCACAAACATGCTGGCTCCTCCTGGCACACTGGTCCTATGGAGGATACCGGCGGTCATCTGCTTGTTGATCCATGCCTTCTATTTGGGCATCAAGGCTTGCGGCACTTTGAAGGTAGGTGTCTTCACAAGCTTCGTCGGGTCTATGAGGCTGATCCTGTGCATTATCGTGCGTGGTGGGGGCAGTTCCTGAGGTACTTCTTTGACAAATACCTGGGGAACATCGCCAGGAAGTCTGGTACTTCCTGTGGCTTCGTCATGGCTGATCTAGACTCTCTAGACTTTCCGTCACAGGTCACTCTGACCTTGTACTTGGAGAAGTATATGCTGTTCTTTTGGCAATCGATGACCGCTCCTAGCCTTATGAGATCGTCCATACTGATGAGGATATCATAGTCTGATACTGGCGTGACCACCATAGGCACCTTGTCGACTGTCATCTTGCCTAGCCGAATCATAACCTCAACAGAGAAGTTGCTAGTTGATCGCGACCCTTTAACTGCCGTCATCAGAGTGACGGGATTCTTCCTAGCTGTGTAGGGGATGTTGTGTGTTGTAACGAATTTGTTGGATATCAGGGTACCGCCAATGGTTCCTGTATCTGCGAGGGCTCTGGCGGGCTTGCCATTGATGTTGATAGTGAATTCGAGTGCCTAAAATGGCCTATCCTTAGGCGTGCCTACTGTAGTCTTGTAGGTCCCGACAGAGCCGCTGCCATCTAGCTCCTCTGTGGTGTCTGTATCTGGCTCATATTCGCCTTGGTTGCTGTCCGGGCTTTCCTCAGAGAGGCGAACATGGTTGGTCTTAACTTCTTTCTTTGGGCATTCATTTGCCATGTGTCCGCTTTCGCCACAGTAGAAACAGGCTCCTTCTGCCTTGCGTCGATCCATTTCAGCCTTACTGGGCTTGTTGGACTTGGTATAGGTCCTCTTCTTAGCGGGGGCCTTTCCTTTGCCTGTGTTCCTGGGTGTTGATGTGGTAGAGGGCTTGCGGTAGGTATTCTCCTTCTTTGGTGTATGGGTTTTGCTGCTAGAAGCTTGGCTTCTATCGCTGCCTTTGTAGCCGCCAGTTCTGTACATAGTAGCATCATAGCGTTCTGCCACAGCTAGCATTTGGTCCCAGGTATCTTCTGGTCTGAGTTGGGGCTCAACATTGCGGCGTCGTCTAGAGACCATAGCATCGAGGAATTGTTGCTTCTGTGCATAGTCTGAGATAGATCCTGCTTGGAGGGATCCTTTGAGGTCCGCTAGCTCTCCAGCTATCTTCGTTATGCGTGCTGGCTGTCCACCTGCTGTCTGGCGGATATTTTGCCACTTGTGATAGGTGTCATCGGTGTTTGTAGAGGCTTCGAATAGCTGCTGAAGGCGTTGGGTTAACTGCGCTAGAGTTAGGTCCTCCACCTCTCTGTCTAGCGTCTGATATGCATTGTTGGCTTTGCCATCTGTGTAGGCGCTATAGTAGTCTGCCACTCCAGGGGAGTCGTCGTTCAGTCCTGATCTTGCTAGATGCTTTAAGACAGTTCTAAGCCATTGCTTATGTTTGTCTGGCTTAAGGTCTTCTCCTTCCCCGCTAAACATAGGCGGTTTGGGGAGCTTGGGTGGTGGCAACCTCGCCAGGCCTGGGTCTGCCATAGTGCCAGTATGTGGGTCTGGGTCTGGAGGTGGTGGGTCTGATCGTTCAGGGGGCTCTCTGGCGCTCCAGGATCTTGAGGGTCTTTCTGGTGTGTCGGGGATGAATGTCCCAGGTAGCGATTCCTCTCTATGCTCTCGGAAGGGCGCTCTAGTTGGTGTCTGACTTTCAAAGACTCCTAGCATCCTGGGTGCTCGCCACCTGCTTGTAGTGGGGCGCTCTGGTGGGCATTCAGTTTCCGAAGTTTGCTGAGCTGCTGCTCTTGCTGCTCCTCTTGCCTCAAGCCGCCGGGCTTCTCTTTGAATGAGTTCCTCAGCTGTGAGGTTGTGGTCTTCGTCTGAATCTGTATCTAGATCACCTGGAAGGAGGTGACTGGTTCTTGCTGGTGTATCTGCTGAGCCTGGCGTGGGCCCAGGGGTTGGTTCCTGTGTTGTTGGTTCTGGGGTATCGTCTGTGGGTTCTGCTGAAGGACGATTGTAGGCCCTGCCGGACCTTGTAACGGTTCTGCTCCTACGTTCTGCTATTGTGAATGTAGCACCTGAGCCGGGAGTTCCTTTCCCTGCCGCTCCTGCTTCTAACTAGTTACCAAGATACTGGAAGGGTGATCAATCCTACCAAGCTGTTCCCAATCCTGGGAACAAAGGGTTTTCACCTGCTGTAGGTAAAAAAATGTAACAGGTTTATTCCTGTCTAACGAAAGTACAGTAGGACCGGCGATAGACCTGCTAGCGCTGTTGCTAAGAGAGACTTCAAGGGACCGGTAGCTAGACAGATAATAGTTGACGGACAAATTGGGCTAAGGGACCCAGGGATTGCCGTTCAACCAAGTGTATTCTTAGACTGTAGGTCTGTCGAAGTCTGCTGTCTCCTGCTAGCCAGGAGACTGGTTTAAATACAAAACCCAAGAGCGATAGCCTTCCTGCAATCACGATCATTACCAGTAGCTGCGCACATACCGGAATCCTGTAATC
>Ga0307517_10004362_pt1 | contig 21778 bp, 14 predicted proteins | sample 23_EM_MG_FD_194515 | JGI IMG/M metagenome (GOLD analysis project Ga0307517, IMG submission 194515) | Populus trichocarpa ectomycorrhiza microbial communities from riparian zone in the Pacific Northwest, United States - 23_EM | ecosystem: Host-associated > Plants > Roots > Unclassified | place... | reverse complement strand
TTTAACATCATACATTAAAATAATTTAAATATATTAATTTAAAATTAAAAAAATTAAACTTTTTAAAAAAACACTTTTCAATCAAAATATCAAATTCAGCCATAGAACAATCAAAATAAAGGAAAAACTAAACAGAAACGTAACCTGTGCTGATTTGAATCATTAGCTTCTGCATTTTTTTTTTTTGTCGAACTCAATAAGATAATGTTTAGTTATTTTAGTAGCTGTGTTTTAGCCATGGAACCCACGAAAATTTGATGTTTCACCTGTGCGCAAGTAATTTTTTCATGCTTCTTGCTGCCTTTTTTTTAAGTGAAGAGCTGCACTCTTCACTGTTCACGTGAACAGTAGGGTGTGGCTCTCCACTGTTCACTTATGTGAACAGTGGGGTGTTTCCGGTCGGATCGGGTCCGGTCCAAAGTAATGCATTGAACCGGGTCCGACCCAGTAAAAAAAAAATATTTTTTTAATTGTGTTTAATTTAAAAAATTAGAAGGACATCGCTTGATGATGTAGCATTTGCATAATTTGATCGCAATTCCAATTTTGTTCTTGCCAGGTCCGATCCAGTTAAAAAAATTCAATTTTTATTTTTATTTTTAATTGTGTTTTATTCAAAAAATTAGAAGAAGATCGTTTGATAACGTACCATTTGCAGAATTTGATCGCAATCTCAATTTTATTCTTGATGATATTTTACCTGATATTGTTGCGCGCTTAAAAAACCATGAAAAATATAGTCCTTGTTCGATAGATTTCGTACGTGATGAAATTGCACATAGTTTAATGGAACAATAAAAAAATATTTGATATCAATATTATTTATTTCATGATATAATAGTATTAGCTAAATTTACAATATATATATATATAACCTCAATTTAAAAAACTTTCTTTTAACCAAACACATTAAACTACTTTTTGTTCAACCTCAATTTCAACCACGGTTTTAACCAAACATATATTTTTCCAAACTAACCTCAATTACAAGTACTTTTTATAAAATATTTTTTTTCAAACCACAACCACAACAGCTACCACAATACCAAACACATAATTTTTATATTTACAATAAAATAATAAATTATATAATTCAATTTAATTATACTATTTAGAATATTTATGATATGAAATTGAATTAAATTAGTAATTTTTATTATAAATTAACATTTTTTACTGTTTTGTCAATGATGACCCCTTGACAAAATGGATCGACGAATTAAATTATATCGACGACCTTTTGTTTCACTGATATGAGTCAATTCTATAACATATGCAGTTGGACAATGAGCTTGATTATAGAGGGCATACATTTTCTTTCTTTCCCCGATTAGAATACAATATGTTTTATAGTTGGATCTTGAAGAAAGTAACAAAGAAATTCACATATGTTTTTTGTTTGTAATTCTAGAAGGTAGCATGAATGCACAACTCAAAGTAAAGATGTTTTTTTGTTGAAGAAAAAAAAAAGTATTTTTAGAATAGTATTTTCAGTCTTGATTATAAGAGGAATTGATTTGCAAAATAAAGGGTCTCCTGTCATTTATTTTTATCTATTTTTTATGAATTGAATATTATTTGGAATTCAAATCAATACCCTCAAAAGAGTTCTAAACACATTAATTGATATAACCCTTGAAATTGAATTCAATTTCAAGAATATTAAACAGCTTGTTAATCTCCAAGCTTTATTTCAGTTGTTTTTCATCAGAAACTTACTACCTCTAATGCTATTGCCACTCCCTAGTCAATAAATCAAGATAAATATCCTACATTGCTCTTAATTTTGTGAGTTTCATAGTTAATATATGATTGTTTAAGTTTTTTATTAGATTATTGTTTAGGGTTGAGTTTGATATTAGTGTTTGTTCATTTGAGATAAATTATGATTTAATTATTGTAATTAGGTATGATTGTATGAAATTGATGATGTAAATAATTTCAATTAAGTTGAAGTTATATCAATTAGGGTTTGCGATGAATCTTAGGATTAATTGTGGTAAATTGAGGATTTTATTCGAATTGAGATAAATTAGCTAGGAATTGATACAATTAAGGTTGATTTCATGCTATTAAGCTTGAAAATAACATTAACTAGGTGTAATTTTGATCAAATAGGCTTTGTGTTGAATTTTGGATTACTTTTCAAAGTGGGGGATTTTGTTTGAATTGTGATAAATAAGCTAGGAATTGATGCAATTAGAGTTGGTTTCATGCAATTAAGCTTGAAAATAACATCAACTAAGTTGAATCTTGATCAATTATACTTTATGTTGAATTTTGAAATTCCTTATTATCATTGGATATCTTGTTGAATTGTGATAAAATGGCTAAGAATTGATGCAATTAGAGTTGATTTCATACAATTGAGCTTGAAAATAACATCAACTAGGTAAATTTTTCATCAATTAGGTTTTGTGTTGAATTCTGAATTACTTCTTAAAATTAAGGATTTTGTTTGAATTGTGATAAATTAGCTTGGAATTGATGTAATTGTGATTTATTTTATGCAATTTTATTTAAATTGTGCCTAATTTATCTGAATTAGTTTTCTTGTATTTTACAAAATGTCTTAAATATTTTTATGTTATGTCATTAGAGTGGTACTATTGTTCCCAAAGTGAATAATAATATCACTTACAATGGCAAAAATATGTTGTTGAATACTAATTTAGGCATGTCGCATACGTATATTAGACAAGTTATATGTCATGAACTTAGATGGAATCATAATGATGTTGAAATTGATATTACTTGGAGATGTCATGTTGAAGAACATCAATATTATCTCAGATTGATTTCTTGTGAAGTGAGTTTTAAGACTATAATTGATTTGTTTGTCTAAAATGGATCGAACATGATATAATTTTATGTGGGTAATCAACCTAAATGAATAATTTATTATCAATTCAATAATTAATTAATTTATATTTGAAGATCAAATATAATGTCTAATAATGTCTCATGATCTCCTAAATATTAGGAAAGTCACAAGTGGTTTGATATAATCTTTTAGTGACCAGTTTCTCGCTGTAATTATTATCATTTCATCAACAATGTTTTGATTTGAACATTATAGCATGAAATATATCTACCATGACAAATCATGTTTGTTCTTAATACTATAGTTATTGGTTATTTGAATAATATTTAAAACTCTTTTCAAATCTCATTCCACTTTGCATAAGGATTTATAGTCAATACTATTTGATAAAAAAATATAACATTTTCTCTAATTCATCTATGATAATAAATCTTTTTTAATTACTAAAATACATTTTATATAGTTCATGTTATACTTAATATCTACTTGTTTATTACCCTTAATTAGAACAAGTGATCAAAGTATAACATTTTCTATATAAGATAAAATAGTAATCTCTGTTACCAAATTAGGCCATATTTTATATATAGCAATAATTTATATTTACAGGATCTTTATAATTGGAAAAGCAATGTTAGGGATTTATATGGTTGGTGGAGCAATGTTAGGGATTTCGAATGATTTGATAGAGAAAATCATGCATGTAATTAATAATTAGGCTGTAAATAGAGGGAATTCTAACTATTTAAAGAGATGCAAACCTCCATTAAGAGGCATTCAAACCGAAAACCAATTTTAATTTTTCTAACAATTTCAAGTTTAAAAATCACTTACATAACTATTATATGAGCTTTTCCATAGATACTAATGATCTCTCCATATAAAAATCTCATGTGGGTTAGTTTAGTGTACATGTAATCTAACAAACACCTACATATTAGTTCTATGTATCCCTCATACCTCAGCTTATGAGAATATTTGTTTTTTTTTTTAAGAGAAAGAACATAATATGTATTAGTATCAACAGTTTTAATTAATGTTCAGTCTTAATAGAGCATCGGCCAAAAATATTTAAGAACAATACTTTTATGCAATAGAAATTTCACAATTATAACAGCTTTATAATTTTCTTTACAAAATATTTTTGTCCCAAAATCTTTATATTTACTCTAGATTCATTAATCAAATATTTGATGAATATTAAAAATAAATGAAGTCTTTATTAAAAATTAAATATGTTTACATAAACAAAATCAATGTTACGTGTAACCAACTAATTGACTACAAGACATATACCCACTAAAACTAAAGCCAATCATTTATGTATCAAATATCATATCGCTATACTTGATGATAATGCTTTTACTAGGACAGTAGTTTAGAAAAAAGATCTGCAAGATTCTTTTTACTGGGTGCTCTCTATTTTTACATCTTTTGTTTCTATGATTCTCTAATAAAATAGAATTTTTAAGTTTATTTTTGAATCATTGATGAGACCTTGATTCATTTGCTTGTGCAGTAGCTCCATTATTATTATAGTATAGGGCTATTGGATCAACAGTACCTAGGAGTTACACCTCAAACGCAAAGGTGTACTTATTTTTAGTTGTAGAATCTATTTTGATTTTTTTTTTGAAACTTTAATAACTCACAACATTATTATTTAGAGTGAAATATAACAAGACTATATTTTCAAATTTCAATATCTGATTAAAAACTAGTATCCAAATAACTAAAAACTACTAGTTCATCTCATCTATATACCAGAAAATCATTCTTAGTTTTTATCAAGTACTTAAACAATATTTTTTTAACTATCTTTTAGTGACCTTCACTTAGATTAGATTGATATCTACTTGTTATACTCAAATTATAAAATACATTTGGTCTTGCACATAACATCACATATATTATAAATCATATATACAAAGTATATGGAATAAGTTCCTTCCTATCTCTCTTCATTTATGTTTTAGAGCTCGTATCCTTAGAGAGACGTATCTTATGCGGAACAACTATTTTTTTTTGGATGATTTCATGTTAAACTATTTTAGTATCTTGTCTAGTATATTGATTCAGATAATCCAAATAACCTTTTAGCTTTCTTGCCCTTTTAAGATTGTTTTTTTTATAAAAAATTTCCATTACTCATTACCTGAAAACACTGCAGCAAATAAGGCAAGAAAGATACAAGAAATAGAAAAAAAAGGAAGAAAGCAAGATCACGTAGGAGGCAGTAAAAATTAGATAGGGGGCAGTGTTGCAAGAAAGGAGGGAAAACAGGTATTGAAAAATTAGTATAAACATTTTGGGACAGCCTGCCCAGACGAAACGAGGTTCAACCAAGAACCAACCAAGAACACACCTCAAAAGGTGAACAAAAACATGGGCATCAACCTAGAGAATCTCGCATGATTTTGGGAGACCTTTCTTCCAAATTGTTTGGGTTCTCATTATACTGCATTAAATGCAGAACCCGCTTGTACAGATTGGGTTTTTTTTGGTTATTGGGAGAGCATGTAGGTTTATTTGTTATTAGTTGAGGATTTCGCTTGACTTTCAGTTGTCAAACAATTTGTTTATCGTTGGAGTTACTAGGCTTGCCTAAATCAAGCTTCATTTCGGTTTGGTTTGTTTTAACTGGATGACTTGCAACAACTAATCTGGTTTGTTTTCTTCTGATGTTGTGTTTAACCTGTGAGATTAGTTTGCCAATTCTTAAAACATTTTTGTTTGTTTGAAATTGAAATGGTTTCTGATGCATCCAAATAAAATGGACCAACCCCCCAAATACACCCAAAAAAATCTCTTGGACAACATAAAGCATGATCAGATTAGTCAACATCAGGATTCTAAGATATCCATTAGCATTTTTCATTACAGGTAACTAATGATTATTGCATATTGCAATGACAGAGAAAATGAACACCCTACAAATTTGTTTACTATGCATATTACATGATGATATAATATTGTTAGTTTAAGCAACCCACCAGGATTAACATGCGTTGATGCAAAAGTAAAACCAAATTATCAATGCCTTTTCACTTCAGTTTCTGGATATCCATTTTTTGTTTTTTCTAAGTTGGACCAATCAACTCGCCATCGCCATATGGTTGCTCCGTTAAATATCAAATGCTTTCAATGTTTTTGCGTTTCATACTCTTAAATATGCTGTTATACCTGCGGCATCGGGCGGGTAATTCACCTGGTTACCTCTATTTGGTATCCTGACACTTGATCTTTGGGTGTGATACAGTAAACACGGGATCCAAGATGCTCCACTTGTAACCCGGCGCTCTCACAACCATCAAAGAAGAGAGATTCGTCCTCCTTGCCAATTCTACGTCTCCAACTCATTAAAAAAGCTGGCCTAGGCAACCCGATATTGTGTGTTCCTGCCAGTATCAGACCAAAAACAATCATCAAATTCTTGAACTTGACATTCTACTTTCACCTCTTGAAATGGAGAGCATAATACCTCCATTCTGCTCATTTTCCATGATAGAGCCTGCTCTGTCATTTTTCAGCTTGTAAGATTTGAGGAGAAAGGAAAGAGTTTTTATCAAGTTTGGATACTGTTTCACATCTGCACAGAATAAAGGAGAACAAAAAAATCTTACGAAATTTCTTAAAGAGAGAGAGATGCAAGAAATCAAAAGTGAATTTTCAATCAAATATGGACGAATTTCAATATAACCAGGATATCAATTTCTTGACCATCAAACATGACATGTTATGTTACAAGACAGAATACTCAATTATTTGTTCTCTACAATCACACAAAAACTGTTCTGCTTACTCGAGTCACTTTGCAATATGGTTCTATTTTTCACTTTGCAACAATTAAGTAAATCAAAAGAATTGAGTTACTAAATCCATAACAAAAGCACTTAATAAAGGGGCATAAAAGTTAAGAAACCAACGAATAATAAAGATCCATGATTCCCAGATCTAGGGTCCAAAGTACAGTATCAACTATGAAACAATCTCCAAGGAAGTTGGTTACCCATGAATGGAAAAAAAAAATTCTTTATTCCGAACCATCAGATAATTGCACCATCAAGAATGAACTTTCAAGGGGCCATTAGTGATGCATTTATATCAACAAGAAACTTGATCTTCTTTTTGGTTTTCGAGTTTTTGTGGGTCTTCCTATGCTTTACAGGATCATGATTTCATTGCTTTTCTTGAATGGTGTTTTTCAATCACAAAAGGAAAATGTCAATCAGAGAATTAATTGAATCAAGTAACTTCTCATTTCTGTAAAGGGCATTATTAAATTTGCAGGTGATAAATTAGAAACTTACACAGTAAAATATCACTAGCTATAACCAGATCCCAGTCAGGATCAGCAGCTGGAAAGGTGTCCCCCCAAGAATCTAGATAAACAGAAACATTCTTGTTGAACATAATCCAGTCCCAGAAAAATCATATAAAATGAAAAATACAATAAATGATAAACAATTAAAAGAATGCTATGAACCAACAAGACGATTAAAAGTTCTATATCTATAGAAGAAATCAGTTGTAAATTCCAGTCATGATGATTACTACTATGCCTCTCATAATCATCACAAAGAAAGAAGGTCACCATGTGGATGATCACACCCACCTGATAGCCTGCATAGGATTATGCGGAAGAGATTATGATAGCCACCTTATCTATCAAGTTGATTCACAATGAACATTTAGTTTCCCAGACGCACAAGAAAGTTAGGAACCGTGAAGAACCATATGCTTACTAGAGTCTACTGAATGATTACAGGAAATATCTTTCTTTGTTAGTTAGAGGATGAGGCAACTCACGCCTAATGTGAGGAAGGACTGGTGTGACTCCATTCACTCTGCAATTGTGAGCTATGTTTTCTTCAATTTCCTGATCATTATAGTCTGATGTTGTGATGTCAAGATGGAATGATTTACGAAGAAAAATGGCCAAAGCTCCAGTGCCACTGCACGAATAGAAGTGTCCATATCAGCAAGAGAAGAATCATGGTTTCAAAGTAAAAAACAGGTGGAGCAGCTGGTAAATTACTAGGTACGAAAAAATTTAAGGCCCTCAATTGAAAATAACACAGGACACATTGTGATGCAGCTTGAAGAAAACGAAACTGCAGTTAATAATCCTAATAAGGAGGTTTATACCTTGGACCATTGCTTCAAGGCTCAAATCTCCAAATTAATGGCTAAAAAATATGTAGGAAAGTGTAGGGAACTCAAGGGGCACACATACAAGACTTGACCACAGACGTTAAGCACAAAAATATATATTTATTTAACTTTATTAGACAGTAGAATACCTTACTGTTATGATCCCGCCATTTTATAGGAGTTTTTAAAAATAGATTGACATTGATGCACAGTAAACCAATCAACTTGAAGTAAGGCCAAACATGAAATGGGAAAAGAAGGTAAATAATAGGATTTTAACCATGAATTATCACCTCAATTAGCCTTTGGTAGAAGAAGGTTGAGCAATACTACTGAAAATCTAATACCATCAGAGATAAGGAGCAAGAATGATACCTGCCCAATTCAATGCAATGCCGCCCTTCAACCAATGGCCTGTTCTGAACTAACCATTCTGCAAATGCAAATGTCCCTGGCCAGAGCAAATTAGCATTCAATTTGTGAAAAGAGAATTCTCTAATGAGCAACTCCTGCAAACAGGTCAAAACACGGAAAGGTTAGAAGATCATGAGGTTTTCCTCAGTCTTGACAACAAGCATCCCTTAAATATAGCAACCACTCTTTTGCTTTCCATTGTTATAAAATCACTACACAAAGTCCCTAATATCATGGACTACGCCCATATACAAGAAACCACCTTAAATATGGCCAACCCAGATCCCACTCATTCTCTACCCTTATATGATCTCATATTCAAATGACAAAGACCAATACCAAAAATTCGAGTTTTTACTAGGAAGAAGACTGAGATAAAAATCCCACCTCCTTGACAGAATTTGCACAATTTAACTAACCAAACCAAGTACAGTTCAGTAGTAATTCTAATAAATGAACAAAACTTACCATTCCAGGAAAACTGTGCCTCCTCTCTACATGATTCTGTTGGGTCTCCTTTGTTTCCTCTTATAAACAGACGACAAAAAACGAAAGTAAAAGGTAAAAACCTTTTTCACATAAATTAAACATAAAACATATGTAATATAAAGCAAAGGAGCTATCTAAAAGAGGGGTTAGTAGGAAGAGTGAGTACCAGAAGAGAAGTCATCATCGTCCGCGAAAAGTGAAGAAGGAGAGAAGAGAGCTATGTCCATTTTCTTTCTAGTCAGCTGCTGCAGGGAAGCTATTCATCAGTGAGGTTTTTTTATTTTTGGGTCTGTGAAACATTGGATTTTAAAGCCTCGGGGCCAAATTCAGTGGGCTAGATTACCTAGTCTGGCCATCTGGGATATGATTTCTGGCCTGGTAAATGGACTTTTTAAACTTGAATTAGGGCATCTATAATAAGAATTAGTTTTTTTTTTCAAAAAATAAATTCAAACTCAAATCTTTTAAAAGAATTATTAATAATTGATGAACATTAATGTAGCGTTTAATTATTGTCCTGGGATAGAAGAGATAGAAGAGACAAGTTAGAAAAATAGATGAAGATAGAATTGTGTTTAGTAGTGATGTATAAGATAAAATGACTATCTTTGTATTATATTTGATTATAATGGACATGACAGAATAAAATATAAAAAAATTTATTTTACCTTTAATATGTATTGTTGTCAAATAAAAAAGTCAAATTTACTCTTAATATGTATTATTGTCAAACTTATATATTTTAAAAAATAATTAAATATCTTTTTTACTTTAGTTTATTTTGAATGTTGAAATTAATAATATTATAATAACTCTAATTATAAAACCAGAACTACTTTGACGGGTTGACCCGAGACCTGGACTAGTTTAAGTTTAAGAAAAAATATAAAAATGATTGATTCAACTTGACCTGGTAAAAAACCTAAGTCAACCTGAGATAAAACACGAATAAAAAACCTATTGATTTTTTTTGAAAACAAATTGGTCAAAACAAGGTTGCTTTGATTATTATTATTTTTTTAAATGGGTCAACCGAATTGACTCTCCTGACCCATAACCTAAACCTTGTCTCGGGTCAACTCCCGAGTTAAGTTTTAAAACTATAATAATAACAATTTTTATTCATACGTTAACTCGGGTCAACTCGTGTTGACCCTCCTGACTCGTGACCTGAGCCTTGCCCCGGTCGACCCCCGAGTCAGGTTTTAAATTATGATAATAACAACTTTTATCCTTACATTGACCCAAGTTGACCCTCTTGGTTCATGACTCAAGCCTTGTCCCAGATTGACCCCCGAATCAAGTTTTAAAACTATGATAATAATCACTTTTATGTTATGTTGACTTGGGTCAACATGAGTTGACCCTCTTGACACGTGACTTGGGCCTTACCTTGATTCGGGTTTTAAAATTGTGATAATAACCACTTTTTTTCTTATATTGACTCGGGTCAACGGTCAATCTCATTCATGACTCGGGTCTTATCTCGGGTCGACCTCTGCATCGAGTTTTAAAACTATGATGATAACCATTTTTATTCTTAAGCTGACTCATGTCAACCAGACTTGTGACCCATACCTTAATTAGTGACACGGGCTTTGCCCTAGATTAACCCCCGAATTTGGTTTTGAAACTATGATAATAACAATTTGTATTCTTATATGTTTTAGTCGAGAAATTTGAAATTAAGAGTTTCTTACAAAGATATTTTAGGAATGAAAAATAATACATATTGTCTCTAGAGACATATTCCTTCCATACCTTCTATTTTGAAAGTACATAAATTCACTTCAAAATTGTCTCAGAGACAGATTTATTTTTATGTCTTTGTCTCTATCTCTCCAACCAAACACATTTTTATCTTTATTGTCTCCATCTTTCTGTTCTAGAACAGTAACCAAACGCTACCTAAAAGATTGTATAAAAATATTGTTTATCATTGTTCATTTAGACACAAAGTATTTTGGATTGCGATAGTGCTCTATTTTTTTGTGCCATTATAAGCCCAAATTGATGGTTAATATAAGCAAAATTGTTGACAAATGGCAAGATTCAATGAAAGAATATCAAAGTGAAAAGGCTAAAGAAAATAAGTGGCAGTTTAAAAAATGAGTTGAAAAATTAACTTTGATCCTCTTATTTTTTAAATGATAAGAGAAGCCCTTTTCTTTGCATGCACATCTGAAGGCCTTTGCATAAACTTGTGTGGTTGCTTTAGTTCCTCGTGCTTAATGTTCCTTATTAAGTTAATAAACATACTTTTGTTTGGCTAAGAAGTAGATCTTCATTGTGATGAGACCTCTTGATTACGTGGTCAAGCAACCCCCAACAAAGTAGATAGTACCTGAAAAGTTAAAAATTAGGTTTGATAGAACTCTAACCCAATAATAAAACTCTTTTGGATTGAAAGCTAATGACCCTAAACTAATAATCAACTAACATAAATTCAATAATGAAATAAACCTTTAAACAATGTCTAATAGGTCAGAACAAACCCAAATTAAAAATAATTAAACAATATTAAATAAATAAAAATAGGGTAATGAAAACAATATCTTTATGCTAAAATTTCTCCATGTAGCTTGAATCTCCAATTTTCTCACATTCTTAACAGATTTCAGTCCTGACTTCAAACATGTCATTCTCTCTCGTATGAATGAATTAATAGGCCTACTATATACTATATATGATTGGAAAACTTGAGATATCTAGTTTTCAGACCAACTTTAATCGCAACAACATTTCACCTGTGTGTGTGTGTGTGTGTACATATACATATAAAGTAAAGTTTGAGTTGGATTTAACAATATTCAATTAACCATCAAATAAGATAATTATCTAAAAAAATCTTCCTAGTCCAAATTCAATTTGAGTTAGTATACATAACGTAGTAGCTATTGACATCGCAAAACATGCAATGTGTATACGGCCAACAATCAAAATGAATAAAAACTTGAAACGCAACTTGAGCAATGTAGATTGTCTCTTCAAACTTCTAAAATTATTTTTAGGGGAAAATAAAAAAAATTATAAATGGATAGTGCATAGAGAATTTGTTTATTAAAGGATAACATGCTTAAGAGTTGTCCTTAATTATAAAGCAAGAATATAGTTTAAAGTCAAATATTTTTTTTTTTCCTTTATGGAGATATATATATGTCGTTATATACTCGTTTACAACATATAGAATGCTGATGTACGGAGTGCAATATATAGTTATCAAAAAATAGGAATGTTGAGTTTTATTTAGTCAATTAATCCATGTTGGCAAGCCTACTGGCAATGAGAAGAGTTTTCAAGAAAACATTAATGCCTGAGTTTGCTTCCTAGAGGTCACCAGTTCGAGTCTCACAAACCTCAGGGCCACTGGAGACTTACATGGTCGTTAACTTTAGGCCCATGAGATTAGTTAAGGTGCACGTAAGTTGGCCCGGACATCCATGTTAATAAAAAAAACGTTGATGCTGACCATTTGACCTAACGGTAAAAGCTAGCTAATTGGCTTAGCAATGGAGTTTCAACAAAAAGGTGATACCGACCAATTTTATGTTTTCAAAATCATCTAAATGGTTCGATTTTATTTTATTTAAGGGCTAATTATCTGGCTTTTATGTGCTTAAAATCACAACATATAGCATAGGTTAACCAATAGCATTACAAAACTTTCTTCAATTCTTTGTCATAACCACATGTGTATAGTCTTGAATATGTACACTAGTTTCTATAACTCAATTCAACACTTATGTATATCTCCACTTAAAAAAAAATTATTCAGAATTTTTTGGGTTAGAGACGATGAGTTTTTTTTTTTATTTCTTTAGAAAAAGACATGGCCTATTATCCAAAGCGTTTGTGCTTTAGATGGATTTAAGATTAAAAAAAAATTATTCGTCCCTATTTGGCTTGGAACGAGTAAAAGGATTGCTTGACTAACATTATTATGTATTTGTAGCTTTGCTTATTAGTTTAGACCCTTTCATTCACTATTAAAGTGTAAAAACCTGAGATCCCTTCTAAGACATTAATGGAAATATGAGGAGTGATTTCTTCATAACCTAGTTCTTGCCCATGATTAACATCTTCTTCATTGTTTTCTTCATCATCAACAATGTATAGTGAATAAAGCTTTTTATTCTTGCATCTTTGCCCATGATACAAATCTCTCATCACGTTAGAAACACAAACTCTTTCCTTTTTTTTCTTCCAGTTTCTTATTAATCAGTGGGTTTGTTGGTATATTTCTGTGTTGGAGTGGATAATAGGCCAACTTGAGAATAAAAATGATTTCTTCCATTTAAACATGCAGAACAAAAAATAGATCAAGATCCATAAATTATGTTTTAATTTTTTTCTTGGTTTTTGAACTGATTATAGGGTGATTTAGATTTGAAAATATCTTTATTGATGTTTTTTAGATGTTTTGGTAGGAAAATCTCTTTATTTAGTTTTTTTATGATATTTTTGAGGTGTTTTTAGTAAAAAATAAGTTGAAAAAATAGAGTTTTTTTAGGAAAAAACTTGAGCCCTAGTTTTTCTAGCATTAGAGGTGATCAAATAATGCTCTAATGGATGACTCGTTATCTATAATGGATGACAACGTTTCTAGAGCGGATGATGATGTCTCATCCACTCTTTTTTAACAATTCACATGGATTTGACATCTTTTATTTTTAATTTTTAATTTTTAATTTTAATTAATATCATCTCTTTGATTTTAAAAATTTTTTAGTTTATTTTTTAAATAGTTATTATTCTTTTTAATTGTTTCTATAATTTCATAATACTTTAGAGATATTATTGTAATTTATTTTTAAATTTTTTCTTTTAAATTTCAGATATATAAATTGTATTTGCATGTTGCATTTATAAAAAAACAAAAGTTATTTGTATGTAGCTACCAAAATTAATCTCTTAACAAATAAAATAAAACATATGAAATAAAAATGACATATGAAGTAAAATATTTACATATGTATCTATTATAAGGAAGATGAACTTTCTATTTTAGTTTTTAATTATTATTACCAAATTTTTATTTATTTATTAAATTATATATTTTTCAATAAAAATCATCTTTCTATTTTTCAATTAAAAAAACATAATACTACAAAACATATCTATAATACAGACATTTTCTTCTTTTGCATTAGCAATTAATTTTGAAACCTACCTGCAGCGTGGCAAAAGTGCAGGGGCTAGTCTACACTAATATAGTATAATTGTTTTAAGCAGTCTGGGTATTAAATATAAAATTTCAAAAAGGCTTTGACAATACAGAGGCTGTGCCAATAGCCTCACCCTAAAAAATCCGTGGGCTTTGGTTTCAATCCTAACGATTATTTTTTAGAATATTTTTATTTAAAAATATTTAAAAATAAAATAAATTAATTTAAAATAAAAAATAAAAAATACTTTTTTTTTAAAAAAACAAAAATAAATAGACTCTTTGACAGTAACATAATCGAAAACCCCAAACCCACCTTTAACATATCCCATCTCCCTCCGCTATTAACCCCCTTCTCTCAGGACAAAACCGTCATTTCCTCTCACACGCCATACTCAAAGCACCTCGCCGGAGCCAAACCCCAAAAAGGAACCTCCCCTAGTCCCCTTTTAAACCAAATCTGAAGAAAAAAAATTACGAAATCCTAATTTCTTCTCGATTTCAAATCGAGAGAGCGTTAAAAAATGGGAGATTTCAATTTAGCACTGGTAATCGTAGCTATAGTAGTATGCATCATCGTGCTCTTGTTCAATGTCTACCTCCTAGTCAATTACCAGCATCCGGACGACAAGAATCAAGCTTATTTTCCCAAATTCGTTGTCGTTTTTGGCCTCTCCGTTGCCGCTATCTCGATTTTGATGTTACCGGCTGACGTAGCCAACCGGCAAGCTTGTCGTCACGCGATTTATAATGGCGCGTGCAATCTTACCTTGCCAATGAAGGATCTGTGGATTGCTGTATACATTGTTGATGCTGTGCTTGTTTTTTTCATTATTCCTTTTGCGATGTTTTACTATGAAGGGGATCAGGACAAGTAGGTTTTTTTATTTGATTTTTTTAGGAGATTATTAATTTGTAAATTGAATCTTATTTTAATTGGGTTCGTTTATCCTTTTGGCTTGCAGGAGTGTTGCTAAAAGAATTAAAAGTGCTTTATTGTGGGTTATAACAACGGCGATTGTGTGTGGTCTTGTGCTCGGCATTTTATACGGTATAGTTGATATCTATATATATATATATAAATTTATTTGATTTTAATTAATAATTTTTTATTGAAGAAAACCAAAATGTATGTTGAGGCGTGGTTGAGATGGTTTGTTTTAAACAGTTAGCTAAAGAATGGTGTATGAAGTATTTTTTTGGAGTTCATGAATTGATGCGGTACAGTTAGAAATGTGAGTAATTGAGCTAATAAATGATGATTTAAATCAGCTAGATGAAATTCTTATGGTTAGATGATGTTCGGGTGAGGATTTTGTTTAATGGGCGTGTGTGCTTAGTTGTTGAGTCTGTGTGTTACATGATTAGATGAAGGTTTAGTAGGTTAGTGTTGTGTTTGTGTTGATTGATTTAGATGTAATGTACATGCTATTGGTTTAATTCCTTTTGTGGTTATATTAGGGGTTATTGGAAAAGTTGACTTCACTGTTAGGCATCTCTCTTCGACCACAACTACTTTTCCGAGTACTTGGGATTTCTCTGGCAGTCAACCATGTATTGGAAGTGGCCCACACCAGGTTCTGTTTCTGTATAGTTGGTTAGCTATGTTGTTGTGGTATATTATTTTACCTGTATTTGCTTCTTATATTGCAGTTTAATAGTGCAATTAAGGAACTTTGAAACTTATTCTTATGCATGTTCCTGTGTTTTCATTTTTCTCATTTTTGATTTTCTGGTTGCAGTGCTCTGCATATCTTGCAAATGCTTCCTCAGAGAAAACTTGGACCATGCGCGCCACATTTCCAGAATATGTTGTTGCTCTTGCTACAATTGTTGGATCTGTACTCTTTGCGGTATGATCATTCATGCAAACTTTTGGCTTCTGATTTTATTAAAAATTTCTTTTCTTTTGTGAAATATGGAATCAAATTTTGAGTGTGGTGTAGTGCCCCTTTATGATTTCATCAAAGATCAATGGTTTGAAAAGAGTTGGTGCCTGGGTAAAGTTTCTGTGATGAAAACATGTGGATGCCTAAATACATACAAGTCTCCAAAGACCATACTCAATTGTCATAAAAATTCCTTATGTGTGAATTTCCTTTCAGCTTTGTCCATGTGGAAGAATATCGTATGTAATATGCTCTCTCATTTGTTCAGATATTTGGTGGTGTTGGGATTGCTTGTTTGCCACTGGGACTTATCTTCTCTTTCATCAGGCGTCCAAAGGCTGTTATCACGCGGTCACAGTATATTAAGGTTGATTCTTCCTTGCATGACAAGTAGTAGTGTGCAACTACGTACCTTAAATAGTTAAGGGAAAGTGCATATATTTTCTGGTTCTTATGGATAGCTGTTAATATCATGCAGGAAGCAACTGAATTTGGTAAAAAAGCGAGAGAACTGAAGAAAGCAGCTGATGCACTCCATCAGGAGGAAAGAAGTGGTTCCAAGGGTAGAAAATGGCGTAAAAATGTCAAGTCAGTAGAAAAGGTAACTGTGAAGTTCTGTGCTGCATGCTTTTAATTAGTCTCTCTCCCTCCCTCTTTCTTTCATTGTTGTGCAGTGGGTTCAGTGCATGCTCAGTGTACTGTTAAGCAGGCAGGGTTTGAACTTGAATTTGCGGCTGACTGGCTGTTTTATTCTGTGTTACTCACCGTAAAGCTTTGAGAATTCTAGCTTAGATTCAGACTTGAGTTTTACAAAACTTCTTAGTTGATTCTGTTTATTTTCTGAATTAAAAGATGGGTGTAAATCAAGTAATTTTTGTTTCCATGCTATGATTTAGTATGATTGTTAAAATGTTTTGGAACTTCAATCAAAGTATTTTAATTCTTTCGAATACCTGCACAAGCTCAAGATTTTAATATAAGTTGGTTGGTTACTACAAAAAGTGGTTACGAACAATTTGATGGTTTGGTCGGTTCATTTTGAATCCATGTCTTGGTCACTGGACTTAATTTTCATGCATGTTTAAACTTCAGGAATTGCTTCAGCTAGAAGAAGATGTAAAGCTGTTAGAAGAGATGTACCCGCAAGGGGAGAAGGTGATAATCCTAACTCCCTTACTAGCTTTGAAGCAGAACCACTATTTTACCATTAATGTTCTTCTCTGTCATTTCAGGCTGAGACAGCCTGGGCTTTGACGGTTCTTGGCTACTTGGCAAAACTTGTGTTGGGAATCTTAGGGTAAGTGCAGCCACATGTGTGACTCTTCAAAGCTCTATGCATTTCTTCTATTACCTTTAGAGTTTCTCTGTTTTCCATTCCGTGGGAGACAGTAGTAGTTCCTTTAAGCAGTGCATAGTGACCAATATCCTAGAGAATAGATGAGTGCAGAGCATTCTTTCAAAGCATAGATAGGATAATATTGTTATAAAAACTGGAAAATGCTCCATGTGGAAGTTGAAGAATAAGAAAGAAGTACAGATAAATTGTCTTCGATGTTTCTGACCTCGGTTGCTTTTTTATTATTATTAGGTTGATTGTTTCGGTGGCTTGGGTTGCTCATATTATCATATACCTGTTGGTTGATCCACCACTTTCTCCTTTCCTAAATGAGGTCTTCATCAAGTTGGATGACATATGGGGTAATTTTTTATACTCTAGTATTTCCTTGTTTGCCCTTTCCCCCTTTCTTACTTGGTGATCTTACCTTTAGATGTATTTTCTGGTACTTTGCCAGGTCTTCTGGGTACTGTGGCGTTTGCTTTCTTCTGCTTCTACCTTCTGCTTGCAGTCATAGCTGGGGCAATGATGCTGGGCCTGAGATTAGTTTTCATTACGATTCATCCCATGAAGTAATAGATACGGCAGCTCTTTTTTTTTTAAAAAAATCTTATCATGTCTCTTTTGATATGTAATTTCAGCAGTATTTTGATGGCTTGTTAATTGAATGGACTTGTTTTCAGGTGGGGAGCCACTCTAATGAACTCCTTTCTTTTCAATGTGGGACTCATTCTCCTATGCTCCATTAGGTTCACATCTTTGATCCCTGAGCATCTTGTTTTCTAAATATTCTCCAGTTTGTGTTGCTAAAAGCTAATGCAAGATTTGGTTATAACTAACATTTGGTCATCTGATTTTATTATCCAAGTTGACATTTAGAGGCTTGGAGAATCTGTTAGATAATGATGCTATGAACATATATGTCCCTTGTCTTTTAATTATTTGCAATAATGAACTTCACAATGAAACCTTCCATTTCCTTCATCCCATGCTGCAACTTTTATTGTGTATATTTTTTTGAGAATGCTTCTATTCTGTATTTTATAACAGAAGATAATTATTTTGTGATAGAAAACTTAATTTCTAATCATTAAAAAATATATTGGCTTTTGCAATTTCAGCGTGATTCAGTTCTGTGCCACTGCATTTGGCTACTATGCCCAAGCAACTGCAGCCCAAGAAATTTTCGGTCACACATTGCAGTCACTCCGTGGAATTAAATATTTGTACAAGTGAGCTCCAACATAAACATTCTTTGCCTCTTTTTTTTATTCTATTTGTCCCTGTCCACTCCACTGATCTTGTTGGACACATTCGTGATTGCATTACAGGTATAACGTGTTCCAAATATCATTTGTTGTTCTGGCGGGTTTGACTTTTGTTTATTATGCTGCCTTTGTGAGTAACTCCCACTTTGACTTGCTGTATTTATTACTAGTATTCTGGTTATGGTTATCAATCTTGTTGAGTACACAAATCTGAATTTTGCTTTTCACTTTTTTTAAAAAAACTTGCTAGGGATGGAGAAGAAAAAAGCGTAGTGGCAGGTTCCAACTTTCCTCATAAGCATGTTCTTTACCAGAAGTGCATGTACCTGCCTGGAGGCTTCGGAATTCATTTGTATCATCTGTTTTGGAGTTTGTTTCATATTTGGATGTCTATGGCCCAGTTGTGTTAATGTTGAAAGGTGTTGAAAAGCGGGCGATATATCATCCGAGCAAATTGGGTTGGCTAGTGGTAGTGGCATGGTGAGTGTTGCTACTGTTTCTGCTTGTTTTTTTTCCCTTGTGTAGCTACTGTTTCTGCTTGTTTTTTTTTCCCTTGTGTATGTATTATTCTTTATTTAGTTAGTGTTATACCCTTGCTTGGGCATGTACCGAGTATCTTCAGCAGTCATAGATGGGTTTGTACAACTTCTGACGATGTAATATAACCATTGAGAACAAAAGATCTTAGAAGTCGTTCAATGTTCATTCTTCTGTGTGCTTTTATATTGTTGCCTTTTTACCAATTTCTGTTTTAGCCATGTCGACATGCAAAAGCATTCCAAGCCCTGCTACTAGAAAGATTATTCGAATTGATGATTCCTGTTGCGAGTTTTTTCTTTTCTTTTCCCGTGTAGGGTATGTTTGTGAAATGGCACTCGAAGAAAAAAAGAAGGGTTGAAGTTTTATTTTAAGAAAAAAAGTGTGTGCTCTTGCAATCAAATTATTGTATCGCTCATGCAAAACAGCCAGGACAAGCTCAACCTCTCACTGCGCTTGTGATCTTGAAGCGTTGTTTATGATTTAGTATGTGGTTACGAAGACATTTTATCGCTCATGCCAAACAGCCAGGACAAGCTCAACCTCTATGATATGGTTAAACATCACGATGACGCGTCTCCTAGTGAAAAAATAAAAAAGTGGTGTTAGGTTTGTTCGATTCCCACGTAGAATCTCTAGGCAAATCAAGCTCAGAAACATTCATATGATTTTATCTTTTTAGAAAAAATAAAAAAATTATAAAATGTTATCGTTTGGGCTGACATGATCTCTAGATCCAAGTCATTCGGGTTTGAGTTATTTGGATTGACATGACTACCAAACCTAAATCGTTTAGATCAGGCATGATCATCAGACTCAAGTTACCAAATCCAGATACAGGTTTAGCAGACCCAGAATCGACAAAGCTCTTCCTTCACTTCTTTTCTTCTCCCAGAATCGTCCCTCTATACCCAATAAACCCTATAAATTCTTCAATTTCTCTAACTTAAGTCTCCTTTAAATTTCTTTTGATCACTAATGATCACTAAAACTAACCCTCTTTGATGTAATTTTCCAAGATTTAATGAAATTTAACCAAGAAAACCCTAAGCCCCCTTTTGTTTTCCAAAGTCAATGGACATAAGTGAAAGGGAGGGGTATTTATAGTTAATTTTTTGGTATTTGCTGTTTGACCCTGTTTGGCCTTTTACATTTGATTTTGTCCCCACAAGATTTTCTCTTTCTACTAACTTAGTGTTATTTGTCCTTCCTTTTATTCAATTTCACCCTCTCTTCATTTAATTCAATTTTTATATTGAAATTAACCCTTGCATTACCGGGTTAATTGTTTTATACTTCACTAATATCGTGAATTCTTTTAACTTAGGGTTTACAAATTGGTTATACAATCTCGACCCATTTTTAAAATAATGGACACGAAGTTTTAAATCTTTAAGAAATCATTTCAATCTATTTAATATATTTTTATTTATTTCCTAATTAATCCATTTTATTTCCAGGTTAAAACTTAAATTTTTATTAATACTGAAAAACTTAGGTCGGAGGTTTACAAATTCTACCTTAGGTAGTGCCACATTATACCCAATGATATGGCTCTCATGGTTTTCCATGATCTCCCCACGATTATAAGCTCTATAATTAGGTGTTATCCCATCAGGAAGTGGGTTATCCCTTCTTCCTCTTTCTACTTCCTGGATGGCCATGAATGACTTTAAGGTTTCCATCATAGCCTACATTTACAGATTGATCTGCTTAGCTCTTTTGGTTTGTTCTTGCCATTGCCTATGGTTTTCAGCTATAAAGTCTTAAAGTTCTTAATAATACTTTGTGATTGTTCATCAAGCCTTTTATTATGCTCTTTTAGTGCCTTAGGGGCCGTTTGTTTACGCGGCCGCGGCTGCTTTTCAAGCAAACCACGTCAATAATACATTTAGTAACAATAAAACGTAAATTACTGTGTATGTGGGGTCCATTAAAACCGCTGGTTTGTGAGAAGCAGCTCTCACGCGGCCACGTCTAGTGACCAGGTGAATTAATTCACCTGGGCACTATTCATGTGAAAAATGTTGATTCACCTGGCACTGTTCACGTGAACAGTGTTTCAACTGTTGATTGAACCGTGTCTGACTCAATACTTTTTTTTTTAAATTGTGTTTTACTCGAAAAACTAGTATTTAATATTATTCAACGCTACATAAATTAGAAGGATATCGCATGATGACGTAGTATTTGCGGAATTTGATCGCAATTCCAATTATGTTCTTGCCGGGTCCAACCTAGTTAAAAAAAATTCAGTTTTTATTTTTATTTTTAATTGTGTTTTATTCAAAAAATTAGAAGGAAATCGTTTGATGACGTAACAAAAAATTCAGTTTTTGTTGTTGCGTGCTTAAGAAACCATGAAAAATATAGTCCTTGTTGGATATATTTCGTACGTGATGAAATTGCATATAGTTTAATGAAATAATAAAAAATATTTGATATCAATATTATTTATTTCATGGTGTAATAACAGTAGTTAAATCTACAATATTTAAATTAAAAACCATCAATATTAATATATATATATATATATTAATTATTTTATAACCTCAATTTGAAAAACATTCTTTTAACCAAACACATTAAACTACTTTTTGTTCAACCTCAATTTCAACCACAATTTTAACCAAATATATATTTTTCCAAACCAACCTCAACTAAAAATACTTTTTATAAAACAACTTTTTTCAAACCACAGTC
>Ga0307517_10004361_pt1 | contig 21778 bp, 19 predicted proteins | sample 23_EM_MG_FD_194515 | JGI IMG/M metagenome (GOLD analysis project Ga0307517, IMG submission 194515) | Populus trichocarpa ectomycorrhiza microbial communities from riparian zone in the Pacific Northwest, United States - 23_EM | ecosystem: Host-associated > Plants > Roots > Unclassified | place... | reverse complement strand
AGTGCTGCATGCGGGTGCGCGTCAGTGCGTCGAGTGCACCGAAGGGTTCGTCGAGCAGGAGCAGGTCGCGTTCGAACAGGAATGTGCGCATCAGCGCGACGCGCTGGCGCATGCCGCCGGAGAGCTGGTGCGGGTAGTGATCGGCAAAGCCCTTCAGGCCAAACTCGGGCAGCATCGCGGCGGCCCGTTCGCGTGCCAACTTGCGCGGCACACCCTCGACCTCGAGCGCGAGGATCGCGTTGTCGAGCACGCTGCGCCACGGGAACAGCAGGTCGCGCTGCGGCATGAACGAGACCTGGCCGAGCAGTTGCCCGTCGCGCTGCGTCGCGCCACGCAGCAGCAGCGTGCCATCGTCGTCGGGCGGCAGCAGCCCGGCGATCATGTTGAACAGCGTCGACTTGCCGCAGCCCGACGGGCCGACCAGCGTGACGAACTCGCCCTTGGCGATCCTCAGGTTGACGTTGGACACCGCCACCGTCTGCGCCGGCGCCTCGCCGAAGCGCTTCCAGACGTTGACGAGCTCCAGCATCGTCGGCGCCGTCTCGACCGACTCGGCGGTCGCGGGCGGCATCACTTCCAGGGGCGAGAGTCTCATGGCCGGCCGGCGGGCTCAGAACTTCTTGTCGGCCACCGGCACCTTGGCCCAGAAGCTCGCGTCGTAGGCCTTGGCCAGGTCGGCCGGTGCCTTCAGCGCCTTGTAGAGCACGAGGTTCTCGTGGACCTTGGTGATGGCCGGCATGTCGATCGCGAGAATGCCGTCGGTCGTGCCCTGCCCGGCCTTCACCAGCTTCTCGAACTCGTCCAACATCGCTTCCTGGTGCGCGCGGTTCAGGCTGGGCGAGGCCGCCATGATGATGTCGATGGTCTCCTTCTTGTTCTGCAGCGCGTACTTCCAGCCCTTGATCGAAGCATTCAGGAAGGCCTGCGTCTGCTCGGGCTTCTCCGTGCGGAACTTCTCGGTCGTCAGCACGGTGTCCTGCTGCACCACGATGCCGTAGTCGTCGGGCTTGATCAGCGTGATCTTGTCGCCCAGGCCTTGCTCCTTCAGCGTGTTCAGCTCGTTGTAGAAGGTCGCTGCGGCGACGTCGAACTGCTTCTCGATGAAGGGCGACATCGAACCCGACTGCGGCACGATGGTCAGGTCGCTCTGCGGCACGCCTTCCTTCGCGAGCATCGCGTACAGCGTGTACTGCGTGCCGGTGAACCAGGTCGCAACCTTCTTGCCCTTGAAATCCTTGACCGTCTTGATGCCCGAGTCCTTGTAGGTCACGTAGGTGAACGGCGTCTTCTGCACCGCGACGCCGATGCACACCAGTGGCAGGCCCTTCTCGCGCGCCAGCAGCACGCCTTCGGTGCCGCCGGCCACACCGAAGGTGTCGTTGCCCGCTGCCACCAGCGTCTCGACGTTCAGGTTCGGGCCGCCCGGGTTGATCGTCAGGTCCAGCCCGGCCTGGTCGTAGAAGCCTTTGGCCTTGGCGACGTAGTAGCCGGCGAACTGGGCCTGCGCGACCCACTTCAGACGCAGCGAGACCTTTTCGGCAGCCACGGCCGGCAGGGCGGTCAGCAGCGCCGCACCCAGCAGCAGACCAGAGAAGTGACGACGGCTCGCTTTGTGCATGGAGAACTCCTGTGGATATTGAAATTAGCAAAAGCAGTATCCATGCCAACTTGAATCAGGGCTGCCCACCCAGGTGGGAGCGGTCCGAAACCTGCACGTCGCGTCGGCGCACCGCCCCAACTTCACACGTTCACGACCCAAATGAATGCGCTGCTGACCCTCCACGCCTTTGAAGCCGCCGAGCGCATCGCCAACGGCACATTGCGCTGCGCCGACTACGCCGAGGCGCTGATCACGCGCGTCGGCGAGATCGCGCACCTCGGCGGGCTGCTGCACCACGACGCGCCAGCCCTGCGGTGCGCCGCCGCGGCGCTCGACGAGCAGCCGCGGCCGGCGCCCGGCTGCCGGCCGCTGTTCGGCGTGCCACTGGTGTTCAAGGACAACATCGACGTGGCCGGCATGCCGACCACCGCCGGCAGCCCCTGGATGGCCGACCACGTGCCGCGCATCAACGCCGGCGTCACGCAGCGCCTGCTCGACGCCGGCGCGCTGGTGCTCGGCAAGAGCAATCTGCACGAATGGTCGCAAGGCGTGACCGGCCACAACCACGCGTACGGCCCGGCCCGCAACCCGCACGACCCGACGCGCATCGCCGGCGGCTCCAGTGGCGGCAACGCGGTGGTGCTGGCCACGCAGGCCGCTCCCGCGGCGATCGGCACCGACACCGGCGGTTCGGTGCGGGTGCCGGCGGCCTTGTGCGGGCTGGTCGGCTTTCGCCCGACCATCGGGCGCTGGCCCGACGATGGCATGGTGCCGATCTCACCGACCTTCGACACCGCAGGCGCGATGGCGCGCAGCGTCGCCGACTGCTGGCTGCTCGACGGTGCCGTGACCGGCGGGTCGATTTGCGGCCCGGCCGCCTCGTTGCGCGGTCTGCGCATCGGCGTACCGCAGGCCTACTTCTGGGAGCCGCTGGACCCGGCCGTCTCCGCGGTTTGCCATGAAGGGCTGGACCGGCTGCGCGACGCCGGGGTGGTGCTCGTGCCCTGCGACCCTATCGGCGTCGGCCGGTTGTTCGCGCAAGGATCGATGTCGATCTCACTGTTCGAAATCCTGCCCGCCCTGGCCGCTTATTTCGAGCGCCACGGCCGCGCGTTCGACGCGCGCGCGCTTACCGAGGCGGTGGTGAGCCCTGACGTGCGGCCCCTATTCGAGCGGCTGCTCGACGCCCGCCGGGTCACGCCGGAGGCGTATGCGCACGCCATGGTCACCTTGCGCCCGCAGATGCAGGCCGCCTACCGCGCATGCTTCGCCGAGCACCGGGTCGAGGCCCTGGTCTTTCCGACTGCGCCACTGCCGGCGTCGCGCATCGGGGAGGACGACACCGTCGTGTTGTGCGGCGAACCGATGTCGGTCTTCAGCACCTACATCCGCAACAGCGGCCCCGCCGGTATGGCGGGCCTGCCCAGCGTCAGCCTGCCGGCGGGGCTGACCGCCGACGGCTTGCCAGTCGGGCTCGAACTCGACGGACCCCCGGGAACGGACTTGCGCCTGCTCGCCATCAGCCGCGCCATCGAAACCGTATTGCCTACAGCCCCAGTGGCACCTGTTGCGCGCTGGGTGCAGCGGCCCCCGTGAAAGGTTGATGCTGCCCGCGTCCGCACCGCTCCCGGCGCCGGCACGCGCATTCCAACTTTGGTGTGAACGTCCGCTGCCGACCCAGCAATATGGACCTCTCGGTGTCTGCTCGGGGTCGGGACGGTGAACTCGTCGCCTAGAAGACCAGTCGTTCAGTGGGCTTCAAATCGAGTGGCTGCTGTCGGCGCTGAGCGCGAACAGGAAGTCCCGGCCACAAGCCGGTCTTCGTGAACGGCCGCTCAGATCAATCCCGCATCGGATGCATCGGTCAGCTTGACGGAGCGAAACTCAACAACCTGCCAAGATCTTGGCGGGCCGGATTCATTTGCGCCGCGATGACACCTGGGCGCGAATCTCCTTGGGCGAGAGTCCGTATGCGGCCCGGAACACCTTGCTGAAATGGCTGGCGTCCGCAAAGCCCCAATGGGCAGCGATCTCTCCGATCTGGCGCGCCGCCAGTGTGGCGCCTTCGAGGTCCCGGCGGCACATCGCCAGACGGCGGGCGCGGATATGGGCGCACACCGTCGTGCCGGTATGTTCAAAGAGCTTGTGCACGTTGCGCTCGGTCATGCGAAATCTGCGCGCCAGCGCGGCCACGCCGAGCGACGGATCCGTCAGGTGCGCCTCGATATGGCTCTTTAACTGTTCGAGAACCAGGTGGCGCAGGCGCGGCGCCGGCAGTGCCGGCTGGTCGCCCAGGCAAAGGGCCAGCAGGTCCAGCGTGGTTTCGAGCACGGTGTGCCGGTTCGAGGCCGGCAGCTCGCCAAAGCGCGACAACAACACGCGGAAATGATCGGTGAACAGGCCACCGATGCCATGTCTGCCATCCATCGGGCGGCCTGCAAGGTCACGCACCCGGGGTACGCGACGCAGCAGTTGCGCCTCAGGCACCAGCAGCGACATCTGGCGCAGGTTGTCGCTGGTCATGAAGGCCATGGGTCGGGTGCTGTCCCAAAGGGTGAACATGCCTTCGGTGAGGCGCAACTCTCGGTCGTCGCCGAAGCGCAGCGTCTCCGAGCCCTGGGCGACCATCACGACGGTGAGGTAGGCATCACTGTCGTGTGCAATCTGCGCATGGGTGCGCGTGCCGCTCACGCGTGCCGATGCGGTGCAGTCCGTCAGTCGCAGGCCATCGACCCGGTGCTGGTGCATGTAGGCTGGGAAGCGCTCGCAGGCGATCTTCGGTATGTCCCAGCTCAGGTGCGCATCGACGATCACCTCGCGCCAGGCGTCGAACTGGCGACTCGGCGGTAGGGCTTCGGTGGTCCAGGCCTCGGGGAGAACGTACTCGGCTTGTGGCGTGGCGCTCACGGTTTCGCGGCAAGTTGAGGGCAAGGCTTGGCACAGCAGTGAGTGATCGTCGAATACCGCCGCCGGCCGGCTGGCAGTTTACGTGGCGGCATCGTCCTCGGCGTGGCGCGGAGATGATGAATCAGTGATGGATTTGTCGCCTCCGCAGAACACGCACCGGTTCAGGAGCGAACCTTCGCCGGTTCATCAGCGAACTGATGGGCTTCAAGGCTCTGGCGATGGACGGGACTCCCTTAGGCTGCGCGGAAACCCGGTTGGTTCGCATTTCTTTGCACATCGACGGGTCGATGCAGCACGTCGTCCCGCAGTGGCTCCCACTCGCGGGGTGCGACTTCTTTACGCAGTACGGTCCAAACACATGACACCTTCACAGATCAAGACATCCCTGCTCGCTACAACCTTGTGCGCAGCGCTGACCGCGTGCGGCGGTGGCGACGACTCCGCAACTCCCGCCACCTCACCGACCGCGTCGGCGTTTGCCGCCTGCTTCGACGTCACCCCCGGCGTCGCTTACACCATGGCAGACCTTGACGAAGGCGGCGACGATGCTGGCCACCATGGCGTCCAGATGGTCCAGGAGTCATTCGAGGGGGCGGTGCGCAATGCCGGCGTCAATCTGACGGGCACCAACGGCATCCGAACCAGCTCGGGCTTCGCGGGCTACTGGTCGCAGGAGTCCAATGGCCTCCGATTCTGGGGGGGTCTCAGCTACGACAGCACTGGTGCCGTCCTGACGAAGACGGTCTATTCCGACCGTTTCGTGCTGCCTCTGGCGACACAAGCTGGGCAGTCCACCGCGCTCACCTACACCGGCACGACTTCCTATCTCAGCGGCACCAAGGCAGGACAGACCGAATCGGGCACGTACCAGGAAGTATGGACCTTCGAGGGCTTCGAGTCGCTGACGCTGGGCGGCAAGACGTTCACGGACACCTGCAGGGTCAAGAAGACCTCGGGCCTGATCGATGGAGCGATCACGCTGTGGTTCGCCAAGGGATTCGGGGTCATCCGCGGCCGCCAGACGAACAGCGCCGGCGTGATGCGCGAGGAAGCGTCCCTGGAGACCATCACGGCGCAGCCGTGATGGCTGCTCGGCCGCCCTTGCAGGCCAGAACTCGAAGAGTTTCCTCTTCGACGAAAACTGCACGCGAAGCGTGATTGCGTTCGGGCATTTGATCACGGCTGTCCGTACATTGGGCCTCGCCTGAGCGCTGCCAGCTGGCCTGGCAGCACAACAACAATCACCCAATGCCAATTCAGGAGAACCTTGTGATTAGATTCAGAAGCCTTTCCCTGCAGGCGGCTATCGCCGCCCTTTCGATTTTTGCTTCCAGTTCGTATGCCGGTACTTGGCTTTTTGACTTTGGGCCCGCTACGCAGACTTCCGCACCGAACTACAACAACATCACCAGTCCCGACATACAAAGATTTGTGGGGCTGGTCAACACCGACGGACAGACGACCGGTGCGTCTCTCGCCATCACCATTCCGTTCAACACGGGTGGCACAAATTCCAACGGTACCACCGCGCCAGATGCCAGCATCGGATTTGTAGCCAACGCAACCCGGGACAGCTTCTTCGGCAACGTCGTTGCCTTCCAGGGGCATACGGCGCCGAATGCTCGAATGGTTCTATCGGGGCTTGATCCCGCATTGCGCTACGACTTTTCGTTCTTCGCTTCTCGATTGGGCGTAACGGACAATCGCCAGACCGAATACAAAGTGACTGGTGCCAACAGCAGCACTGCTTATCTGAACGCGAGCGAGAACACATCGGAGGTCGCGACCACAAGCGGTATTCAGCCCGCCGCGGACGGCACGATCGTGCTGGATCTGGCTCCAGGTTCGGACAACACGAATGCCAACAAGTTCTTCTACATTGGCGCGATGAGGGTCACCAGCCAGGAGGTCGTCCCGGTTGCCTGTGGCTCCACTGATTCGATCCCCGACGACACCTTCGTCAAGTTCCCCTATGAGGCCGGGGTGTCACCCTACAACCTGGGCCATTGGCTCTACCGGCCCGCAGGGTATTCGTACGCACCCTGCAAGAAGCACCCCCTGCTGGTCTGGTTGCATGGCTCTGGAGAATCCTGTCCTGGCTCGTCGCTCGATGCGTTGAATGCCAAGTCATCGCTGAATTCTCCGGGCTATCAGATTGCACAGGGTACGGCTTATACGAATCATCGGCCCTTCCTGAATGGGCTCATTCTTGAGCCCCAAACCTGCGGCAGTTGGAATGCGGCCAACATTGACGCCATGATCGAATACGTGAAGACAAAAGTCCGTGTCGATGAAGATCGGATCTACGTCACAGGACTGTCACTGGGCGGCGGTGGGACTTGGGCCTATGCGGCAGGCAAGTCGACAAAAGTTGCGGCAATTGTTCCCGTCGCGGGCACAGAAGCGTCGCTCAGCACAATAAACAATGCCAGCCACGTGCCGACCTGGGCTTTCCACAATTACCACGACACGAATGTCATCAGTTCGAGTATCGGACCGGCGACCGACCTGTTCCGCTGCAAGAACCACACACCCCGGGAATGCACGGTCGAGCACGTCGATCAGATGACTCCTTTTGCAACGACGCGCGTCATGGAGAACTATTCACTTGACCATGGGGCCACCCAAGCCTCGACGGACAGAACGGCCTCACTCGCCAAGGTTGCCGCTGCCGATATGTTGCCTATGCAATGGGCTTGGACAGACGGCCGATTGCCGGCGGACTTCACTTCGAAAGAGGTGATGACCATCTTTGCTGCAAGTGGTCACGGCGGCTGGGCAACAGCCTATGGCATGCAGGAGATGTGGCAATGGCTCTACGCACAGACGCGCCAGCCGGCGCCGACACTCAGAATCAATTCGCCACTGGTTGCGCCCGCGAATGCGGGAGTCACGTCGGGCGCAACGATTGTTGTCAGTGCTCAAATAGCTTTGGGCGGGGTATCCATTGCGAAAGTCGTGGCGGACCTCAAGTCTCTGGGCGGCTCCAACGTCGCCCCCTTGACTTACGACAGCGTTGCCAAGACCTACAAACTATCGCACACGCTCCCGGCCTCGGGTCTGGAGCCAGGCACAAAAGCTGTTGCGATAGTTGCGATAGACGTGAACGGCGGTCGCACGGATAAGTACGTGACGTTCACGCTCGATCAATGAGGTGACGGCAAACGATCGACGTGTCGCGTCGGCCATCTGAGCGAGCATAGGCAATATCGCCGGCCTGACGGGCCTGTCCGGGTGTGCGCCAATTACATCGGCGAACCCTTGTTCCAAACCCTTCTTAGAGCGAGCTCCTTTTGCGGACGATAGACGACACCGGCGCGACGGATCGCTCGCAACGGCTTCCCGCGAGCATGTCGAGTGCCGTAGCGCTTGTGGTGACCGAGCCGGCGGCCGGAAGGCACGGGACGATTTGGCGAAGCGCCTGCTCAGGCCGGTCGCGCCGCCGGCACTGGCCCCACGGGTGGCGCCCAGGGTCGGACCTCGACGCTTGCACCGAAGTGGATCGCAGGATGTGATTCGGCGATGCGTGCGGCTTCGGCCAGATCGCCGGCTTGAAGGAACAGCAGCGCGGTGACGGGGCGGGCGTCGTGCAAGGCGTCACTGCCGATGCCGGGCCGCAGGATGTCCGGCGCAAGAATGCGCGGTTCGAGCCGGTGTCCGGCTGCGTTCTGCGCGCGTGCCCAGGCAGACACTTCCAGTTGACGGCGTGCGAGGTCGGCTTCGGTCAGCGTGCGCGGGCCCTGGCGGAAGAGGATCACGAAATCGTTCATGGCGGTGGATTGGGTCGGGTTGGGGGTTGGAAGGGTGGACGCAGACGCTCATCCCGCGTAGCGGGCGAGCACCATGCACAGCACCGACACGGCGGCGAGCAGAGCCGCCGCGGCGCCGAGCACCAGCACGCGCTCGGCACCGCCGAATGCGCCGGGGTGGGCGAGATGTCCCAACAACGCCCCGGACACGACAGCCACGGCGGCCGCCCCGAGCTGCGGCTTGCGCAGCGACGCCGCGCCGAGGCTCTGCCCACGGGCGAGCGCGAAGGTCGTTCCGGCCCAAAACACGCCGGACAGCACGTGCAGGGCGATGGTTAGCATCAAAGCGATCATCATGAAGCTTCCTTGGTGCGAGGTTGATTTGGATATACGTACTGTATATTCACTTATCAGCATGTCAACTCGATGGTCTTTGAGGCACGATCAGCCATGCCTTCGCCAAGCTCGATCAAGAAGTCTTCCGCCGCTCCGCGGGCCTACAACAGCCCTCTGCGCGTCGCCGTGGCGGCGCAAACTCGCGAGCGGCTCGTGGCGGCCGCGTTCGAGCTGCTCGCCCTGCCCGAAGGACTGCGCGGCTTCTCGCTGGAGGCAGTCGCGCGGCGCGCCGGCGTGCAGCGCCTCACCGTCTACAACCAGTTCGGCTCGCGCCGCGCCTTGCTCGAGGCGGTGTTCGACGACATCGCGATGCGCGGCGGCTTGCAGCGGCTGGAGCAGGTCATGGCAGAGCCCGATCCGCACGTCGGCCTCGCCCTGCTGGTCCCAGTGTTTTGCGAGTTCTACGCGGGCGGGCAGCCCGTCATGGCGCAGCTGCTTGGCGCAGGCGCCAGCGACCCCGAGCTGAAGCAGAGCCTGCGCGAACGCAACGAGCGGCGGCGTCATCTGCTGCGCGCGCTGGTAGAGCGAATGGTCGCGCAGGGCGATCTGGCCGCAGACGCGGCGGTCGATCTGGTGGACGTGCTGTGGGCGCTCACCGGCGCCCCCTTCCTCATGGAACTCACCGCCAACGGACGCAGTCCGCAGGACGCATGCGCCTTGATCCAGGCGGCGGTGGCCGATGCGGTACTTCGGGCGACAGGGCGTCAGACGACGTCGGAATAGCCGCCTTGGGGGTCTTCCTGCTCGCCCTCCACGTCGTCGCTCCAGACGTAGCGCTTCTGATCGAATGCACAGGTGAGGGGATCGTTCGATCTTCCTATCTGCAGCGACAGCGTCGAGACGTTCAGTTTTGGCGATTGACTGTCAACAATGGGTCGTTGGCTTCAGTGAGCCCAATCGGACGGCGCCTGCCCCTTCGCAGTGCTGCGCGACTTTTGCGCGACTTCTGTCAGCGCTTCCCGGATGGAGGGCGCCAATGCGCGTCGAACGTGCGCCGCTTGACGCCGATGTAGGCAATGGCATTCGCATCGGTGAGACCTCGGTTCATCGCAACCTCTGCTGCAAGCAGTTCAGATCAGATCAGTCCTGCGCCGAATGCGTCAAACGAAAACGCGCTGGCTCGCGACGCACCGGGCACCTGTCCGCGCTTCGTACGCTGTCGAAGTTCCTCCGGGTGCATCAACAGGAACTGCGCCGCCTCGGCGATGTTCATGGTTCTCATGGCGATGCCCGCTCACTGAAGTTGAATCGTCCGCAGGCAGGTACAAGCGCTGCCCTTCGTCGGAGTGGGGCCTGAAGCAGCGGGGCGCGTGTGAATCCATATGACCAAGATAGCGGCCTATCACCGTCGGTCAGTGATGAATTTGCGCAAAATTTCATCGGTGCCCCATGTGCTGCCGCCCAGTTCGCCCGCCCACCGATCGATTTTGCTAAGAGCGCTCCAGCGCATGCGTCCGATAGCATCAACAGTCCATGAGCTGCGTCCTTGAAGTCGATCGGTTTCGACGATCGACGCGTGCTCGTCATTCAATGGGCATGCCATCTTGATGAACTACCGCCACCTGTACTACTTCTGCGTGGTCGCCAAGGAGGGCGGCTTCGCCCGCGCCGCCGAGCGATTGGGCATGGCGCTGCAGACGATCAGCACTCAGCTGCGCGAACTCGAGAAGGCTCCCGGGCATCAGCTGCTCAAGCTGGCGGGGTAAACGATGAACGTTTGTGCATGTTGGTCGGGATCATCATGCGCCCGTGGACTCCATGCACCTCGACGACATGCCCGCTTCGGATGACCCGACGGCGTACTTCGCGCACCGCCCGGCGTCGACACCAGCCTCCCCATCACGGTCTTTCCGATACCGGGCGAGGCCGAGCTTTCCGAAGATCTTCATGTGACGCCGCGCGTCTTCGTGGCGCACGCCGAATGGGGCAGGCGCTGCTACCAACTGGCTTCGGTCACGCGCGAGCTGACGACGCGTCCGCGCATGATCGAAATCTACGAGGGAGGTGCCTCAGCTTCGACCACTGCCGATGGGAAGGCGAGCCAGGTCGCTGCGTCATGGTGGAGTTCGCCGACGCCGACGTGCAGGCGCTGACGCACGGTGAGCTGCAACGGCTGAGGCTTCACACCCAGCACGAACTCTTCGATGACCGTGTCGGCGATGGCGCGCTCGCTGAGGAGGCGCTGCATGACCTGCCCAACGGTCGACTTTACGTCCAGGGGCTCTGCGTTGCGCTCGCCGGTGTGCTGGAGTCTCGTTACGCGACCAGTGCGGGGAGTCTCTCGACAGCCAGCGCTGGACAGCTCGGGGCGCTTCAGAAGCGGCGACTGCTTGGAACTGATCCAGGGCAACCTGGGAGCTGACCTGTCCCTGACCGAACTGGCCAGACGGTAGGGCTGAGTGCCCACCACTTCTCGCGGGTGTTCAAGGCCACCTTCGGAACCACGCCGCATCGCTACGTGCAGGTGCGTCGCATCGAAGCCGCCGTGGCGGCCCTTCGAGCACAGGAGAAACGACCGATTGCCGACATCGCCCTCGAGCTCGGGTTCGCGAGCCAGGCGCACATGACCGATCTGATGCACCGCCATTTGGGTGTGACGCCTCGCGTCGTGCGCCGCCGTGGCGCATAGGAGAGGCCGACGAAGGTCGGGCGAGTCTCAGCTTTCGTCGTTGGCGAGTCGCCGGAGCCTCCGGTAGATGAGGCCCCGCGACACGCCAAGCGCCTTGGCTGCGGCCGACACATTGCCGGCGTGTTCGCCCAGCGTCCGTTCGATCAGCTCCCGATCGCTGCTCCTGAGCGTCCCGCCCGACAGGGGATTCGAATCAAACGCTCGAGGCGACGCTGACACCATGTCCAGGATTGTCGAATCCTTTGCGACCCGGGTCTCGGCAGGTGGCGACGGAGCAAGTTGCATGGCGTCCAGCTCAGGCTCGGGCGGGCGCGCGCTTCCGGCCCTTTGTGGCGATGAAGCGACGAAGTGGCGCCTGCCGTCAGGCGAGCGCATCTCCGCACGTGCCCACACCAGGAGGCCGTTGGGCAAGGCCAGTGTGCTCGCGCCGACGGAGGGCAGAGAGACAAGGTCCGCAAGGGTGACGCCGAGGGCCGATTCGACGTCGGGCGCCGGTACCTCGTCGCCGTGGACCCGCAGGCCGAGAACGCTTCGGGCTACGCCGTTGTGCCAGGCGATCTGGCCGTTGACGTCGACGCCGACGAGACCCACCAACGCGGAATCCAGCAGGTCGTCGGTCACCTGGAACCTGAGGACGAGGTGGTCGAGCGACTGGGCGACCAGCAAGCGGTTCTCGATGGCACCCGCGTAGAGGCTGACGATCGCAGCGGCATCGAATGCAAAAGGTATGCGCTCGCTGGAGACATCCAGGACGCCTGCGACGCGCCCGTGGATGTCCCGAATCGGCGCGGCCGCGCAATGCATGTTCCTGACGCTGTGGAAGAAGTGCTCTGCCCCCAGCACGGTCGTCGCTTTGCCGGTCCGAGCGACGACCCCCGGGGCCGTGGTGCCGACCGCTTCCTCGGACAGGTTCACGCCGATCCGCGTCGCGATCGGCATCAGGTCTTCGTGGGCTCGGCCCGAGCAACACGATGCGACCAGCACGCCGGTGGCGTCGGTCAGCATGGCAGCGCAGGACGTCTTGCCCAGGACGGCCTCGAGTCTGGGAAGTTCGTCGAGCCAGGCGTGCAGCAGTGGGCGATTCTTCTGGAGTGCCAACTGGGCTCGACTCGTCGTCACCGGCTCGAACGCGGCCCGGTCGCCCGGCCGCTGGCGCAGGCGCAGACAGCGGGACCACGACTCGAACACCGCTTCGCTGATCACACCTGTAGGTGGTTGACCTTCGTCGAAGTAGCGACTGCGCGCCCATTCGACCCGCGCTGCGTGTGAATCGAAGAATGAAGTGGAGGGCAGGGACATCGAGACACGCTTTCCTTGGCTGGGCCCGCGAAGCGCTGTCGTGGAGGCCCGATGCCGCATCGTTGCCTCATTTGGGGCATTCGCCAATGCGCGTGCGCATATGACGTGTATCAGCGCCAGTGATGACGCGTTGCGGCAGCGAGGCCCGGACCGCTTGCCACTGCGGGCCGTGTGTCGATACGGAACACGGTCGAAAGGGTATTCCCGAGGTGTTCCGCGACGACCGACCGTTTCGAGAATTCGAGTCGTCCGAGGCGGTTCCTTGGAGATCGAGAACAGAAAGAGACGAGGACATGCAACTACGAAATGCTTCGAACCCTTACTCGCAGGTCGAGACCCTGCCAGAGCACCTTGAACGGGCGCTGATCGCCGGAAAGATCAGTCGCCGCGGATTCATGCAAGGGCTCACGGCCCTCGGGCTCGGTACGACGGGGCTGGCGGCCCTGGCCGACGAGCTGGACGCGATCCGGGCCAACCAGGGAGAGCGTGCCGCGAAGCTTCTGCCCGAATACGACTACGTGGTCGTGGGGACGGGCAGTGCGGCCTGTGCGCTGGTGGGACGCCTTGCCGCGAAGAGCGACGCCAGCTTCCTGATGATCGAGGCCGGAGATTGGGACGTCGCGCCGTCGGTGCTCAACCCTGGGCTGTGGTTCACCAATCTCGGTACCGAGCGCGACTGGCAAGACGTCTCGATCCCGTCCGCGAGCACCAACCACCGCGCGATCCCTGAGCACATGGGCAAGGTCGTGGGCGGCGGCAGCAGCATCAACGCGACCATCTGGGCACGTCCGTTCAAGGCCGACCTCGACCACTGGGCCGACGTCAGCGGTGACAGCGCGTGGGGCTACGAGAGCGGCCTGGGCATCTACCGTCGCGTCGAGAACTGGCAGGGCCAACCCGACGCGCGCTATCGCGGCAAAGGCGGCCCGGTATGGTGCGAGTCATCTCAGGATCCGAATCCCGTCGCGCCGGCGATGCTGGAGGCCTGTCGCAGTCTCGGCCTACCGGTGCTGCCCGACCTCAACGGCGCGCGCGAGGAGGGCAACGGCGGCTTCGCGATGATGAACCACATCATTCGCGCTGGTCAGCGCCAGAGTATGGCGCGGTCCTACTTGTACGCGGTGCTCGGACGGCCCAACGTCACGCTGCTGGTGAAGTCGCATGTCGACCGCATCACCTTCGACGGCAACAAGGCCACCGGCATCGAGATGACGCGGGGCGGAGAGCTCGTGAAGGTCACCGCCAAGTCCGAAGTCATCGTCTGCGCCGGCGGGATCAACACGCCCAAGCTGATGATGCTGAGCGGCATCGGCGACGAGGCGCAGCTGCGCCGCCACGGCATCAAGACGCGGGTCCATGCGCCCGAGGTCGGACGCAACTTCCAGGACCACATCCTCCATGGCGGCTGCATCTGGGAATACAAGGACCCGGTGCCGCATCGCAACAGCGCCGCAGAGGCTTCCGGGTTCTGGAAGAGCCGCGCGTCGCTGGAGGCACCCGACCTGAACCTCGTGCAGATCGAGTTGCCGTATGCCAGCGAAGTCATCGGCAAGCAGTTCTCGCCACCACCGGGAAGTTGGGCACTGTGCGCGGGCCTCGTCGCGCCGAAGAGCCGGGGCACGGTGACCTTGAAGTCCTCCAGTCCGACGGACCGGCCCATCGTCGATGCGCGCTTCCTGAGCCACCCGGACGATGTCAAGGCGCTGCTGAAGGGGATCGAGATGTGCCGCGACATCGGCAACGCCGCGCCGTTGGCGGCATTCGCCAAGCGCGAGGTCGCCCCGGGTCGCGCGCTCAAGGGCAAGGCCGCGGAGGACTTCGTGCGCAATGGCGCTACGACCTACTTCCACGAAAGCGGCACCTGCCGGATGGGCAAGGACGCGAAGGCGGTTGTCGATTCCAAGCTCCGCGTCAACGGCGTCGGCAACCTGCGGATCGCGGACAGCTCGATCATGCCGCGCATCGCGCGCGTCGCCACCATGGCCCCATGCGTCTTCATCGGCGAACGCATGGCCGACATCCTCTCAACCAAGGCTTGAAGCACATGCAAACCGAACTCCTCATCGACAACAAGGCACGCGCTGCCAGCGGCGCGGCCACCTTCGACCGAACCCACCCCGTCAGCGGGGAACTCGTGACGCGGGCTGCAGCGTGCACCGTGGAAGATGCGCTCGCCGCCGCCGATTCCGCGCAGGTCGCGTTCAAGCAGTGGCGCCAGTCGGCGCCATCGGAGCGACGGCGCCTTCTTCTGAAGGCTGCCGATGCGCTCGAGGCGCGCACGCCCGAGTTCATCGAGACCATGGCAGCCGAGGTCGGTGCCGCCGCGCTGTGGGCCGGATTCAACGTGCACCTGGCCGCGAACCTGTTCCGGGAGGCCGCGTCCCTCGCTACCCAGATCCAGGGCGAGACGATCCCGACCGACAAGCCGGGCGCGCTGTCGATGACGGTGCGGCAGCCGGCAGGGGTCGTGCTCAGCATGGTGCCGTGGAACGGCCCGGTCGTGCTTGCCGCACGCGCCATCGCTTATCCCATCGTGTGCGGCAACACGGTCGTGTTCCGGGCTTCCGAGTCGAGTCCCCGAACCCACATGCTGGTGGCGGAGGCACTGGTCGAAGCAGGCTTGCCACCGGGTGTTCTCAACGTGCTCACGAGTTCGCCTCAGGACTCGCCGGCGGTGGTCGATGCGCTGATCGCGCACAAGGCCGTGCGTCGCATCAACTTCACGGGTTCGACCCGCGTCGGGCGCATCATCGCGCAGACGGCGGCCACGCATCTCAAGCGCTGCCTGCTCGAGTTGGGCGGCAAGTCCCCGCTGGTGGTCCTCGACGACGCCAACATCGACGAGGCGGTCAAGGCAGCGGTCTTCGGCTCGTTCCTGTACCAGGGACAAATCTGCATGTCGACCGAGCGCATCATCGTCGATGCATCCATCGCTGACGAGTTCGTCGCCAAGTTCGCGGCGCGTGCTGCGGAGCTCTCCGTCGACGACCCGAGGCGAAACGCGCAGTGCATCATCGGCCCCATGGTCTCGAAGGGATCGGGCCCGCGCATCAACGCCATGATCGACGATGCGCTGGGCAAGGGGGCCAAGCTCGCGGCCGGCGGGCGCGCAGAAGGCGCCATCATGCCGGCGACCATCGTGGACCACGTCAAGCCCGGCATGCAGATCTACGACGAGGAGACCTTCGGGCCGATCACCACGGTCGTGCGCGTGCGCGGCCTCGAGGAGGCGATCGCGACCGCCAACGACACGGCCTACGGACTGTCGGCCGGCGTGTTCGGCCGCGATGTCACGCGAGCGCTCTCTGTCGCAATGCAGATCGACACGGGCGCTTGCCATGTGAATGGGTCGACGGTGCAGAACGAGGCGCAGGCGCCGTACGGCGGTACCAAGGACAGCGGCTACGGACGCTTCGATGGTCGGGCAGTGATCGACGAGTTCACCGAATTGAAGTGGATCACGGTCGAGCCGTCAGTCCAGCAGTATCCCTTCTGAGGTCCGCTCACGCCCTCCCTGTGCGGAGGGCGGCGATTCGCCGGGGTGCGTCGGTCCTCGCGCGCCGCTGATCCCCACCGACGACGCCCGTTCGGTTGCCACCACTGTTGTCTGATGGCCTGGCAGGCAGCGGCTACTCGTGCGTGGGGTCAGCGCGCGCGCTTGTACCTCGACAATCTCGCGCAGCCCGCGATCGTCGTGAACGACATGAAGCTCGGCCCCGGTCAGCGGGGCGGCGTCGGCATCTGGCTCCAAACCGGCACGGTGGCCTGCTTTCGCGACCTGCGCATCACGCCCGCGCGCTGACAGCGCGTGGGTCAAGGTCTCTGAAGAACACCGTCATGTGAGCACTGTCGAGTGATCCCGTTAAGCCCGTTCTCGCCGTTCAGCGAGCGCGCATCCACCGAGAGCGGCGGTCAGTACATCAGGCGGCCTCGAGCGTCGACCACGCCAATATTGACGTAGCGCGAGCCGACATTGTCTCCGCCGGTGAAGTCGACGTTGTATCCGCCCAGATCCAGACGGACCCGGCGCAAGGTCTTGGCGAGGCTGGCGGGTGTCGGGTTGGCGCCCGCCAGACGCAAGCCCTCCACCGTGATGCGCGCAGCCAGGTAGCCCACCAGGTGCAACTGCGAAGGCTCGGTGACGTCCGGGGCGAACTTGCCCATCGCCTGATGAAACTCGCGGGTCACGCCGGTGTTGAGTGTCGAGGCGTTGGGTGTGACCTGTGCGAGAGCAATGCCAACGGCGGAACCGGGCGGCGCCTTGGCAACGATGGCGTCGGCGGGAACATAAGACATGCCGTAAATCGGTGTGCGATCGCCAGCCAGCCGCACATCACGAACCATTGAGGCGCCGCTGTTTGGCGCCAGGATCATCAAATACGTCTGGGCGCCGGTCTTGCGCAGCTCGGCAGCGGCGGTCTTGAGGTCATCGGTACCGGCTGGCGCAGGTACGCGCCCAATGATTTCGACCTTCAGCGGCCCGGCCAGCTCGTCTGCCATGGCCAAGCCGCTCTTGCCGAAGGGGATGTCCTGGTAGACGACCGCAAGCCGGGAAATGCCCAAGGTGGACAGGTGGCCGAGAATGCGCTCGATCTGAGCCCTGTCGCCCGCATGTACATGGAAGAGCCATGGGCTGCCGGGCTGGCGCAGGCTCTCTGCCCCGGGCGTGACCCCGATCACCGGCACCTCGATGCGATCGAGCAACTTCTCCTTGAGCATGGTCGAGACGTTGACCGAACCCAGTATGTTGACGAACGCCACCGGCTTGTCACGCTTGGCCACGAGTTCAAGCAAGCGCAGGGTTTCCTCTGTCTTGTACTGATCATCTTCGCGGACAAACCGGATCTTTGCTCCGTTGACGCCCCCTTGGGCGTTCACGAGTTCGAAACAAGCCTTCGCTCCCACGAAGTTGGCGATCCCGTTGGGTCCCAGTGGCCCGGTCATGGGTCCGACCTGGGCCACGACCAGTTCTGAGGCGGCGTGACTCGACCACGCACACGCAATACCCGTCACGCCCACCAGCAGGTCACGTCGATTCATGGTTTTCTTTCTGGGGCCGGCCGCTGGGCCAAACCTTGTCTCGCTGTTGTTGGTTGATGGTACGACAGACCCTGATCGTTGGCCGAGAGCGGCAGGTGCGGCGAGATGCTGGGCGTGTGGATCAAGCCAGCGACGGCGCGAGCCTCGTGGACGAGACGCCAACAGGACCGCGTCGTCCGTAGCGCTGCACGGATGGCAGGCTACCTTGACGTGCACTCGAAGCTGGCGGCCAAGCTCGGATCACCGGCGCCCCGGTATCGCGGCCATTCGGGCCATTCGCACAGGGGTCGCGCTCTCACCGGCTTGAAGGGCGGCTTGGCGTCCTGCTCCGTCACCGTGAGTTCCGCCGGTGCACGGCCGCGTTCGACCCAGGCGCTCAGCACTTCGAGCATGTCGACGTTGGCCGGTGCGCCTGTGGCGACGTGGTCCACACCCGGCGCAGTGAACAGGCGAACGAACTCGCGTGCCTTGGGGCCTATCGCTCCCTGCACGCTTTCGATGTACCGAATCCCGGCGTAAGGACTCTGCGCATAGTCTGCCAAGTGCTCGAGCACGATCAGCTTGCCTCCTCGCGCGTGGAATGCCGACAGGTCGGGATTCGTCGAGTCCATCAATGCGGAGACTTCGCGAATGCGGGCAGCGACGCTGTTCGGATCGGCGACCAGGCTGCGGGGATCCGTGCCGAGGCTGCGGGCATAGAAGTGCTGCAGCGCCCCGGCCCCGAAGAACCACGCGATGCCGTTGCCTGGCAGCACCGGCGGGTATGCGGGCGCAGCGGTGCCCGTCCACCATGCGCGCCAGCCGCCGGCAGAGCCCGAGGGCGGTGTGTTTTCGCCGCCGATCCCCCATCCCGGGTATTCCGTCAAACCGTTCGCCAGCGCCATGGGGAACTTGAACGGCGAGCGCAAGGTTTCGATCGCGCGCACCTGGGCTTCGTTGAGACACGAATCGGCGGCGTCGCCGGATTTGCACAGCAACTGGCGTGGCTGGAACTGCCGGCGGCAGCCTTCGACGTTGCTGATGATGCCGTCCGCGACACCGTCGAGGGCGTCGCACGCGGCCAGTTGTGCGTCGTGAAAGAGCTTGACCTGTCCCGGGTTGAGCCAGGTATCGCCAAACGTCGCTGCTCCAGCGCGCGTTCCCGCGAACTGCAATCCAGTCCACGAGATCACCGGCACGCGGCTGAAGATGCCGTCGAAGGCGGCGGGGTATCGCTGTGCCATGGTCAAGGCTTCGCGGCCGCCTTCGCTGCTTCCCAAGAAGTACAACTTGTCGGGCGCGCGTCCATAGAAGCGCTGCATGAGCGCCACCGAGACATTGCGCACTTTGGGATAGGCCGCGTGCGAGAAATTGACCAGCATCTCGTCGTTCAACGCGAACGCCATCGGCGAGGTCCCGGGCCGAGTCTGGTGGCCAGAGTCGGTGCCCACGGTGGCATAGCCTCGTGCAAGAGGCCCGGGTGCGTCGAACGGTGCGCTCGGCAGCAGACCCTGAGCGGTGATCAGGGTGCCGTTGAATCCGCCTCCGCCGAACTGCACCGAGCGTCCGTTCCACGCGCCGGGCAGGTTCACCTGAAACAGGATCGGATCAGCGCTCGGGTCGATTGCTGCAATGCGGCCCACCACCTTGCAGAATGGCGGAGCCGCCGGCGCAATCGCGGCGGCGGGAAATGGCGCACGCTCGTTCACGGACAGTGTCGAGGCAGCCTCCCAGGTCGCGCTGTCGATGGATGCTGCGCCACTGGTCAGCCCCGACCACGCGACCTTGTCGGCGCGGACGCTTGCAGACTTCAGGGTCTCGCACGCTGCTTTCGAGTCTGAACCAAGGGGCGGGAGCAGCGGGGACGTCGCACATGCTGCGAGACAGACGACAGAGATCGCGCCACATATCCTCGCGAATCTGCTGAGAGTTGAACGGTCCACGATGTCTCCTTTTGTGTGGTCTTGCGGAATCAACCTTGCATTGGGAGAGCCGTAGCCTTCAGTGCTTCGCGACCGCCAGCCAGCGATCGAGACGCTCGCGATCGGCCATCAGCTCGGCGCTCGCGCCTTCGTGAACGACCATGCCGCGGTCCAGCACCACGGCGCGCTGCGTGATCGGCAGGATCATGCGCGGGTTCTGCTCGACGATGATCGCGCTCATGCCCTCGTCTCTCACCACGCGCGCGATCGAGCGCAACAGCTCCTCGACGATGATGGGCGCCAGGCCCTCGAGCGGCTCGTCCAGCAGCAGCAGCTTCGGGTTCAGCACCAGCGCACGCGCCACCGCGAGCATCTGCTGCTCGCCGCCCGAGAGCTGGTTGCCCATGTTGGCCTGGCGTTCCGCCAGCCGCGGGAACATCTCGTAGGCACGCGCCACCGTCCACGGCCCGGGCCGCGCCACCGCCGTCAGGTTCTCGTGCACCGTCAGCGACTTGAAGATGTTGCGCTCCTGCGGCACCCAGCCGATGCCGGCCGCGGCGCGCAGGTGCGGCGCCAGCGCGGTGAGGTCGACCCCCGCCAGCGCGATCCGGCCCGCATGGCGGCGCGTCACCCCGACCAGCGTGTTCAGCAGCGTCGTCTTGCCGGTGCCGTTGCGCCCCAGCAGCGCGAGCGACTGGCCCTGCGCCAGCGTCAGGTCGATGCCCTGCACCACCACCGCCTCGCCGTAGCCGGAGCGCAGGCCTTGCACGTTCAGGAGTTCAGCCATGGGCGGCCTCCTCGCCTTCGCCCAGGTAGACGGCTTTGACGCGCGGGTCGTTCGAGATCGCCTGCACGTCGCCCTCCGCGAACACCGCGCCATTGACCAGCACCGTCACGCTGCTCGCGAAGTTGAAGACCAGGTCCATGTCGTGCTCGATCAGCAGCACCGACACATCCGCCGGCAGCGCGTTCACGATGTCGAAGATCTCCTGGCGCTCGCCCTCGGGCACGCCGGCCACCGGCTCGTCAAGCAGCAGCACGCGCGGCTCGCAGGCCAGCGCGGTGGCAATCTCGAGCAGCCGGCGCTTGCCGTAGGCGAGGTGCTTGACGGGCTGGTTCATCACATCACTGAGGTGGAACTGCGCGAGCAGCGTCTCGCACGCCGGCGCGATGCGCGCGTCGCTGCCCAGCGGCTTCCACCAGCCGCCGCTGATGCCGAGGTGCGACGACACCGCGAGCGCGAGCGACTGCAGCGGCGTGAGTTCGCCGAACAGCTGGTTGATCTGGAAGGTGCGCACGACACCGCGGCGCACCCGTTTGTGCGGCGCGAGCTGCGTGATGTCCTGCCCGTCGAGCCAGATGCTGCCCGCGGTCGGCTCGAGCACGCCGGTCAGCAGGTTGATCAGCGTCGTCTTGCCGGCGCCGTTCGGGCCGATCAGCGCGCGGCGTGCACCCTTCTCGACCTGGATCGACACGTCGTTGGTCGGCGTGATGCCGCCGAAGCGCTTCAGCAGGCCGCGGGTTTCGAGAACTGTCGTCATGACTTCTTCCACCACGTCCACGGGCGCGTCAGCTTCTCGCGGCCGACGAGCACGAGGATGACGAGGAACAGACCGAGCCAGAAGTTCCAGTACTGCGGCGTCCAGGCCGAGACCAGGTCGTGCAGCAGCTTGAACACGATCGCGCCGAAGATGCCGCCGTACAGGTAGCCGGTGCCGCCGATCACGAGCACCAGCATGACCTCGGCGCTGCGGTGGAAGTCGAACACGTCGAGCGACGCGAAGCCGGTCGTCTGCGCGAGCAGCGCGCCGGCCGCGCCGGCGATGGCCGCGGCCACGGTGTAGACGACGACCAGGCGCGCGTTCACCGACAGCCCGATGCTCGCGGCCCGCAGCCGGTTGTCGCGCAGCGCCTGCAGCGAGGTGCCGAACGGCGAGTGCACGAGCCGGCGCGCGATCAGCACACAGACGATCAGCACCAGCAGCGTGTAGGCATACGCGGTGCGGCCGCCGAGGTCGAACTCGAACGCGCCGAACGGCGTGCGCAGCGGCCCCATCACGACGCCTTGCAGGCCGTCGGCGCCGCCGGTCAGCCAGTCGAGCTTGTTCGCGAGTTCGTACAGGATGGAGGCGACGCCGAGCGTCACCATCAGCCGCGTCAGGTCGGAGCCGCGCAGGATCAGCACGCTGCACAGCGCGCCCAGAACCGCCGCGGCGGCGATCGCGACCACCATGCCGACCCACGGGTCGGGCATCAC
>Ga0307517_10004360_pt1 | contig 21782 bp, 6 predicted proteins | sample 23_EM_MG_FD_194515 | JGI IMG/M metagenome (GOLD analysis project Ga0307517, IMG submission 194515) | Populus trichocarpa ectomycorrhiza microbial communities from riparian zone in the Pacific Northwest, United States - 23_EM | ecosystem: Host-associated > Plants > Roots > Unclassified | place... | reverse complement strand
AGGCATATAAAATTATAATTGAAAAAAAAAAGTTTATGGATTGCTATGAATTGTTTTAATGATTTAGGTGGCCTATATTTTGTAATTATACTTTTAATAACTCTCTCATTATATTACTTTTTTAATCTTTATCACTCTTCAAGGCGTGTGAATTGGTTGATCCATGTTTTTTCTATAATTAAATTAAATAGAAATTGTTTATCCATATCCATACCTTGGTCTGAATAATTATGGGTCCCATTTTCTTAACTAAGCTGACCATTGATATCCCTGGAAAATCAAATTTTTATTTTTAGGAAGATTAATTAAGTTTATGTATAAAAGATTTAATATTTTTTTATTAAGGGTATTAAAGTTTTTTTATTTTTTTAAATGTAGCAAAAACAATTATCCTTAAAATCAAGAAAAAATAAGTCATTAGTAATATATATATATATATATCTCAATTTGATCATTTTAGAAAAGCTAATTAATTCTAAATTCAAAATGTTTTTGGTGTGTGCTACCCTATTATATAGGAGGTGTTCATGTTATTTGAGTGGGTCATGTGACATCCTTTGATGGTCAAAATTGTCATTTCACAATGTTATTAGAAGCATCATTACGTTCTCTTTCTCTTAATGCGGTGCATGTCTATGATGGTTTGTTAGTTTGTCATCAGTAAGCTTTTTTTCTTTTTTTTTCTCTGTCATCTCCCAAAAATTATAGATTGATCCTATTTGTTGTTGATATTTCAATTTTAGTCTTTATTATTTTGATTTTTAATTTTTTTCCTTGGTCCTTTTGTAAGAGTTTTATTTATTTTCAATTTAGACCTTTAATTTCAATTTGTCATATATTGTTTTCTTTCAATTTAATCATTATTCTTTTGATTTTTAATTTTTTTTCTTTGTCATTTTATAAAGGTTTTATTGATTTTTAATTTCATCATTTAATCCAAGTTTATGGTGTATTATTTTTTCCAGTTTGATCCTCATTCTTTTGATTTTTGTTTCCTTTTATTAAAGTTATTTTTCTTTTTAATTTTAACATCTAATAAAAAGTTTGTAGTGTCTCTCTAATCTATTTTAGTTTTCACCATCATTCTTTTAATTATCATTTTTATTTTAGATCTTTTTATGTAATTGATTTTATTTTCGATTTCATCCGTCAACATTTAATTTGTTGGGGATAGGCTTTGCGGTTTTACCATGTTTAGTTCTCCTAGTCATTAGTTTTTTTTCTCACTTCTATTTTTTTTCTTTTATTGAATCAATTTTATGTGCGTCTCTTTCTATTATGATTTGATTTAATATAAAAAAATTAATTTTAATAAAAAAATTTATTGAATACAACCTGGTAAATAACTCGTGTTGTGAGATCAAATATCTTGATTTATATTTGTCTCTTATTTTTTTCAATTTTGTTTTTAGTTGTCATTAATATTTTTTTTATTTTTTTACACAAATAATTCTTAATTTATTTAGTTAAATAGATGTACAAGATTTTCGATTTATATTTAGAATTGTTTTATATAAAAAAACACATATTAAAAAAATCCGACGCACGACACGTATCAAATAGATAGTCTCGATATTTTTCAAATGGAAATCTACCTGAACGGCACATGAATGTTAGTTTCCTTAAAAAAAAGATAATAAAGAAATTTGAAGTTTACAGTAAGAAAATCAACAAGGAAAGAGAAATTATTATATTATATTATATTAATGGGAAAAGAAAGGAACTGGTGGCCGTCCCCTTTAGTGTTTAGTTACCCAAATGACCTTCCTTTTTTATTAATGGCTCAAATCTAATATTAGTATTTAATCTTAATTTATTACCACGGACATGTTCTTGCTTTTGTTTTTCCTACTGTATTAGCGACATGTATCTAGAGATTGTTGGGAGTTTTTTTAAAATGTTTTTTTTTAATATATTAAAATAATTTTTTTTAATTTTTTTTATTATTATGAAATTATTTGAAAATATAACAAAAATAAATTTGAATAAAAAAATAATTTCTTTAAAATACAAAAATAAAGTTCCCCTTAGTCTCCCTTCGTGAAGATTTATGTATAGATTCTGAAAAAAACATATGAAAATAACTGTTTCACAGCCATAATCACAGCCTAAGAGCCCATGAAAAAGCATGCTCAGACAGATGAATTTTGATTGCATTTCTGCAAATAAGGAACAAATCCAGGGCGATCAAAGAAGGTAAAATCCCAACTGTCCCTCACTTCCCAAGCTCTCACGTTTCACTTACAAACAACTATCTGTACACGCTTTCTTACATAGTTCACTCTCTCCGAGGCTCACTTCCCTCTGTCTCTCTCTCTCTCTCCACAATGTCTCTCTCTGTCTCTCTCACCTCACTGCCACCAAAGCCACCGCTCTTCCTCCCTCTCCTCCTCCTCCTCCTCCTCCTCCTCACCACCACAGCTGAAGCTGCCACTGTCACCGCCAATGCCACTCTACCACCCTCTCCCTCCCCTACGGCCTCCCCTACTCCACCCACCACCAAAACTCCCTCTCCTTCCATTCACTCCACTTTGGACCCCAAACAACTTAGAGCCCTCCAATCTTTAGACATCCCAACAGCTAAAGACCCTTGCTCGCAACCCTCTCCTCACAACGCCACCATTTGTGACTCTTCATCCCCATTCCGCCACCTAGTCTCACTTCACCTCTCCAACTGCTCCTCTGACCTCTCTCTCTCTTACACTGCCCTCAAATCCCTCTCTACTCTACAATCTCTCTCTTTCACCAATTGTCCTGTTACTCCTATTAGATTCCCTCTAGATCTTGCTCTCTCTCTCCGTTCTTTCACTTGCATTCACTCTCTTAAACACCTCACTGGTGTTGGGCTCGCTCACTTTGTCAATCTCACTGATCTCACTGTAAGTAATGTGCCAGTCAATACTAGTGGTCTTTATGTGGTTCTTGGTAATATGCATAAGCTTAGGTCCGTTACTATCTCCAATGCTAATGTCACCGGCTACATACCAAAACATCTGCTTTTCAATCTTACCCACATTGATTTTTCAGGTAATGGGCTTAAAGGAAGGATACCCAGTTCCATTACACTTCTTGAAAATCTTGAAAGTCTCAATCTTTCCTCTAATGCACTTACTGGGGGAATCCCCAGTAATTTTGGTGACTTGATTTCACTAAAGAATGTATCTTTAGGGTCCAATTCCTTATCTGGGGCGATCCCGGATTCAATATCAGCAATACCTGATTTAGCTCATGTTGATCTGAGTTCAAATCAGTTGAATGGGACAATACCAAAGTTTTTTGCAGAAATGAAGAATTTGAGGTACTTGAATCTTGGGAACAATGAGTTTCATGGTGTTTTGCCTTTCAATCTTACTTTTATGAAGAGATTGGCTGTGTTCAAGGTTGGTGGAAATAGCAATTTGTGTTACAATCATACGATTTTGTCTTCAAAATTGAAGCTTGGAATTGCTCCTTGTGATAAGCATGGATTGCCATTGTCACCACCTCCTGCAAAGGATGATTCATCAGGAGATGATAGTGGGAGTGATTCATCAGATTATGATGATGAAAGTGATGATTCCAGCAGCAAGAAAGAGGGTCACCATGGACCTAATAAGGTTGTTCTTGGTGTGGCAATTGCGCTATCATCCATAGTTTTCCTAATAGTATTCCTTATTCTTCTCAAAAGGTGTGGTTAATTAGAAGGTAATGTTGTTTGTTTAGAATTTAGAGTAGAGAAATGCTGATTACTAGAAATCATTTCGATTGTTTAATTGGCTATACACTTGAGCATGAAGAAGAGTAGCTGTAAAGGCGAAAAAAGTGAAAAGGAGAGGGTGAAATCATTATTTGGGGGGGTTATTCTTCGCTGCTTTGATCATTGGATGGAGAAAAGAGCAGTGATTTCTATTTTTTATTTACTCTGAATTTAGCCTTGTGGATGAATTATTTCCATTCTGTAGAGGGGAAAAAGTGGTCCATTCTAATGTTGTATCATGAACCCAAGAATTATTTTTTTCCCACTTTCGTTAATTCGGCGCATGTTTGATCCTGCCAGTTTCCATTTAATTTTGAAATTTTGGCCTTTCTGTTCATCCTCTATGATTTGGATTGTTTATTGCATTGATAGAGCCCCACATAGGAGGTTCTCTTAGCTGTATGTTAATAATAAAGCCAAAGTTGTAGCCCACAAGTTATTCACTCTCTTTGGGTGTTAAAAGTGATTAGGAAAAATGTTCCCACCGAATCACAAGTCACAAGAGACTGGAAACGAATGCGACTAGAAGAATGTTGATTTTTTAAGGTCATATGGAAAACAAAGGCTATTGATTTCACAGACAGCCCCGTGCTATAGCTGTCCACATTACAACTTGAAGATTGCAAATGGTTGATTGGCATAGAGTTCTTGCTGCTGCTACATTGGCCTTCGTTTGTTTCTCGTTTCATCTCATTCTGCAGCCTTGAAATGTCTATTTCCTTTGCGGCTGACAGATTGTTTTATGTCATCGCATGCATTCTTTGATGCCAACGTTGTTTCCGTAGAATTTCTATGAACTGGATGATGTTCTTCCATTCTGCAGTCACTATTCTGTTAATTTCCTTAGTTATGAGATTACATAAAGGAGTGAAAATCACATCTTTTTTCTGTTGTATCAGTTATTATTAAGAAAAAAACTAAGAGCTGTGGCAAAAGTTTCGGTCACCAAGTTTTCTCCTAATGTTCCACAATGTTTTTTTTTTTTTTTCAATTTATTTCTTTGACATTGTATTTATTTGGGATTAGACTTAGTTGTCTAGATTAGAGGATTGGGTGGTGTTGAGAAATTTTTTTAATCACCTAGGTGATACTAGTTTGTTGAGGTAAATGAATTTTTATTGATTTAAAACAATGACAGTTTGGGTTCTGAATTTGAACATTAAAAAATATTCAACCTTTTTATTCTTGTTAGTATCAAGGATTGAATTGCACGGGTAGGGAAAAAAGTTCAAGTTTTTTTTTTTACTTGTTTTTGTTTTTGTTTTTTTGATTTTTTACATTGCTTTTATTAATTTAATAATTTGTTTTGGTTATCTAAATATGAAAAACTTGCAATATCGAGAAAAAATTATGGCCCTTGGTTAAATCTTGGTTTGACAAAATAAAATTATGTTGATCTAGAATAATTAAGGTTTAAGGGATTAAATTTGAAACTAAAATAAATGTGAACTTTTAGGAGAGGTGGGTAGGAATAACTTGGTTGGCACATGCAACCCATATGTTAGCATGTAAGGGAAGATGTCACGCTCTGGCGACACGTGTGGACGTGGCTTCCTTCGGTGTTAGAATACCTTTACCATTTTTTGTGGTGTTAGAAATGACCCAACAAAGGCGCTTTCAGGCGAGGTGGTGTGCGTCAATGAATAGGTGACGGTGAGGCTTTGATGACCTTTTTCTTTTTTTTCCTTCCTCGTTTCTCTTGTCTTCTTAGACGTTGATCTATCCAAAATTACAATATGTCATATCATTTTGTTTTTATGTCAAATTAATTTTTATTTTTTTATTGTTATTTGTTTTTGTTTTAAGTTTTTGTTTTTAATTTCATCATTTAACTTTGAGTTTATTAAGAATTGAGCTTTTTTTTTTTTCCATTTTTCCTTCTACAAGTAGTCCTGATCTCATGTCCCGGATCAAATTTTGTTGATTTTTTTATGTCTTTTCTTTAATTGTTTTCAATTCCATCCTTCAATATTATGCTAATTTAGAATTGAGCTTCGCAATTTGTTTTTGTTTTTCTTTCTACGAGATTATCTTAATCTCATGACTTAGATCGCAAGTTTAACTAGTTAACTCGGGTTGACTCAAGTTTTTTTTTTGTCATTTTGTTTTAAATTGATTTTTCTTTAGTTTCATCATTCGATATTGGATTGATTTGTGAATTGATTTTTTTTAATGTTGTCTTTCAACATTGGGTTGACTGAGAATTGAGCTTTATTTTTTTCTATGAGGTTATATTATTCTCATGTCATGGGTTGCATATGTAGCGGTTTAACGTAGATTGACTCGGGTTGCTTTTTGTTCTTTTTTTTTTAAAATAAATGTTTTTCTTCTAGTTTCTCCCTCTAATATTTTATTAGTTGGTCTCTTTTTTTTAATTCTTAAATGAATTAAAATGTATTTTAGATATTATTATTTATTAAATTTCATTTAGTTTTTTCTTTGCTATCAAGTAACCTTATAAATATCTTTTCAGAATATTGATAAGATATCTTTTCATAATATGTTATTCGGTATATCACCATCTTAATATTTTAAAGGTATGCCATCCATTATACATCATGTTCTGAGTTCATGATAGAATTGTTTTGCTATAAAAATGTTCACAACGTCTTTATAGTTTTTTTATATTTAAAAGAATAATATGACCCTTAGTATAACACAGACCAAGAATCTAGTTTATTCTTTAAGAAATTATGATCCAAACTGTATTTAGAGTCTTGCTAGCTTTTTATGTTTAATCCCTCCACTCATTTATTTAAGGTGGTCACTTTTTCAATAACATATGTGTCACATATTGGATTCAAATAAAATTTTCCATGAAGAATAAAGGGACAAAAAAAACATAAATGAAAAATCAATATAACATCAGATCTTATTTATTATTTAATGAAAGAAAATAAACAATAAGGGTTAAAAAGAAAAATAATGTGATGGTTATTGTTTTATGACTAAAAAGACAGACAATAAAGACAAAAGAAACATGTTTTTTCATACTTACTACTTTGAAAATATATAAATTCACTCTAAAAGTTTAATAAAAAATTTATTTTATGTTTTTATTTTTGTTTTTATCTTTTTTATCAAATATGTTTATGTCATTTTTAACTTGAGACACTTACCAAGCATAACCTTAAGACTACTTACATCATCTTGAGAAAAATCTTTAAGTGTATCGACCCTTATCCAACCCAAAATAATTCAAATGATTGTCTAGTACACTTCGGTGGCGGGGAGCAATGTGGAAGCTTGTGAAACCACCTACAACTTCAACAACCATAAGACTTGTATGAGACTAATTGCTCTAATGATCTCTCTATTCTTTTGCCTATTCCATTAGTCTTTCGACCTCACTATTTAAGGTCTCTTACGACTGTGGATATGCTACTCATACTATCTAGCAGTAGGATTCTAAATGAGCATTTTAGAGTACCTTGAAAAATTCTTGAAAATAAAGTTCTGAGATAAAAATCTTACTTGTCCAATTATTGGGAATGTGAATCTAATAAAGGAACCTATGGCTTTAATTCCTTAGGCCTAGAAAATAGATTTATTTATTTCCTCAATTTTCACCTGCATAGATTTACCAAGATTAACCCAAACTGAGTCTCCATTCTATGCTCCATCTCCACTAATGTTAGACTTCTAACTCCAACCAAAATAATGTTTTGCAAAAGTACCCACCTATAAATAAATAAAAAGGCACCAAGTCCCATCTTATCAATATATGAATAAAAAAAGATGGAAGTATAATTGAGAATTTGAAATATTTTTATACCTATTACTTACCAAAAGCTTACGTTTACACAATGAAAAAGAAGAAAATCAAATTTATCAGCGATGATACAAGAAAAAATAACTTAAAAAAAAGATTTAGTTGTTTTGGGCCTTGCTTAAATGGTTAGAGATTCTACCCATTTAGGCTAAGCTCAAACGAGTAGGATTATGGTCCATGCACAAAACCTTCATGCATATTTTCTTTATTTGTTAACCCATGCTTATGCATAAACAATTCTCCTCGACCATGCAAAATAAGAAATTAAATGCACAAGGTTACCATGGTAGGAGAAAGAAGAGAGAAAATAGAAAAGAAAGAACAAGTTACTAGGTCATACTAGAGCTCTGATTTTGACATCACTAGAACCATAAAAAATATCTTGACGAGACAAACCCGTTGCCACCTTAGAATACATTTTTTAGAGGATGGAGTGGGCCTTATGCTCTACAAAAAAAAAAGAGAAGCTACCCACTCGTTGGCTATTTAGGTTAACCTAAATTTCCAGCATCCTAACTATTTGGGTCCTAGAACGGTTATAAAATTACATTGCAAGGTATATTCTCATGTATTAAAGATACAAAGTAAAAAATGAATGCGATGCTAAAATTTGAGTCCTGGAACAATTATGATTTAACCCGATAAGGCAGAGACTTCCTCATGAAGGGAGATTTGCCTTGAACTTTAGATAGCCCAACGGATCAAAACATAACTTAGAAAAACAATCAATCAATAATACAACTAACCATAAGTTAGGTCATTGAGGGTGATGCATCTTCCCCTTGCAAAACTAGTCCCTTACTTGGACTCTCCTAGACCATTAGGTTTCCCAGTGACCATGATACTAGGTGACAACTCCTTCAAAACCATAATTTTATGATTACTCCCAAACCTTTTTAATCTAGAAGGGAAAACCCGCCATTTAATGTTGTGCACGCCATGACACTAGCCATGAAAAACCCAATTTCTATTTGAAGTTTTTCTATAATATCATCAATTGGCAAGAAAAAGGATAAGAGTAAGCCAATGAGAGATTGATTGATGAAAAAAAGAAGAGAAGAAGATAAAGAAATAACTTAGAAATTTTAACTTCCAATCTTTTCCCAACATGATTTAGTTTACTTTTTTCATTAAATAATTAATTAACTAAGAAACTAAAATAAAATATATTTTCACTGTATTTTAACATTGTTCATTTATTATAGAAATGTTATTTTTATAATTGTTGGCCTTTTTTATATAATTGTTTTGGCTTCATATTTGGTTTTTTTGACATCGTATCTGTCTTTATCCCTTTTGTTCTTATCACAAAACAACTAGAAGATACTTTTATTGATTAAAACACACCTATACCTTTCCTCTACTTTATTTCTCCAAAGACATATGAGACCAATGATGTAGAAACATCAAGACCAACCTTTAAGAACACAACCTTTCTCAATTACTTTTTCTATGAACTAACAAGTGAAGCCCCATATAGAAAAGAAAAACACACCCTCTCTCTACATTCTAATGTTATTTTTTTCTTTTTTCTTTTTTTTTTATTTTCTTTCATTTAATCATATAGACCTTCACCAATGAAAAAACTAGAAAAGATGGGTAAATAAGAATGAAACAAGAAAAAAAACAACATAATAGGTAAGAAAAAAAGAGTAAAAATAATTAAAAGCAAGCACTATTGTAGATGCAACCTCCATCACCACAACCACCACCTATGATGATACGATATGCTTTTTAAGAGTTTTTTCATCGAAATCATCAAAGTCAAGCAAGATAATGAAGTCACCAAGTCTTCTTTTGTACTTAATTCTATTTATGCATAGATACATGCATTTGAATCATAATTGGTGTTTTATTTAGGTTTTATGATTTTGAACCAAAAATAGAATTTATCTACTTCTATGTGATTTGGATATAACTTTTGCTTTTCGATCAATCAGTTAATTATTTGATATGTTAATTATGAAGATTAAATTGTGGATTTTGGATATGAATTACTCAAATTTATTTAATCACTCAAATAATATTAATTATTAATTAATTTTTGAGAAATTAATATGTGATTGACTTGAATTTATTTAATCAATTTTTAAAGATAGATTATATTATTTAATTATTGAGAGAATATTGGCTAAAAAAGGAAAGATCCTTTTCTTTTCTTTTCTTTTCTTTTTGGTGGGATTTGTTTCTTGAATTTTTTTTGGCAATTAAAGGAAAGAGAGGAAATGAGACTAGTGACATCTAATGTTATATTTGATTTTTCTATTTTTTTTCCACATTTCCCCTTTATTTTTTGTGGTTGGAAATTACATTTCAAGTCAACATATGACACATGTAATCAAATAATTGGTTATATGTTAGTCAAATAATGTTGGTAGGTCAATTTCATTGAAATGAGTGATGGAGTTGGATGAAGAAACTAACATGAATGGGATTGTTTAAACATAGAGTTTAGTTTGGACTATAATTTTGTAAAGGAATTAGAACAAGCAAAAACTGATAGCATATATAGTGACACAAGGTGATTCTCACTCTGAAATCAAGAGGAGGACAAAAGCCAAATTGGCATTGGTTGATGGGATTATATAAATGGAAATTAAGACATAGAAAGTCTATAAAAAATGACAAATATTACGACAAACATTATATGGGTTCATTTGTTGTGTTAGATAAGTTGTAGTCCCAATTCGGTGTAGGCTCCTCTGGGTGTGATTTGAAACACACGAGCGTGTGAGGTCCTGTATTGTTTAGCATGGCACCATACCATGACGATGAATTGCTAGGGCAATGGAGCTCGAGTAGGTTTTAAGTAAGCCCTTCCTTCTACATTCAAGATTTTTAGGACTAAGACCTGCTGCTTAGCTCCTAATACAGAAAATGTTAGCAAATATTGGGTTCCATTATCTCTTTAATTAACTTATTATGCAACCATTGTTTTAGTTTCAAAACATTGTTAGATGTATTAGCTGACAAGAAATTATATGCAGTTCAAGTCCTACCTATTAGATACTTATAAGAGATAAGTATATAAGTAGGAACTATATATATAATTATAGGATTCATGTCGCATCAAAACGTTGTTTCTAAATGTTCTTGATTAATACTCTATCATGACTAAACATTAATTAGAGCAGTTAAGATCGGTACCTATAAACTAATGTATGAGGGATACCAAGACCTAATATGTTGATACTTTGTCAGATGACATGTGTACTGAAATGACCCATTTAATAATTTTATATGGAGAGATCATTTATTTCTATGAAAAAACTCACATGACGGTTGTGTAAGTCATACTTGAACTTGAGATCACTAAGTTATTTTATATAAAGAACGTTATGTTTTAATCTTGTTACACGTCGTCCTAATCAAGTGTAACAAACAGACAAGTATTAGGTATAATATGAATTATATGAAGGAATTAAAATAATCAAGATAACATTCATCACTCAATATGAATTAGAAAAAATATTCCACATGTTCTCAAATAGTATTGATTGTAAATCCCATCAAATAGTATTCTTCACTCTATATGATTGGACAAAGTAGACACACTTTATGCTATAATGTTTAAATCAGAACATTATTGATTAAGAGATAATAATTACACTGAAAACTAGTTACTAAAAGGTTAAGTCAAATCACTTATTACTTTTCTAATATTTGAAGGATTATGAAAGGTTGCTAGACATTGTACTTGATCTTCAAATATAAATCAATCAATTATTGAATTGATAATAAATTAATTTGTTTAATTTACTGAATCATATTTTATTTACGATTATGATTTATATTTGAGCCAACTTATTAGGGAACCTAATGGGTGACATACATAAAAACCATTACTCAGAATATAAATTGTGATGATTAATTAATTGTGACTTGATTGTAAATACATTGGCACACCTGGTTGTGCTATGCACATAACTAGTTGTTGCAGAGCAACCATGCATGAGGTTATTGCCTCGTGCATGGTGGTTGCGTAGAGTAATGACAGCTATGGTTTTCGCTACAAACACTGGGTAGAGCACCAACAACCATTGTTGTGGTTGCTTTGGCGGTGGATATTATGCCCATTGTCGGTAACAACCAAGGAGGAGGAAGAGATGAAAGACAGAATTACGATTATGCTTGTGGAGCAATATTTTAGTGTTATAGGTAAAATAATGTGTTTGCCCCTGCTTTTTATACCTAATTACAATGGGTATTTTGACACAGAATTATCATTATGTCCTTGCCATTTATTCTTTATTACAATAGGTATATTTGGGACAAAATTATGGATTTACCCCTCTATATATAAGATATTGATTTTATATTTTAAAATTGAAACCCAAATTAAATTAATTGTAGAATTAATTTTCTTAATTGGATTAGGATTGAATTAAAACATTTCATTCATGATTTTGATTTTTTTTGTTATCCTAATTGGATTATGATTTAATTAAATAATTTTAGAAAAATAGTTTTTCTAAATAGCGAGAGTTTTTAAGGGATAAAGTTTTATTTATTTGATCCTAAAATAGTTTAGGATGTTAATAAGAATTTTAATATGATTAACGTTTTTATTAAACTTTCAAAAATGGTTTTTAGAGAAAATTTGTATTAAATAAAATTTATTTTGTTTGAAAAATTATTAAATTGGATTTGATTTAATATTTTTAAGTGTTAGAAATATCATTTTAAAATTGCACATAAAGCCAATAATTAGAATTGAAGCATGCATATATTAAATTATGCCTATTTATATGTTTTTATGCATGATGGATGATTATGGACATCAAAAGACCAATGTGATTTTTTTTTATGGTTGAATGGTTGTGATATTAAATAGGGCTTGTGTGTCCTGCCTTTTCTCTATTTTTCTTCTAGGTTGTAAAACTATTTTCTTATCTAATTCCCCTTGAACGTAACTTGAGGTTTCTTTTACAATTATGTAAATGTTATATCATTTAAAAATGTAGGAATTTAGATAAGAAAAACAATTTTTTAATCCAAGACAAAGAAAGAACAGAGGTGAAGGCTACAATTATAGTGCTCGTAAAGGACTTATGAAGGTTTGCAGCAGTTCCTAGGTTTTGACCACTTAATTCCCTTCGATGGCTTAAGAAAATTGGTTTAGATATATCTATAATCATTCAATTAGAATAATATGTTAGGGGTATGTTTATATATAATTGTTGTATATGATATATCATTAACGTCATGAAATGAGACTTCATTAAAATAATAAATCCCTCGTTAATATATTAAGTACATGTTGAGAACATGATTTGTTACCTTTTGATTTTATATGTATAAAACCAGATTTCTATTCATGGATAATTTGTTGAGCTACTCCAGGTTATTGTTAATTGGATATGTTTAATGCTATAAAATTGGATCCTACTTAACTAACTTATATGAGTTACATATGATCATATAGCATTAAAGGTATAGTTAGGCGAAACATATATGATATGTTTACATCAAAAGTCATCACCTAACTGATATAAGAGTCACATAAAGATTTGATTGATAAGCTATGTTATCTACCTAATTTAGTTTATTTTGGTTTGTTGAGTTACTTAAGGTCATATAAATTAAATAAGATCTTAGCCCACAAGAAGATCTAAGCAAGATTTCTTGGATTAATAGTGAGGGCATTAATTTACTGGAAAATAATGGGAGATCAAATTATGATTAAAAGTCTTATCTAAATTTGGTTATAAATATGTATATATGAAACTAATACTTGTTATCTTTACGTGAATAGGTTGATAGATTACCATGAGTAAAAATAAATATATCCTTACATAGCATATATAATGTTAATAAATTAACTAAACCAAACTTCTTGAACTGATACCAAATATAAGAATTGTTGTCAAACAAGAAAGAATGTTATATGTTCTTGAAAATCCATTTCTCATTGTCCTTGATGAGGACGCTGATAACAAAGTTAAGGGTGATTATTAACATCATGTCACTTGAACTTCATACACAATATAGGAATATGGATGCCCATATAATAATTATGCATCTTAAAGAGTTGTTTAATGTGGCTAGTAAGACTAAAATGTATGAGATCTTTAAGAAATTGTTTTGCTACAAGATGATAGAAGGTTCCTTGATTAACACTCATATGTTGAGGATAGTTAGGAGTGATTATCAACATTATATCACTTGAACTTCATACACAGTATAGGAGTATGTATGCCCATATAATGATCATACATCTTAAAGAGTTGTTTAATGTGGCTAATAGGACTAAGATGTATGATATCTCTAAGAAATTGTTCTGTTGTAAGATAATAAAAGGTTCCTTGATGAACACCCATATGTTGAGGATGGTGATTGGTTATTTTAAAAATTAGGTCAATTAGGCTTCGTCATGAATTATGAGTAGTGTTGACTTGGTCTTGCGGTTTAAACATGAAATCCTACTATAAGCATTAAGTAAGACAAATGTATTTGTCATCATTATAACAAGGAAAGCAACTATAGGAGGAATTACAAAGATTCTTGTAACTATGAAAGCTAATAAGCTTATTGAAACTTCTACTTCATGTGTGTTTATGATTGAATAAAGCTAAAACGGACATATAAGTTGGTAATGAAGTAAGGGTTGTTGTATTAACTTTGTCAAATGGACTGATATTAGAACTTAATAATTGTTATTTTATTTTAGCACTTTTTAGAAATATCGTGTCTATTTTTGAATGGATTTAAATTTATTATTAAGGAAAAATATTGTTCATTTTATAAAAATGATATTTATTATGGATCTAGTATTCATACAAACGGTTTTTATACATCTGATCTTGAAATGCCCATGTTCAATATAAATAGCAAGAAGAACATATTAGATAATCAATATTCATATTTTTTATGGCATTATAAATTATGTCATATCAATAAAACAAGAACCACTAAGTTAGTAAACAAGGATATTTGATCCTTTTGATTATGAGTCATATGAAACTTGTAAAGCTCTTTACTGAAAGAATAAACAATCTAATGAATTATTAAGTGTATATAGACCAATAATGATTTGTGTCATAGATGTATATATATGTTTCATCATTTATGACCATATTAGATATGGTCATGTGTATTTAATGAAAGTCTGAATCACTTAAAAGATTCAAAGAGTTTAAAAATAAAGTTGAAATACAAATTGGAAAGAGTATTAAGATACTTGGATTGGATCAAGATGGTGAATACTTTAGCCAATATTTTTAAAATTATCTTAAAGAAAATGAGATTCCCTCATAATAGATACCTTTTGGAACATCACAATATAATGGAGTTTCTGAAAGGATAAATTGTACTTTTTTAGATATGGTACAGTCCATAATGAGCTATGCAGACCTTTCATATTTCTTTTAGGGTTATGCCCTACAAATTAGTACTTACCTTTTAAAAAGGGTTCAATCAAAATCTATTAATAAGACTCCATATAAGATATAAAATAGTAGAAGACCAATCTTATCATACTTAAAGATTTGAAATGTAACATTTATATTAAGCATATTATATCTAAAAAGTTAGGAGATAAGTCATATAAATAAAAGTTTATGGGATATCTAAAAGAAACTATTGATTATTATTTATATCATTCCGTTGAGCAAAAATATTTGTCTCAAAACATGCTATATTTCTAAAGAAAGAGTTTGTTCTTGAAAGGAGTAGTGAAAGAAAAACAGAAGTTTAAGAACCATAAACTAACATCTAAATAGAACCTAAGCCTATGACTATAACATTGGGTGTTCATCCTAAAGCTGAATAAACATAAGAACTACATAGATTTGGTAGGACACATCATGTACTAATAAGATATGAACTTCTTATGGAAGTTAAAAATGATGAGTTTCTTATATTTAATGAGCCTATCAATTATATAGAACCAATATTTGGTATTGATTATAAGAAATGAATTAAGGTCATGAAATCTGAAATGGATTTTATGTACACCAGCAAGGTATGAACCTTGGTTGATCCACTTGAAGGGATAAAACCATTTGGATGTAAGTGGGTCTTAAAAAAAATACTAATATGAATTATACAAATGTACAAAGCTAAACTAGCTATTAAATGTTATAAATAAAGACAAATAGGTTAACTTTAATGAAACTTTCTTTTCTGTAACTATGTTAAAATCTATAAGGATTTTGCTTCTTATAGCCGCATACTATAATTATAAGATTTGACAAATGGATTTCAAAACTGTATTTCTAAATGGAAATCTTCAAGAAGATGTGTATTTGACATAACTTGAAAGTTTTAAATCTAAAGAATTTGCTAATAAAATATGTAATAAAAATCTATTTATGGACTTAAACAACCTTCAATGAGTTGGAATATTCATTTTCATGAAATAATCAAACAGCTTGATTTCATCAATAATATGGACGAGTCTTGTGTTTATAAAAAGGTTAGTGGGAGTATATTTGTTTTTCTAATATTATATATAGACAACATATTATTAACAAGAAATGACATTTCTTTACTATAGTTAGTAAAGACCTAGTTATCTAAAAATTTCTCCATGAAAGATACGAGAGAAGCAACCTATATACTAGGAATAAAGATTTATAGAGATAGATCTAAAAGGTTGCTTAAATTATCTCAATCCACATACATATATAAGATGCTAAAACAGTTTAGCATGGAAGAATCCAAAAGAGGATACTTACCAATTTCATATAGGATATATCTCTCCAAGGATATGTACCTTAAAATAAAAATTAAGATAGATAGAATAAAAATGATTCCATATACTTTAGGTATAAGATCCATAATGTATGTGATGTTATGTATAAGACTAGATGTAACTTATGTTTTAATCATAACAAATAAATATCAATTTGATCCATGTGAAAGTCATTAAAAGCTAGTTAAAAATATTCTTTAAGTACTTGAGAAGAGCTAAGAATATTTTTCTAGTTTATAGAGAATATGAACTAGCAGTACATGATTATTTGGATGCTAGTTTTCAATTAAATATTGAAAATAAAAAATTCAATATGATTATATTTTACTTTAAATAATGGTGATATAAGTTGAAAGAGTTCTAAATAAGAGACCAAATTAAGTGCTACAACTAAAAATGAGTATACCTCTACATTTGAGAGGACAAAAGATGTTGTTTGGATAAAAAAGTTCATCACTGAACTAAGTGTTATTCCTAGCATTGTTGGTCCAATAATCTTGTATTGTGATAACAATGAAGTTATTGCATAAGCAAATGAATCAATTTTTCATCAATGATATAAAAATATACTCAAACAAGTTTATTTGATTAGAGAATCATATAAAGAAAATATATTAAGATATAATGAGTACCTACTAAATTTTTTTTTTGTTGATCCCCTTGCTAAGCCACTACCCTAATAAAAACATTATCATCAAGTAGAGAAATATCATATTTGATACATGAGTAATTTGTTTTAGTGCAAATGAGAGATTGTTAATATATATGCCTTGTAGCTAAGTGATTGGTTGTATATGACATTGACTTTGTTTATGTAAACTTATTTAACTATTAATAAAGGTTTATTTATCTTTAATATTCACTAAATATTTAATTAGTTAAACTAGAGTAAAAATAAAGTTTTAGGGATAAAAATGTTTTACAAAGGAAATTATAAAGTTATTATAATCATGAGATTCATATTGCATCAAATCATTGTTCTTAAATGTTCCTAGTTAATGCTTTATTAATACTCGATATTAATTAGAGTCGTTGAGACTAACACATATTATGTTATTTTCTTTGTGAAAAGAAGTTGAGGTATTATGGATACCAAAAACTAATATGTAAGTGCTTGTTAGATGACATGTACACTAAACTAACCTATATGAGAAGTTCATATGAAGAGATTAGTTATTTCTATGAAAAGGCTCACTTAAAGGTTATGTAAGTCATCCTTGGACTTGAGATCACTAAGTTATATTATATAGGAAATGTTATGTTTTGATCATGCTACATGTTGTCTTAATCAGGTGTAAAAAAACAAGCAAATATTGAGTATAATATGAACTATATAAAAATATTTAAGTAACCAAGAGAAGATTTATCATCCTGAGTGAATTAGAGGAAATATTTCATATGTTTTCAAATAATATTGATTGTAAATCCTTGTGCAAGATGGAATAAAATTTGAAAAGAGTTTCAAATTTTATCCAAATAATCAATGACTATGATGTTGAGAACAAATATGATTTGATAGAGTAAACACAATTCATGCTATAATGTCTAAATCAAAACGTTATTGATGAAGGGATAATAATTACACCGAGAAACTAGTCACTGAAAGGTTAAGTCAAAACATTTATGACTTTTCTAATATTTGGAGGATCATGAGAGGTTGCTAGACATTATACTTGATCTTCAAATATAAATCGATGAATTGTTGAATTGATAATAAATTAGTTTAATTAATTCTATTTTATTTATGATTGTGATTTATATTTGGATCAGCTTATTAGAAAACCTAATGGGTGATACATGTAAGAACTATTAGTCATAAAATTAAACTAAGATAATTAATCAAGTGTGACTTGATTATAAATAAGTTTTAAAAATTAGGAACTATAATGTAATTAATATAATGAATTACAATTCTAAATCTATAAAAATTAAGTATGAACTTGATTGAATGAATTTCTAAAATTATCTTGAAATAATATGTGTGATATTATTTAAAAGGTCAATTGATATTTTGTCATTTATAGGATTTTCAGGTTTTACTATAAATAAAATGTTACTAAATAGTACAATACAGAACACCTAAAAAACAAAAAACAAAAAGAAAAAGAAGAACTAAAGGCATATCAATCTCTTCCTCGTTGGTTTGTGTAAATTTTTGTTAGAAACCGCATACTTAAATGATTTATGATTTACCTTTGCTCAATCTTAAAATGATAATTCAAAAGAAAAAAAATATGAATTTCAAATAATCTTAGTATAAATTTTAAATAATAAAACTTTTTTTTAAAAATTAAAATTATTATTTGGACGTTTTTATATTTTTCAAGAAACCCGACATTACTACCCAATGAAACATCACTACAGTTAGAACAAGCTCGAAGAACACTGGCCATTGTGTAACCAAATCCATCTCAACTCCAAAATATAGCATCTCTTTGAAAAGTTCTACTCCTTTCTCGGAAAGACCATTTGCCACATACACACATATCATCGAATTCCACGAAACAACATCTCTGTCAATCAATTCAGCGAACAACTTACGCGCATCATCAACTCTCCAAATCTTCAAGTAAAACGCAATGAGAGAATTAATAACAGCAATGAAAGCACCAAAACCCAATCTTAACAAAAACCCATGAGCCCATTCACCTTCCTAAAGCTCCAAAACACTTCAGCATACAAGAACAAACTGGATGAGAGTCAACTTCAACACCCAAATCCAACATCTGCCTAAACAAACACACACTCTCTTGGAAATCACCGATCTTTGCATACCCATTCATGATTAGATTCCAAAGAAAAAACCTTTCCATTTCTCATGTTATAAAAAAACCAGCCTCCCATCCCTCAAATCCCCAACAAGTTACCTGCATAAATACATGAATGGACTTTTTTGCCATCTTGTAAAGACTCAAGCTCTGCACAAAGTTGCAATATTGAACAACAGGTCCTTAACTCAATTTCACTTTTTGGAGACATGTAAAGCGGTTCTATTACCTTATCAAGATTGCCCATTTTACAAAATGGATAGATTTTTTTTTTGTTCCAGTCAGTGATTTTGTTATATTTGGCTTGGGTTGATGAGGGTGGGATGGGTACTGTTGCATGAGAAAAGTGTAAATTTGATGATAAAAGAGTGAACTTTGGATGTGGCTTATTGAAAAAGAACACATCTTTAAACAGAAAAGAGTGTTTTCCTCTGCTGTTTTTGCTATTTGGAGAGAGAACTTTGGTGTAGCCATTTTGGCCATTAAAATCAACAATGGAAGTGGATTAAGGCGGGAAAGTTCTAACTAGAAATAACTGGGGCAAAAAAATTTGAAGTTTTTAACACAAAAAAGAAAGGGCACACCTTTTTCTTTGATGTCAACTCGGGTATCTAAAATGGCATGTGAATCCCACGCGCTAAAGTGGGAGGTGGCCTAGCTAGTTTTAGTCACCAGAGGAATCAACTACTCTACTCCAACAGGTGGTGGTCTTATATAAGAGGACCTGTGGATCTAATCCACTTGCATTCTCAGAATCTCAAAGTTTTCCTGGGAAGGATGGCTTCAGCTCTTGTTTTCTATCCTCAAAACACTTTCTTCAACAAACCCTCTTGTATTTCTTTCAGCAAGCAGCTCAAGTTGTGGTGCCCCTTTTACTCTCTTATAGGTATCATCTCCTTGGCACTCACTTTCCATTAATTTATATTTGCAAGTTTGACTTTTTGTTTTGAATGAATGGGCACATCATCATTCAAGTTGTTGTGTGACAAAACTACATATGGATAGATCTGCTGCATGTTAAATTGTTTTTTTCAATCTTTCCTTTTATCTCCTGTTTCTTTCTTACATACATCTTTCTGATTGATGGGTGTCCACCATGTCATGAATTGAAAATGTTGAGACTCCCTCAACATGAGGCAATATGAGATTTGAGTTATTGAGATTTATCGTTAAGGCTGCAAATGTCTCTCCTTTTCATTTCTTGTGTCCTGTAAAATACTAGTATGCGATTGGGTTTTGTATGGACTTGGATGAATTCATTTAGTGTTGGTGAGCTTGCATTAAGCCTGAGTTTCACTCATGAAATTTGATGGCCCATGAAAGTGTCTGGTATTAGAATGTCTGGTGGTAATTACAGTACAGCTTCTGTGATAATTACAGTACTCATCGCTGAATGCGATCTAGTCAAGAATATTGGATTTCCCAATCCTTGAGATTTCGGTACTCCTATGCTGGTTTCAGTGGTTTTTCTCGTTTTGGTTAGACTGGTGGGGAATCCTCTAGTCCCCTCGGTGATGAAACTCCCAACAGTACAAACTGCTTTAATATTTTAAACTGATTGCAATTCAGAAACAGATCATTGCCAGACGTTTAGCATTTTTGCTTTTACATATTTATTTTTTCTTTTTTTTTTCCTAGACTTCATTCCTCATATTTTCATTGACTTGTCATGAATGTTAGCTATCAACGCTTTGTGTGTTAGTATTGGGCCAATTAATTTTTTGAACTTCAAACTGAGAGCTCATCTTTTGATGCAGCTTGTTAAATTTGCCTGAGATTGCAGATGGTTCCTTAGCTTTTGCATCACATAATGGTGTGCTTCAATTTAGTGTTTCAAGCATAAAGTCTGATGGAAGTAGCAAAGGCAGACCTCCCCGGAAAAGTTCTGCACCAGGAAGAACAGAAAAGGAGGATGAGGATTCAAAGTCCCAATCTTCTGACAGAAAACAACCTATGTCATCTAACCAGGCGGAGATAATGGCCTTGTTCAGACGGATACAGTCTTCAATCTCACAGGGAGAGTCTACAGCCACCAAGAAGAAAAAAGCTAGCAGGTCCGAGGAGAATTCCCCAACCAATTCCATTTTGGAAGTTCTTCGCCATTCAACGAAGGACACAAAAGGTAATCTAGATGGATATGCTTCTTTCAATTCCAGAACAGTGTTTGTTAGTAGATATAACCATTTAACGTGCAGTTTCAAGGAGAAATGATCTTTTAAGTTCCAAGTTTTTTTCTTCACGAGAATACTATCATCTAAAAAGAAAACCAGTACGCTTAACACTTTTCTCTGTTGTTTATGTTTGAAACCCTTGTAGACAGCACACAGTTCCACAAGAAAATTTCATGATTCTTTCCTTAATCTCTTATTCCCCTGAATGATTAGCATCATTATCAAACTTGCTCGCAGCATTCCTACCACCATGCGTGTGCTTTGTTTACTCACTTAAATGTCTGATTTGGAGTTTCATAATTTTGACAGGCCCAAGTACAGTCAGGGAAGGGAATAAGGTCCTGACACAAAAACGAAGTGCGTTCAAGGACCAGAAGATGCAAGCAGAACATGCCTTGGAAGATGTTAAGTTAACCAGACCACCGTCTAATTTCACAAAGAAGTCCCCAATACCATCTCCATCAACCTCAAGAGAGCACACTACTGAGCTGAATAGTGAAGCATCAGAGGGCAAAGCCAGCAACCACAAGTTAGAGCTGCCTAGAGTAGAGAAAATGAAACTGACTGAACTGAAGGAACTAGCAAAGTCCAGGGGAATCAAAGGTTACTCAAAGTTGAAGAAGGGTGAGCTTCTGGAGTT